>CAFBLX010000136.1_pt1 | contig 9642 bp, 9 predicted proteins | sample 7268311 | NCBI WGS metagenome assembly CAFBLX01 (sample SAMEA6814046, study PRJEB35770) | freshwater metagenome | biome: Freshwater; feature: Freshwater reservoir; material: water | place: Czech Republic | collected 2017-05-23 | depth 30m m | reverse complement strand
CGGCGTCGAGCACACCCACCGACAGGCCGCGGGCGGAAAGGGACGCGGCAAGGTTGACCGTCACGCTGGACTTGCCCACGCCGCCCTTGCCCGACGCCACCGCGTACACACGCGTCAGCGATCCGGGTTGCGCGAAGGGAATGACGGGCTCGGCGGAATCGCCGCGCAGGGACTTGCGCAGTGCGGTGCGTTGCTCGTCGTTCATCACGTCGAGTTCGACCGTCACGGTGCCGACTCCGGCGACGTCGGCGACGGCGTTCTTCACGCGATCGCTGATCTCGGTCTTCATCGGGCAACCGGAGGTCGTCAAGTAGATGCCGACGCCGACGGCTCCGTCGGCGGCGATGTCGATGCTCTTGACCATCCCGAGGTCGGTGATGGGTTTACGGATCTCGGGGTCGATGACCTTCGTCAGCGCGGTCCGAACGTCGGATTCGGTCAGTACAGCCATTGCTTCATGCTATGCGGTGCACCGAGTCCCGATGAACAGCAGGGCGGCTCGATCTAGTGCTGCGTTGAATTCAGTGAATCCGCGGGAGCTGGTCCGAGGACGGCACGATGCCGGTGGCGTAACCGGCCGACCATGCGAGCACGTTCGCCACGTAGGCCATCGAATTGTTGTAGCGCAGGATTGCTCGGGTGGTCGAGGCCAGGTCGCGGGCGTTGGTGCCGTCGTCGCACAGGTACATGCCGGTGGCCAGGGCCGCGTCGTACAGGTTCTGTGGGTCGGAGACTCCGTCGCCGTTGCCGTCGGCGTGGTAGAGGTTCCACGTAGAGGGCAGGAACTGCATCGGGCCGACTGCGCGGTCGTACTGGGTGTCGCCGTCGAGTGCGCCGCCGTCGGTGTCGCGAATCACCTGATTTCCGGCGAGGGTGCCGTTGAGAACCGGTCCGAGAATGGGCTCGTGCAGTTCGCCCGAGTCGTCGACCTTGCCGTTGTTGGCGTGGGTGGATTCGACGCGGCCGATGCCGGCGATGACGGTCCAGCTGATGCCGCAGCCGGGCTGCTGCTGGGCCAGGATGCGTTCGGCGTTCTTGTATGCAGAGACGTTGACGACCGGGATCGCGATGGGGCTGACCGCAAGGTTGGTGGGCAGCTCGGGTGTGGGCGGGATCTCGGGAGCCGGGGCGGGCGCGGGGACCGGGGCGGGTGTCGGCAGCTCTGCCTGGGCCACCGGCTGCGGCTGCTGGTCCTGGGCGATCGGCTGCGGGGTCTCGACCACGGAGTTCGATTCCTGTGCGGCCGGGGCCGTCTTGGCGGTGACGAACGGGATGTATTCGGTGGCTCCGGCGCTGGTCGCGGCCGTGACGAGTCCTGCGGGGACGAGGCCTGCCAGAGCAATCACCGAGTTCCGTCGAACCTTGGAATTCGATGCTTTTCTGTGACGACCCACGCGCGCTGTACCTCCTGATTTCCCCGGATGATCTCCGGGGCCCGACCTGATGACCGGGATCGAGGGTACCTGATTCGAGACTGTTCCGTTATCGGGCCGTTACCAGGCGCGGAGGGGTGCGCGGTCTATTGCGGGCCGGTCTCGCCCGACGCGTCGTCGGCCAGGCGTGCGGCCGCTTTCTTGCGCGCCTTCTTCGGTGCGTTGGCGGGTTGACCCGTCGCTTGTTCCAGCAACGCCCTGATGTCGTCGAGTTCGCGGCGCAGATAGTCACGGGTGGCGACTTCACCGACGGCGATACGCAGAGCTGCGAGCTCCCGCGCGAGGAACTCGGTGTCGGCCTTGGTCTGCTGAGCCCGCGACCGATCCTCTTCGAGAGAGACGCGGTCGCGATCGTCCTGCCGATTCTGGGCGAGCAGGATCAACGGCGCGGCGTACGCGGCCTGCGTCGAGAAGGCGAGGTTGAGCAGGATGAAGGGATACGGGTCCCACTGCAGATTGACGGCCACGACGTTGAGGAAGATCCAGACGATGACGATGCCGGTCTGAATCGCCAGATAGCGTCCGGTGCCCAAGAACCTGGCGGCTTTCTCACCCGACTTGCCGAGATCGAAGTCGAAGTTGACGTTGAACAGCCGCGAACCGCGCGGCGTGTCCATTCTTTGGCGTGCTGTTTCTTTCACTGTCCGGCCACTTCCTGATCTCGCCAGTCCTCGGGCAGCAGGTGATCGAGGACGTCGTCCACGGTCACGGCCCCGACCAGGTGGTCCTCGTCGTCGACCACCGGGCCGCAGACGAGGTTGTACGTCGCGAAGTACCGCGTCACCGCGGTCAGGCTGTCCTCGGGGGACAGTCGCGGGAGTGCGCTGTCCACGACTCCGCCCACCAGGCTCGCCGGGGGTTCTCGCAACAGTTGCTGCAGGTGAACACAGCCCAGATATGGGCCGGTCGGTGTTGCGGTCGGCGGCCGCACCACGAACACGAGTGAGGCCAGCGCAGGCGTCAGGTCGGGGTTGCGTACCCGAGCGAGGGCCTCGGCCACCGTCGTCGACGCGGTGAGGATCACGGGCTCGGGCGTCATCAGACCGCCGGCGGTGTCGGGGGAGTGTTCGAGCAGGCGGCGGACCGGCGCGGAGTCCTCCGGATCCATCAGTCGCAGAAGCGATTCCGCTTCGGTCTCGGGTAGCTCGCCGAGGAGGTCGGCGGCGTCGTCGGGGTCCATGGCCTCGAGCACGTCGGCACCGCGGTCGACTCCGAGGTAGTGCATCAGCTCCACCTGATCGTCGTCGGGCAATTCCTGGACGACGTCGGCGAGGCGCTCGTCGTCGAGGGCCCGCGCCACCTCCATGCGGCGCTTGACGGGGAGCTCGCGCATCGCATTCGCCACGTCGGCGGCGCGCAGGTCCTCGAACTGCATCAGCAGCTGCGCCACACCCTGGTCGGGCATCGACAGTTCGTTCTGCGTGAGCCCCTGCACGTGCTGCCAGTCGACGACGTGGATGGCACCGCGTCGCGCAAGGCGTTGGCGCTGCTTACGCACCGCCACGCGTGCGACCTTCCAGTCTCGAGTTCGGGTGAGCTCGATGCCGAGATCGACGACGACGGAATCGGTGTCGTGCAATTCGTCGAGCTCGGGATCGTCGACGCGTACCTTGGAGTCGAGGATCTGCGCGAACACCAGAATCTCGTTCGCGCGCTGAGTGAATCGGCGCAGACTGACGTTTCCGGTGGTGAGCTGAACGGAGTTGGGCTCGATGCTGGTCACTCGCAGCATCGGGACGAAAATTCTTCGGCGCGTTGCCAATTCGACCACGAGTCCGAGGACTCGCGGCTGTGCCCTGCCTACGCGCATGGAGACCACCACGTCGCGCACTCGCCCGATCGATTCGCCGTCGGGGCCCAGGACGCCGAGGCCGGCGAGCCTGGCCGCGAATACCTTGCTCAGTGCTGCCATGATGGCAAGGTTAGAGGCTGGGCAATACAGCGGGTGAATCAGACAGGGGTAGTGCTTTCGATGGGTGCTTCGGGATTGCGTCGATCGGTACTGGCCGTTCCGGGCAGTTCGGACAAGATGATCGCCAAGGCCAAGGGCCTGCCTGCGGACGCGATCTTCCTCGATCTCGAGGATGCCGTCGCGCCGATCGCCAAGGTCGAGGCCCGCGCGCGCATCGTCGACGCGTTGAACTCCGATGGGTGGGGCGATCAGCTCAAGGTCGTGCGCGTGAACGACTGGACGACGCAGTGGACGTACGGCGACGTCATCGACGTCGTCTCCGGGGCGGGTGGCAATCTCGACGCCATCCTGTTGCCGAAGGTCGAGTGCGCGGCGCACGTGCAGGCATTGGATCTTCTTCTCACTCAACTCGAGAAGGAGCACGGTCTCGACGTCGGGGCCATCGGCATCGAGCCGCAGATCGAGAGCGCGCGCAGCCTGCGCAACATCGACGAGATCGCGACCGCGAGCCCCCGGGTGCAGACGTTGGTGTTCGGGCCGGCCGACCTGATGGCGAGCGTCAACATGCGCACCCTCGTCGTCGGGGAACAGCCGGTGGGATACGACACCGGCGACGCCTATCACCACATTCTGATGACGATCCTGCTGGCGGCTCGGACGCACGGATTGCAGGCGATCGACGGCCCGTACCTGCAGATTCGTGATCTCGACGCGTTTCGCCGGGCCGCGGGACGGACGGCCGGCCTCGGGTTCGACGGCAAGTGGGTGCTGCACCCGACGCAGATCGAGGCGGCCAACGAGATCTTCGCGCCACGACAGGACGATTACGACAAGGCCGAGATGATTCTCGACGCCTACGAGTTCCATACCTCGGCGGCGGGTGGCGCTCGCGGTGCGGTGATGCTCGGCGACGAGATGATCGACGAGGCGAGCCGCAAGATGGCGCTGGTCGTCTCGGCGAAGGGTCGCGCAGCCGGTCTGACGCGCACGACGACGTTCGAGCCGCCGATCTCCTGATCGAGGCGGTTGTCCGAGGGCCGAACAATGGGTGTGACGGTGCCGGAGCGGAGCCTGCAGAAGCGACCAGAAAAGTCCGTTTCGGGGCACAATGGAGTCATGACCAATCCCCTCTCACAGCCGGGCCGCCCAGGGCAAGGACTGCCGACGCCGCCGTCCGGTTGGCCCATCGGTTCCTACCCCACCTATGCCGAGGCGCAGCGCGCCGTCGATTTCCTCTCCGACGAGGAATTCTCGGTACAGGACGTCACCATCGTCGGCGTCGATCTGATGCAGGTCGAACGCGTCCTCGGCCGCCTCACCTGGCCCAAAGTTATTGGTGGAGGCATTGTTTCGGGAGCGTGGCTCGGGGTTTTCCTCGGCCTGGTCCTCGGCATCTTCAGCGAGAACATCTTCGGAGCTCTGCTCATCGGCGTCGGCGGCGGCATCATCTTCGGTTTGATCTCGGCGTCCATTCCGTACGCGGCCACCAAGGGACAGCGTGATTTCGCGTCGAGCATGCAGTTGGTCGCCGGACGCTACGACGTCATCTGCGAGCCCCGGACGGCAGAGAAAGCACGCGACCTGCTCGCCAAACTGTCGATTTGATCACAGCGGGTGGACGACCAGGCAACCGACAGGTAACGGAATAGCCCCAAATCGCCCTCGAGGCCAGTGAGTTCGGTTACGTTTCTCTCGTGCACGGCAGTGCCGACACAAGGGCTGCGCGAGTAACCGAACGTACGGAGGCGGGACAGTGCCGAGACATCGTGGTCGTAGGCGTGGAAAAGCAACGAGGATAGGGGTGTTGGCGGCAGCGGCTCTGGTGACGAGTCCGTTGCTCGCAGCGTGTGGTTCGTCGGACAGTTCGGTTCCGGTTCTGAGTTTCTACACTGCCGCAGACGGCGCAGAGCAGTACGCCGCTGCGGCACAGGTGTGTTCGGACGCCTCCAACGGCCGGTATCGAGTGGAGCAGCGGACACTGCCCAAAAGTGCCAACGATCAGCGCCTGCAGCTCGCGAGGCGTCTCGCCGGAAACGACAAGACGTTGGATCTGATGACGCTCGACGTGGTCTGGACCGCCGAATTCGCCGAGGCCGGATGGGCATTGCCCGTCCCCGACGACCTCTCGGCGAAGCTGCGCGACGGGTCCACCCTGGAAGGCCCGCTCGCCACCGCGGAATGGCAGGACCAGCTCTACGCCGTTCCGCTCAACTCCAACACCCAGTTGCTCTGGTACCGACCCGACGAGGTGCCGGGCGGCACCCCGCCGCAGACGTGGGATCAGCTGATCGACGTGGCCGAGGCCAACGCGGCCGCCGGTAAGCCCGCTCAGATCGGTGTGCAGGCCAAGCAGTACGAGGGCTTCATGGTCTGGTTCAATTCGCTGCTCGAGAGCGCGGGTGGGTCGGTGGTCGCCGAAGACGGAACGACGGTGACACTCAACGACACTCCCGAGCATCGCGCCGCCACCGAGAAGGCCCTCGAGATCATCAAGCGGGTGGCCACGGCCGACGGCCGCGATCCATCGGTCTCGCAGAGCGACGAGGCGACAGCTCGACTCGGCATGGAGTCGGGACGGATGGCCTTCCAGGTCAACTACCCGTTCGTGCTTCCCGGCCTGAAGGAGAACGCCGTCGCCGGGGCAGTGTCGTTCCTCGATCTGGCGAATGTGCCTGCCGATCAGCAGGATGCACGCATCGCCGAGGTCTTCCGCAGTGCTCCGTACCCCGAGGTGAACGCGGGGGAGCCCGCCAAGGTCACCATCGGCGGCTTCAACATCGGCGTCGCGAAGACCACTCAGCACGAGGACCTCGCCTGGGAAGCCGTCGAGTGCCTCACCAACCAGGAGAATCAGCGCAACAACGCCGTCAACGGCGGCGTGCCCCCGGTGCTGAAGTCGCTGTACTCCGATCCGGAGTTCCAGGCCGTCTATCCCGCATGGGAAGGGGTGCTCGGTTCCATCGAGTCCGCGGCAGTGCGGCCCGTTTCGCCTGCCTACCAGAGCATTTCGATTCTGTTGACCGATGCCCTCAACCCGCCGCAGAACATCGATCCGGTTGCCGACGTGGACAAGCTCGCAGAACTGGTCAGCAAGGCCGTCAATTCCGAAGGGTTGATTCCATGAGCGATCCCACCGAATCGCAGCCGCAGCCCGCCGATCGGCAGGCGGCTCTGAAGAACATCTCCGACGGTAAGAAAGCCGAACGACGCCTGGGATTGCTCCTCGTCGCACCCGCGGCGATCCTGATGCTCGCGGTCACCGGCTACCCGATCGTCTACGCCTTCTGGCTCAGTCTGCAGAAGTACAACCTCGCGTTCCCCGAGGATCGCCAATTCGTCGGCATCTCCAACTACGTGACCGTGCTGTCCGACGGCTACTGGTGGACGGCATTCGGCGTCACCGCCGGCATCACGATCATCTCGGTGATCATCGAGTTCATCCTCGGTCTGGCAGTGGCTCTGGTCATGCACCGCACCATCTTCGGCCGCGGACTCGTCCGCACCGTGGTGCTCATTCCGTACGGCATCGTGACCGTCGCCGCCGCGTACAGCTGGTACTACGCCTGGACCCCGGGCACCGGTTATCTCGCCAACCTGTTGCCCGACGGCAGCGCGCCGCTCACCGAGCAGTTCCCGTCGCTCGCGATCGTGGTTCTGGCCGAGGTGTGGAAGACGACCCCGTTCATGGCTCTGCTGCTGCTGGCAGGCCTGGCTCTGGTGCCCGACGATCTGCTCAAGGCCGCCGAGGTGGACGGAGCGGGTGGCTGGACGCGGCTGATGCGGATCACCATTCCGTTGATGAAGCCGGCAATTCTCGTCGCGGTGCTCTTCCGCACGCTCGACGCGTTCCGCATCTTCGACAACATCTACGTCCTCACCCGAGGGAGCAACGAGACAGGATCGGTGTCGATTCTCGGTTACAACAACCTGTTCGGCGCGTTCAACCTCGGACTCGGGTCGGCGATCAGCATTCTGATCTTCTTCTGCGTCGCGATCATCGCGTTCGTGTTCATCAAGTTGTTCGGTGCCTCGGCACCGGGATCCGACGACGGAGGCCGCAAGTAATGACCACTGTTACGCCTCGCAAGAAGGTCGGTTGGACGGTCGTCAACGTCCTCGTCCTCCTCTACGCGCTCGTTCCGTTGGCGTGGATCATCAGCCTGTCGTTCAAATCGACGGCCACGATCGCCGACGGAAAGTTCATCCCGCAGTCGTTCACTCTGGAGAACTACAAGGGCATCTTCTCCACCAACCAGTTCACCTCGGCGCTGGTGAACTCCATCGGAATCGGGTTGATCACCACGGTGATCGCCGTCGTGATCGGCACCATGGCCGCGTATGCCGTTGCCCGGCTGGACTTTCCGGGCAAGAAGCTCCTGGTCGGTGCGGCTCTGCTGATCGCGATGTTCCCCCAGATCTCGCTGGTGACACCGCTGTTCGACATCTCGCGCTCGCTCGGTCTGTTCGACACCTGGCCGGGTCTGATCATCCCGTACATCACCTTCGCGTTGCCGTTGGCGATCTACACCCTCTCCGCGTTCTTCCGCGAGATCCCGTGGGAGCTGGAGAAGGCGGCGAAGATGGACGGAGCAACGCCTGCACAGGCTTTCCGCAAGGTCATCGCCCCGCTGGCAGCACCCGGCATCGTCACCGCGTCGATCCTGGTGTTCATCTTCGCCTGGAACGACCTCCTGCTCGCCATCTCGCTGACGGCGACGGAACGTTCGGTCACCGTCCCGGCGGCCATCTCGCAGTTCACCGGTAGCTCTCAGTTCGAGGAGCCCACGGGATCGATCGCGGCAGCCGCCGTCGTCATCACGATCCCGATCATCATTTTCGTGCTCTTCTTCCAACGACGTATCGTGGCGGGCTTGACGTCCGGCGCAGTGAAGGGATAACCGTCATGGCCGAAATCGTTCTCGACAAAGTCACCAAGCTCTACCCGGACGGCGCCGCTGCCGTCAGCGACGTCGACATCACCATCGCCGACGGCGAATTCATCATCCTCGTCGGACCGTCCGGCTGCGGAAAGTCCACCACGCTCAACATGATCGCCGGGCTGGAGGACATCTCGTCGGGTGAGCTGCGGATCGCGGGGGAGCGCGTCAACGAGAAGGCACCGAAGGATCGCGACATCGCGATGGTGTTCCAGTCCTACGCGCTGTACCCGCACATGACGGTCCGGCAGAACATCGCCTTCCCGCTGACGCTCGCCAAGCTCTCGAAGACCGAGATCAACGACAAGGTCGAAGAGGCTGCCAAGATCCTCGATCTCAGTCAGCACCTCGACCGGAAGCCCGCCAACCTCTCCGGTGGTCAGCGACAGCGAGTTGCGATGGGCCGCGCCATCGTTCGCACCCCCAAGGCCTTCCTGATGGACGAGCCGCTGTCCAACCTCGACGCCAAGCTGCGAGTCCAGACGCGCGCCGAGATCTCGCGGCTGCAGAAGCGTCTGGGCACCACCACCGTCTACGTCACGCACGATCAGACCGAGGCCATGACCCTCGGCGACCGCGTCGTGGTGTTGCGCGGTGGGCTCGTGCAGCAGATCGGTTCTCCGCAGGAGCTCTACGACAAGCCGCGAAACCTGTTCGTGGGCGGCTTCATAGGATCGCCCTCGATGAATTTCGTTCCGGGACAGCTCACCTCGAACGGAGTGTCCACGGCCCTCGGCGACATCGAGATCCCGCTCGAGCGAATGGACGCGATCAAGGCCAAGAACCCGGGCCGCGAGGTGGTCGTCGGTATCCGTCCCGAGCACTTCGAGGACGCGGCACTGATCGACGGCTACCAGAAGATGAGCGGTGCCACCTTCACCGCAACCGTCGACGTGCTCGAGTCCATGGGCAGCGACAAGTACGTCTACTTCACGCTGAAGGGTGCCAAGGTCGAGTCCAGCGAACTCCAGGAGCTGGCCGCCGATGCCGGCATCGCCGATCTCGGTGGCGCACAGGTGGTTGCGCGTCTGGCAGCCGAATCCAAGGCCGCCGAGGGTGGTCAGGTGGAACTGTGGTTCGACCCGGGCAAGATCTCGGTGTTCGACCAGGCGTCGGGTGCGAACCTGACGTTGTAGAGCGCTAAGCCCATGTGAGCGGAACTTCGTAGCCCACTACGAAGTTCCACTCACATGCCGCGGGCTCTACAGTGGCACGTTCGACGTGGTGTTCGGTTCGGACTCGGCAACCCGCACCGATTGCCGCGCTGCCGGCGTGCTTCTGATGGCCAGGGCTGCCGCAGCGACGACGGCGCAGGCCACGGCACCGGCGACGAAGGCTGCGGTGTACGCGCTCTCGCGGG
>CAFBLX010000135.1_pt1 | contig 9702 bp, 8 predicted proteins | sample 7268311 | NCBI WGS metagenome assembly CAFBLX01 (sample SAMEA6814046, study PRJEB35770) | freshwater metagenome | biome: Freshwater; feature: Freshwater reservoir; material: water | place: Czech Republic | collected 2017-05-23 | depth 30m m | reverse complement strand
TTGACCCCGATCACCATGGCCAGCAACAACGCCGGGGGAGCGTCCGCGCCGAAGGCCGCCAGGAGCAGCAACGTTGCGGGCAGGTTGTTGACGATGTTCGACGCCACCGCCGCAATGGCAGCCGCCGCCAGTAAGGACACAAAGGTGGTGTCGGACGGCAGAATTCGCGCCAGCCAGTCGCCGATCGGGCCCGTCGTCACGCCGAGCACGACGATGCCGAGAAGGAAGACGAAGCCACAGAAGGGCAGATCGGCACCGCGCAGGATCGCGCGAGGCGTGGTGTGGCGAGCTCGAAGTGCCGGGATCGCGAGCGCAATCGACCCCACGGCAGCCACCCAGAACGGTTCGATATCGAACAGTCCCGCGACGGCAAATCCGACGAGGGTCGCGCCCAGGATGGCGAGCGTGCTGCGCGGTGCTGGGACGTCGTCAGTGCTGTGTTCGGTCGCGGAGTCCTTCGGTGTCGCAGTGCGGGTCAGATCCTCGCGGAAGAAGATCAGGAACACCGCCAGTTCGATGGCGACCGCGAAAATCCACGGCAGTGCCATCAGTGCGGTGAAGTGCAGGAAGGTCAGGCCCGTCGCAGCGAAGGCCAGCAGGTTGGTCAGATTCGACACCGGCAGCAAGGTCGACGCCGAATTGGACAGGTGCGCAGTGGCGTAACTGTGTGGACGTGGCGACATCCCCAGGATCCGAGCGGCACCGATGATGGCCGGTGTCAGCAGAACCACGGTGGCGTCGAGGCTCAGTACGGCTGTGGTGGCCGCGGCAGCGGCGAACACGAGGGTCAGCAGTCTGCGGGGGCTGCCCTTGGATCCGCGGCGTAGCTTCGCAGCGATCCAGGTGAACACACCGAGGGCATCCGACAGATGCGCCAGGATCAGGATGAACGCCAGAAAGACGACGGTGGGTGCGAGTTCGAGTACCTGCTCACGGGCGGCGTCGAGGCTGACGAGGCCGACGAGAAGAACAACTGCGGCCGCTGGAAGTGCAGCAACGATCTCCGGAAGACCGCGCGGGCGAACGATGGCGAAGACGAGAACGGCGGCGACCAATGCCGCAGCGAGAACGGTCACGCGAGAATCTTCACGAGAGTGCGGACGTTCCGCGTGGTGGTCGTGGCCTTGTACTTCGCCTTCGCCGTGGCTTTTCCGAACGTACTGTCGGTGGTGTTGCCCTTGCGCACCTCCCAGTAGAGCACGCTGTTCCCCTCGGCAATCCTCTCGAGATCGGAGTCGAGTTCCACTGCAAGAGCGGACAATTCGGTCAAATGGCTATCGTCGTTACCGAACACCACATAAGGATGCCAGCCCTCCCGTTCGGCGTCGAACGGGTAGGACTCCACTATCGCCCTCAGTGTCGGGACGTCGAGTACGACAACCCAGGCTCGGTAGCCGAACGCCTCGGCGAGCGTGCTCTCCACCTGTGCTTTCAGGGCGGCGGCCGCTAGCGGAGACTGCAGCAATACGTTGCCGGTCGCCAGAATCGTGCGGACATTCGTGAAGCCGGCCGAGGCCAGAGCTGCGCGGAGGTCGACCATCTTGATGTTGATGCCGCCGACGTTGATGCCGCGCAGCAGCACAACCCATTCACTCATGGGAGGAACTGTAGTGAAGCGCACGAGAACAACCATTGAAGTCAGCAGTTAGTAACCAGTAACTTGGCGGCATGGCGCAGAGAGGACGGATGACAGGCCCGGAACGACGGCAGCAAATACTGCGGATAGCGGCAGACGAATTCGCATCGTCCGGACTGCACGGCGGTTCGACCGACAGGATCGCCCGCGAAGCAGGGATCACCCAGGCCTACATCTTTCGAATATTCGGAACCAAGAAGGCACTCTTCTCCGAGCTGGTGGTCGCCTCGTTCGACCGTGTGGCGGATGGGATGCGCGAGGCCGCAGGTACTGCCACCGGTCAGCAAGCGTTGGCCTCGATGGGGGAGTGCTATTACGCCATGCTCGAGGATCGAACCTCACTCTTGCTGCAGCTGCAGGGGATCGCCGCGTGTAGCGACGAAGAGGTGCGCGACGCCGTTCGAGAGGCGTTCGGCCGGATGTGGAACACCGTCGTAGAGGTCACCGGTCTCGATGCGGTGACCGTCAAGGCGTTTCTGGCGTTCGGCATGCTGCTCAACAGTGGCGCGGCCCTGCAGATTCATGACGTCGACCAACCCTGGGCGAACGGAGTGGGCACTCGTATCCACGCCGGATTGTTCGACCACATCACGAGCGAGACGAACCGTTGATCTCCGGCTCCGAGCACGACGAATCACGAATGCTCGTGCCTTCTCTGTTGTTCGTCGGAGTCGTCGTCGCCGCTGTCGGTAGCCTCGGTGCCCCGCTGATCACCAGCGTCGCAACCACTTTCGACGTCTCCCTCTCCAGTGCACAATGGACGTTGACGTTGGCTTTGTTGACCGGTGCCGTCACGACACCGGTTCTGGGCCGCCTCGGATCGGGTCCGCATCGACGGGCAGCAATCCTCGGGACACTGGGCGTCGTCTCGGCCGGAGGCATTCTGACCGCACTGCCGCTGTCCTTCTCCTGACTGCTCCTCGGCCGCGCAGCCCAGGGAGTGGGACTGGCCCTGACTTCGATGCTGATGGGTGTGGTGCGAGATCGTATGTCCGACAAGCGGTCCGGATCGACCATCGCTTTGTTGTCGGTCGCGTCTACTGCGGGTGTCGGTGTGGGCTATCCCTTGTCGGGGTTTCTGGCCGAGCACGGCGGTCTCCGGCTCGCATACGGATTCGGTGCTGCGATGACGGTCATGGCGTTTGCCGTTGCTCTGCGAGTTGTTCCTGCCTCGACGCGCAAGCGTGCGACCCGGATCGACGTTCCGGGTGCGGTGCTGCTGGCGCTCCCTCTCACCCTGGTGCTCGTTCTCATCAGTGAGACCGCGCTGTGGAGTAGCCGCCCTTGGACGGCGGGGGTGCTGGCTGCAATCGCGGTCGTCGCTGCGGGCATATGGGTACGCGTCGAACTGAGAAGCTCGGCGCCGCTCGTCGATCTTCGGTTGTTTCGTCACAGGGCCGTGGTCGGAGCGAACGTCGCAATGTTTCTCGGCGGCATCGGAATGTATCTGCTGCTCACCCTCGCTACGCGCTACGCGCAGACGCCTTCCGGTGCCGGATACGGTTTCGGCCTCGACGTGTTCGCGGCGGGCCTCGTCCTGGTTCCGTTCTCGGTGTTCGGATTTCTCGCCGGCAAGCTGGTACCCAGAGCGCTGCGTCGGGTGGGGGCAGCCAGCGCGCTGACGGTCAGCGCACTGATCGTTCTGGTGGCTCTCGCCTTGTTCGCCGGTACCCGCGCCGGCGTCGTTGAACTCTGTGCGGTGATGGCGATTCTGGGTTTCGGAGTCGGAAGCTTTTCGGCCGTGCTGCCGGCCGTCGTGCTGCCGGTGGTGCCCTCCTCGGAGACCTCGAGCGTCATGAGTATCAACCAGGTGGTGCGCAGTGTCGGATTCTCTTTCGGAAGCGCGGTCGGTGGTCTGGTACTCGCCGCCGGAACGCGTCCGGGCTCCACCTTCCCCGGAGAGGATGCTTACACGTCCGCCGCCTGGGTGGGGGTGGTCGTCACCGCTGCCGCGGCCATCGTGAGTGCCTCTGTTCTTCATGGCCGGGCAATCGCCGGGCATCCGACGTGAGGCGGGTAGAGTACGCAATCGCGAACGAGTTGGCTGGACGGCTGCGGCTCGAAGTACCGACGGACAGGTTCCGTTCCGCTTCGGGCCGAGGAAAGTCCGGACTCCACAGAGCAGGGCGGTTGTTAACGGCAACCCGAGGTGACTCGCGGGACAGTGCCACAGAAAACAGACCGCCTGCGGTTCGGTTCTTCGGAATCGAAACGCAGGTCAGGGTGAAACGGTGCGGTAAGAGCGCACCAGCATCCCAGGTGACTGGGGTGGCTAGGTAAACCCCGCCCGGAGCAAGGTCGAAGGCTGCACCGCGCAAGGGGTGCAGCTGCGCAGGTGCTCGAGGGCTGCTCGCCCGAGCCTGCGGGTGGACTGCTCGAGGTACCCGGCAACGGTGTGCCCAGATGGATGGTCGTCTATTCGATCTCGCGAGAGCGGGTCGATGCACAGGATCCGGCTTACAGGCCGACTCGTTCGCACTCCAATTTCTCGCGCGGTACACCTGCGGCGTGGCTGTATGGGGCACACTGGAAGTCATGACCGACGACGACAGCTCCTGGTACTACGACATCAGCACCAAGCAGGTTGTGCAGGGCAAGGAGACCAATGCCCTCGACCGCATGGGTCCGTATCCGGACAAGGCCACCGCAGAGCAGGCGCTGAAGATCGCAGCCGCCCGCAACAAGGCCGCCGACTCCGACGACGACTGGAACAACTGACGGTGCTGCTCACCCGGCTGAGGGCTCCGAACTTCGATTTCGAGTCCATCAGATCCGAGTTCGGTCTGTCCGATGTCTTCGACGCAGACGTGATGCGCGAAGCGATCGAAGCCCGAGACCTGCACGCCGACAGCAGAATCGACCGCACCGACATTCCTTTCGTCACAATCGACCCACCCGGCTCGAAGGACCTCGATCAAGCCGTACACATCGAGAAGACGGCCAACGGCTTGGTGGTGCACTACGCGATCGCCGACGTGGGTGCGCTGGTGATGCCGGGGGGAGCGCTCGACGTGGAAACCCGCCGACGCGGCCAGACGTACTATCTCCCCGACGGATCTGTTCCCTTGCACCCGCGTGAGTTGTCGGAGGGCTCGGGAAGCCTGTTGGAGGGCCAGACTCGCTGCGCTGCGCTGTGGACCATCGAACTCGACGACGTCGGTGAAGCCGCGGCGTGGACCGTCACCCGGGCGCTCGTGCGTTCGACCGCGCGTCTCGATTACGCGGGAGTGCAAGCCGACTTCGACGCCGGCACACCGCACCCGTCGATCGCTGCCCTTGCCGAGTTCGGACACCTACGGGCGGAGGCAGCGAGGCGTCGAGGAGCCATCGACATCACGCTCCCCGAGCAGGAAGTGGTTCCGGACGGGCACGGTTGGCGAATCGTTCTGCAACCGCGAACAGCAGTGGACGGCTGGAACGCCGAGGTGTCCTTGCTGACGGGCATGTGCGCAGCCAGAATCATGCTCGACGCCGGAATCGGCATCGTACGCACGCTTCCGCCCGCACCGCCCGAGGCCGTCGAGACCCTGAAGAAGACCGCGAACGCACTCGGAATCGAGTGGCCCGCCGGAGCATCCGCCGGCGCGGTACTCGCCGGCCTGCCCACCGACGAACCGTCGACCCTGGCGATGATGACTCAGGCCACGGGATTGCTTCGGGGAGCGGACTATTCGGCGTTCGACAGTCGGACCCCGAACTCGACCATCGATGCACCCGGCACCGACGATTCCGTCGAACACTCGGGTATCGGAGCGCCGTACGCCCATGTGACGGCCCCGTTGCGACGGCTGTCGGATCGGTTCGCCACCGAGGTGTGTCTGGCCGTGGTCGCCGGTGTGCCCGTCCCCGAGTGGGCGGCGCAGGCGCTGCCGGAGCTACCGGCGATCATGCGTGGATCGGATTCTGCAGCATCGAAAGTGGACCGAGCCTGCATCGATCTGACCGAAGCGCACGTGCTCGAAGATCGCGTAGGTCATACGTTCGACGCAGTGGTGCTGCGCGGTGCCGAGGGCAAGCGCGACGCCGAGGTGCTCGTGTCCGAACCGATAGTCATGGGCAAGTGCGACGGCGAGCCGCCTGCGGGGGAGTCGGTGAAGGTCCGATTGACTCGGGCCGACACCGACTCGCGCACAGTCCGATTCGACTATCCGTCTGTCACGGCCTGAATCGGTCGGTCGCCTCGACCAGGTGGTGGACGATGCCCGGCTCGGCCGCAGAATGGCCGGCATCGTCGACGATCACCAGATCTGCACTCGGCCAGGCCTTGTGCAGTGCCCACGCGCTCGTGGCCGGGCACACCACGTCGTAGCGGCCCTGCACGATCACACCAGGAATACCGTCGAGCAGGTGCGCGTCGCGTAGCAACTGGTTCTCTTCGAGGAAGCACCCGTTGCGGAAATAGTGGTTCTCGATTCCGGCGAAGGCGCGAGCGAAACGCGCATCCGAATTATGCTGTACAGCATCGGGTTTCGGGAGCAGGTAACTCGTCGCTGCCTCCCACGACGACCACGCCACCGCGGCCCGGGTCGCGGCAGCGTCGTCCTCGGACATCAACTGTCGGTGATATGCCTCGACCAGATCCCCGTCTCGTTCGCCTTCCGGAATGGGGGCGAGAAACTCCTCCCACAGGTCCGGGAAGATGTGTCCGGCACCGCCGCGGTAGTACCAGTCGATCTCCGACGGCCGGACGAGGAAGATTCCTCGGAGCACGAGTCCTCGCACCCTCTCGCGATGCGTCTGTGCGTAGGCCAGCGACAACGTGGAGCCCCAGGATCCGCCGAACACCAACCAGGTGTCGATGTTCAGGTGCTCGCGGAGTTTCTCCATGTCGGAGATCAAGCGATCGGTGGTGTTGACCGACAGATCTGCCCCGTCGGCAATATGTGGGGTCGACAGCCCGCAGCCTCGCTGATCGAACAACACGATGCGGTAGACCTGCGGATCGAAGTAGCGACGCTGCAGTGGATTGGTGGCACCGCCGGGACCGCCGTGCACGAACACCACCGGTTCGCCGTCGGGGTTGCCGGAGATCTCCCAGTAGATCCGCTGCCCCTCGCCGACGTCGAGGTGACCAGTCTGCACGGGCTCGATCTCCGGGTACAAGGTGCGCATCCTAGAAACCGACCAGACCGGAGGCCAGATCCGGGATGTCGAGGGAGCGGATGGCCTCGTCCCGCACGTCCGAGCACGTTTCCTTCGTGATGTCGTCGACGAGCGCGCGATTCTGCACCACCTGGAGATTGATGACGCCGCTCTGCGCAGCCCAGGTCTGCACCAGAATGTTCAGACCGCCGCGGCCGAGAGTGGGGCCCTGCACGCGCCAATTCGACAGCTGCGCCTCGAGATCGGTGCACAGCTGCTGCTTCTGGGCATCGGTGACAGCTGCTCCCGCAGGAGTCGTCGTCGCCACCGTCGTGCTCGGAGCGGTCGTTGTGGTCGACGACGAACCGGTATTGGTCGTGTCGGTGCTGCATGCCCCCACTACGGCGAGAAGCGCAGCCGCACCGACCAGTGCGACTGCGCTTCGTCCTGCAATGGACGTCGTACCCCGTCTGATTGTCATGGCCCGAGTGTGCCATCCGAACCGGGATCAGACGACGACGGTCAGTAGCTGTGTTCGGGTCCGGGGAAGACTCCCGAGCGCACCTCGGACATGTACGTGGTGGCTGCGGTGCGCAGCGAATCGCCCACTTCGGCGAACTTCTTGACGAACTTGGCGGTCTTGCCGTTGGTGTATCCGGCCATGTCCTGCCACACGAGAACCTGAGCGTCGCATTCGTTGCCCGCTCCGATTCCGACCGTCGGGATCGTGAGCTTGCGGGTGACCTGGCCGGCGATGTCGGCGGGGACCATCTCCATGACGACGGCGAAGGCACCTGCCTCCTGTACGGCGATGGCGTCGGCGACGAGTTGTTCGGACGCGTCACCGCGACCCTGAACGCGGAATCCGCCGAGAGTGTTGACGCTCTGCGGGGTGAATCCCACATGAGCCATGACGGGGATACCGGCAGCGGTGATGGCGGCGATCTGCGGTGCGACCCGCTCGCCGCCCTCGAGCTTCACCGCGCCCGCGAGGCCTTCCTTCATGAAACGAACAGCGGTTTCGAGTGCCTGCTGCGGTGAGGCTTCGTAGGTACCGAAGGGCAGATCTGCGACGACGAGCGCGTGTGGTGCGCCGCGTACCACTCCACGTACGAGAGGAAGCAATTCGTCCACGGTGATCGGCACGGTGGTGTCGTAGCCGTACACGACGTTGGCCGCGGAGTCACCGACGAGAAGCACAGGCACGCCGGCTTCCTCGAAGATGCGGGCACTGGAGTAGTCGTACGCCGTCAGCATTCCCCAGCGCTCACCCTCTGCCTTCATCTGCAGCAGATGGTGGGTACGGGTCTTGCGGGTCAGCGCGGTCGCCGGAGATTCGGTGGACGAACCGCCGTACACAGCATTTTCGGACATCTTTGTCCCTTTCTGGTCCTCGAGGCCCGCGCGGCGGGTCCCCGGGATGGGGTGTGATGACGTGACCAGTCTGCCACCGCCCTTCCGTCGCAGGAATGCTGGTAGGGAGTGCAATTTGTCACAGTCACGGCAACAGCTGATCGTCACATCGGGGGCTCGTACGCGCCCCTCCCGACCGTGATCGGCATCCGGCGATCGCGTCCGAACGCCCGCGAGGTGACCTTGGTGCCGATCGGAAACTGCCGCCGCTTGTGTTCCGCCATGTCCACCTTGCGCACGACGTCCGCCACGACGGACGCGTCGAAACCCGCCGCGACGATGTCTGCGACGCCCTGATCGTGGTCGACGTACCGAAACAGGATGGCGTCGAGGGTGTCGTAGCCGGGCAGTGAATCGGTATCGAGCTGACCCGGCCGAAGCTCGGCCGAGGGCGGCTTGTCGATGCTCGACTCGGGGATCGGCGGGACGTCTCCGCGGTCGATCGCGGACTCGTTGCGCCAGCGCGCCAATCCCCAGACCAGCGTCTTGGGCACGTCCTTGATCGGTGCGAAGCCGCCGACCGCGTCGCCGTAGATCGTCGAATAACCCACCGCCAGTTCGGACTTGTTCCCGGTGGCAAGGACCAGATGACCGAAGGTGCTGGACAGCGCCATCAACACGATTCCCCGGCATCTCGCCTGGACGTTCTCCTCGGCCACGCCGGTCAGGTGCAGCTGGTCGACGAAGCCGGCGACCAGCTGGGAAATCGGTTCCGTTCGAAAGTGAATGCCGGTGCGCGCGGCGAGATCCTCGGCATCGATGCGCGAATGCTCCGAGGAGAACTCCGAGGGCATCGACACTGCGTACACCGCGTCAGCGCCGAGGGCATCGACGGCGATGGTGGCGACGACCGCCGAATCGATTCCACCGGACAGACCGAGGGTGACCGAACGAAAGCCGTTCTTGTGCACGTAATCTCGTAACCCGGTCACCAACGCGCCCCACACCTGGTCCTCGACGCCCAGGGGCTGAGCCAGGGACGGCTCGGTGCGCTGCCAGCCGCTGATCGCGACGTCGGGCAGAGCGACGCGATCGATGGTCCAGCCCGCCACCGCGGGGGAGTCCGCGACCGGATCCGTGGGGGCATCCACATCGACGATCAACAAGTGCTCGACGAATTGCGGAGACCGGCCCCACGTCGAGCCGTCGGGACCGAGCACGAGACTTCCCCCGTCGAACACCAGCTCGTCTTGACCGCCGACCGCGTTGACGTACGCGATGGGGGTCCCGATCTCGGTGGCTCGGCGCTGGACGACAGAGTGACGAATCGTGTCCTTCCCCTGCTCGAAGGGACTCGCGTTGAGGCACAGCAGCAGATCGACTCCGGCCGAGGCGTATGCGGCCACGGATCCGCCGGGTTGCCAGATGTCCTCGCACACAACGAGTCCGAGTCGCACGCCGTTGACCGTCACGATGCTCAACCGGGAGCCGGGCGCGAAATAACGTGCCTCGTCGAACACCCGGTAGGTGGGCAGTGAGTGCTTGTCGTACCGAGTTGCGACCCGGCCGTCGACGATCACCGCCGCGCTGTTTCTCGAGCCCTCGACGTCGCGGTCGAGATATCCCGCCAC
>CAFBLX010000134.1_pt1 | contig 9757 bp, 5 predicted proteins | sample 7268311 | NCBI WGS metagenome assembly CAFBLX01 (sample SAMEA6814046, study PRJEB35770) | freshwater metagenome | biome: Freshwater; feature: Freshwater reservoir; material: water | place: Czech Republic | collected 2017-05-23 | depth 30m m | reverse complement strand
TCGCTCATCGCGTGGGGCGATCCACCGGTGACGCGGGTTCCGAGGAGGTCGAGCGAACGCAGTGTCGCCGGACCACAGATACCGTCGGGTGCCAGACCGATCTCGCGTTGAAAAGACGACAGGCCCTCGTGCGTCTTCGGACCGAAGAAGCCGTCGACGCGCTCGTTGTAGAAACCGAGGTCCTGCAGGCGTGTCTGCAGGGTGGCGACGTCGTCGCCGTACAGCGGAGCGGACAGCTGGTAGATCAGCGTGCGGGCACCGAGGTGGTAGGACGCTTCTTTGAGGGCGCGGTACGTGGCCGGTCCGACGACGCCGTCGACCAGTAAGCCACGATGCTGCTGGAACGCGCGGACGGCACCGTCGAGGGCCCGGTCGAACACCGATCCCGGGGCCGTCCAGTGGCCGTCGTCCATCGGGCCGGGCGGAACCACGGCCTCGTGGAGGAAACCGAGTGCCGAGAGAGTGCCGCGGACCTCGGCGACGGCGGGTCCGGAATCGCCGTGACTGAGCTCCTGCATCCTGGAAAAACCCTCTCGATCGTCCTGACGGTCAACACGCACTTCGATGCGCTGATGTGCCGACGCAAGCATCGGCACATCAGATGATTGTCGCAGAAAGACAGGCTTCTGCGGCAATCCACACCAAGCGTGGGTGAGTCAGATAACGCCTTCGAGGTCCTTGAGCAGCGCGGCCTTGCCCTTTGCGCCGACGATCTGCTTGACCGGCTTGCCACCCTGGAACAGGATCAGCGTCGGGATGGACATGACCTTGAAGTCCCGAGCCGCCTGCGGGTTGGCATCGATGTCGAGCTTGGCGATGGTCAGCTTGTCCTTGTGCTCGGCAGCGATCTCCTCGAGAACGGGAGCAACCATCTTGCACGGGCCGCACCAGGTGGCCCAGAAGTCGACCAGAACGGGCTTCTCGCTGGTCAGAACGTCGTCGACGAACGACGCGTCGGTGATGGTGACTGTGCTCTTGTCGTCGGACATGTGTATCTCCTCGGTGTGGGTCTGCAAACAGGTGGTGGGGCTACCGGTCAGGCGTTGACGGCGTCGACCGGCTGATCGGCGTGCTCGAGTGTGTTGGTGGTGATGTCGCCCTGCTCGGCCAGCCAACGCTCGGCGTCGATGGATGCGGTGCAGCCGGTACCCGCAGCGGTGATGGCCTGCTGGTAGACGTGATCGACGAGGTCGCCTGCAGCGAACACGCCTTTGACCGAGGTGGCCGACGTGGGCGATGCGACCTTGACGTAGCCGGCATCGTCGAGTTCGACCTGGCCCTTGACCAGCTCGTTGCGAGGATCGTGGCCGATCGCCACGAACATCCCGGTGACGTCCAGAGTCGTCTTCTCGCCGGTGACTGCATGTTCCAGAGACAGGCCGGTGACGCTGGTGTCGCCGAGCACTTCGAGAACCTTGGTGTCGGTGAGGAAACGAATCTTGTCGTTCTTCTTGGCGCGCTCGAGCATGATGCGCGACGCGCGGAACTCGCTGCGGCGGTGCACGATCGTCACGCTGCGGGCGAAGCGCGTGAGGAAGGTTGCCTCTTCCATTGCCGAGTCGCCGCCGCCGATGACGGCGATGTCCTGGTCGCGGAAGAAGAACCCGTCGCAGGTGGCGCATGCGCTGACGCCGCGTCCGAGGAGCTTCTCCTCACCGGGAATGGATAGGTACCGAGCGGCTGCGCCCATCGCGAGAATGATCGCGCGAGCACGGTAGGTCTCGCCGCCCGCCGAGACGGTCTTGATCGGCCCGGTCAACTCGAGCTCCTCGACGTCCTCGGTGCGGATGTCGGCACCGAAACGTTGCGCCTGCTCGCGCATCTGCTCCATCAGATCGGGGCCCATGATGCCCTCGCGGAAACCGGGGAAGTTCTCGACCTCGGTCGTCGTCATCAAGGCACCGCCGAACTGGGTTCCCTCGAACAGGATGGGCTCCAGCTCTGCGCGGGCCGCGTAGACACCGGCGGTGTATCCGGCCGGTCCCGAGCCGACGATGATGAGATCGTGAACCTTGGGGGTACTCAATGCAGACCTTCCGATCTTGTGCGGCGTGTTCTTGGCGTCGACGCGAAAGTGCACTGAGCACTGCCTATCGACGTACATCTGGTCAACACCACCCTAGAGGCAGTTGTTCCCCGGTGAGAGATGTGTCAGCCGATATCGCGACGCGTGAGGACGTCGGGATTACCGCCGCGGCAATCGTTGCCCACTGCCAGAGCGATGAACTGCGCCGGCCCGGCCCCGGCGAGGACGAGGAGCGTTCCCTGTCGGCCGTCGACCCGAACCTGACTGGATCCCAAGACGGCGGCGGTGGGGTCCACGCCGTTGGCGTCGAGACACGCGGCGAGGTCTGCCGGATCCGACAGGCTGCCGGGGTCTCGTTTACCGATGACGGTGAACGCGACGTTCGAGTCGAGATCGGTGGAATCGAGAACGAGGGACGAGTCGGGTGGCGTGGTCCCCGGCTCGGCTACGACGGGATCCGACGTGCCCGGGCTGTGCAGGACCGCGGCGAAGGTGACCGAACCACCCGCGAGAAGTGCTGCAGCAGCGGCGATTCCGACGATCACGTGCCGGCGTGTACGCGCGCTACGTGGAGGTCTGCGAAGCGGAAGGACATCGGCGGTACGGTCCGCCGACTCTGTGTCGGCCAGGGTCTCGAGGGTGCGATCGATCTGCCGGGCGACGTCGGCGGGAACGGGCATCGTGCCGTTCGGATCCTCGCCCAACTCGTGCAGCCGAGCGGTGACGGTGTCCAGTGTCGCCAGGATTCGCATCGCCTCGGCGTCGGCACGCACCAACGGCCACAGCCGACTGCTGACGTCCTCGGGTAGTGCATCTGCATGCAGATCGGCCAGCAACTCGGGTGAGAACGGGGCACCGGGTAGAGCGTCGGTGTTCGACGACACGTTCCTGCCTCCCTTCGCCGAGTCTTCTTTCCCTCTCACACGGTTTAGACGCGAGGGGTCTAGATTCGGTTCCCTGCGTCCTTGAGGTATGCGAGCTGCGTCGACAACTTGAGTCTGCCGCGAGCGCATCGACTCTTCACGGTACCGGTGGGAACCCCCAGCAACGCTGCGGCGTCGGCCACCGAGTAACCCTCCATGTCCACGACGACCACCGCCGCTCGCTGGTCGGGCGGCAGCGTCATCAGGGCCTGTCGGACGAGGATGCTGGTCTCGGATTCGGAGATTCGGTCCCGAGGCGACACCGGCTCGTGACTCTCGTTCTCGCTCAACGGAACCGACGGACGTGCCTTGTTTCGGCGAATGCGATCGAGGCACGCGTTGACGACGATCTTGTGCAACCAACTGCGGACTGCAGCGTCCGCGCGAAACGACCCGGCCGTTCGATGCGCGGAGAGCAACGCCTCCTGCAACGCGTCGGATGCGTCCTCGGGTGTGTAGCTCGTGCGGCGTGCCGTGAGCCACAGGTGTTCCTGATGGCGATGGATCAACGTGGCGAATGCGGTCGGCTCACCGGCTGCATGAGCAGCCAACAATTCCGCATCCGTGCGCTCCCCCAGCGCCGAATCGATACGTTCGGTCATACGAAAACGGCTCCCCCCGTGTTAACGCATTGGGGGGAGCCTAGGCCATCGATACCGCGAAGTACGAAACGAACGCGATTTGCCTCTGTATCGCCGGTTTTACGTGTCGAAACCGATCCCGGAGATCGAGGTAGCGATGCGGCCACCCTGCTCTCCGAGGGTGGTGATCCACACCAGGACGTTGCCGGTGGGTTCGGTGCCGTCGAGCGCGATGTCGGTGCGGCCGTTCTGCAGAGTGGCTTCACCGAGCAGCGTGGTGTCGCCGAGGCTCGGGGAATCGTTGGGAGCGGACCTGATCTCGACGACCGTTCCCGGCGACGTCGATTCGATCCACGCGTTCTTCAACGTCGACGACGGGATGGTGACGAGCAGTCCGACACCGTTCTTCAGTGCCGGGAACTGCTGGAAGTAGGAGTCGGTGGTCCAGGCCGTGCTGGGGTTGTTGTCGATCACGTTCGATGCCGTGCCCGGGTTGTCTGCAGACCCCTGTGGGGAGAAGACGCTGACATCGCTCATCGCGACGGGTCCACCCGTCGGCGCCGGGGGCGCAGCGGTGTCGCCGGCCGGCGGTGCGGCAGCCGGGGTCGTCAGCCCGAACTCCTGGCTGTCCAGCGGCGCATCGGTGTTGTCGCCCGCGATGGAGGTGAACAACCAATAGCCGGCGAACGCCAGAATCAGCACCGTCAGAGCGCCGAGAACGGCGATGGCGATGTTGGTTCGCGTCGACTTCGCCTTCTCTGCGGCCAGCTCTTCCGGGTCTGCGAGCGAGTGACCGCTGGCTCCCGGGGCACGCTGGCCCAGTCGCAGTGCCGGCATCAGGTCGGTCTTGTCGTTGACCACCGCGGCCTGATCGAGAACGTGCTGCACCGTCGCGGCGGTGCGAATGCCACTGTTCTGCTCGAGCGCTCGTACCGCGACGGCAGAGATCTCGAACGGAACGTCGGGGCGAATTTCGCGAGGCTCGCGCGGCGCACCCTTGTCGTCCCGATCGGCCGGACGCATGCCGCCGACGCTGCGCAGGGATGCCGCGTCACCGGGAACGACGGCTTCTCCGGTGGTGTCCGACAACGGCCAGCGTGCAGTGATCAGGGCGTAGAGCATGGCACCGAGACCACGGACGTCCGAACTGGAGTCGGCGTCCGCCAGAGTCGCGGGAAACGCCAGGACGGCGTTGCCGCTGGTACTGATGCGTACGCGATCGGGGTGGTCGATCGACAGCGCGCCGCCGCTGCGGTGCGCAGCCTCGGCCGCGGCGGCCAGGACCTTGATCGCACGAGCGGCACCGGTGGGGGCAGGAACCGTATCGGCCATCTCGCGCAGCGAGCGACCGGGAGTCCACTCGGCGACGACGATGCCGCCGGAGCTACCGCGCACCACGTCGAGCACCCGGGCGAGGCCGGGAGAGTTGATCCGACCGAGGCGCAGCGTCCGGGACAGGATTGCCTGCGGGCCCTGAGTGCGGTCGTTGGGTGACGCCGTGGACTGCTGATCGGCGTCGACGAACGTCAACGCGACCTCGCGGTCGAGCTTGACGTCGTGGGCCTGCCAGAACTTCAGCCCGCGAGCTCCACCGTGCGGTGCCAACAGGCGGTAGCGTCCCCCGGCCACCGAAGCACCGGGAATCAGCGTCGGTCCGCGAAGGGTGCGCCCGGGGGCGTCCGCGGTGGACTGGTCCTCGGCTGGTTTTTCGGCAGCTTTGTCCGTCGTCGGCTTCGGTGCTACTGGTTTGTCGACTGCCGCCGATTTCTTCGTCGCGTCCACCGGCGTGCTGTCGGTCTTCGGCTCGGCCTTGCTCGCGTCGTCGACCGGCAGCTTCGCCTTCGAGATGGAGACGGTCTTGTCCGACGGCTTGGCCGCCAGCGCTGCCTTGGAGATCGCGATCGTCTGATCCTTGGGAGCGGACGCTTTGGTTTCCTTCTTCTCGGTGGCCTCGGCACTCGACGCTGCCGCCGACTCAGGCGTGCTGGGTGTGCTCGGCTTCTCCGAAGAATCAGGTGCTTTCGAGTCCGCTGTCTTCGACTCGGGTGTTTTCGACTCGGGTGCTTTCGACGACGCAGCAGACTCGGCCTTCACGGGCTCGGTGCGGTCCTGGGTGTCGACTTCGACTCCGCCGCTCGTTCGGTCGGCTTCGTTTGCTGGAGACTGTGCCGGCCCCCCAGCAACATCGTCGTCGGTCACTGTTACTCCTTCAGGCGAATATGCCCCGTGTTGTTCTACAAGCGGTCGACCTGCAGGGGCGTCTGCCCCCGGGTGCCGTTGACCAGGGTACGGGAGTCGATCCCGCGCAGTGTCCCATGTGGGCTCGGTTCGAATAACCGGAATCACGCTGGTTTCCGCGGCAGCCGGATCCGGCACCGAACCGGACGTCACACGCTCGGGCGGGGCCGACCGTCCGAGGACCCGGCGGACGAGCCGGCTCAACGCGACGGTGACGGCCAGTACTTCGGGAATCTTGCCGAACCACAGGATGGAGAACGTGATGCCGAGCATGATGACGGCGTCCATCGCGACGCGCACGAAGTTGCCGATCCAGCCGTTCGCCATGGCGTCGAATCCGACGATCCGGTCGATGGCGAGCATGGCTGCGCCGCCGGCCAGCGAGGCGATGAGAACCAGCCAGACAGTCTTCCCGACGTTGGCCATCCGCAGGTTGCCGAGGCTCTTGTGCAGCAGGTATCCGCCGATGACGGCACCTGCGGTGTAGCCGAGGCCGGTCGCGGTGCCGAGGAGCAGCACCACTTGTTCCGGATCGGTTGCGACGATCGGGGCGAGCAACGACAGGCCGATCTTGACGGCGGTGATGCCGAGGACGATCCAGGTGGGCGTCCAGGCCTGCTCGCGGGCGTAGAACACGCGCAGGTGGATCAGGACCAGCGCGTACGGGATAAGGGAGAACGCCGACCAGCTCACGGCCTCACCCAGCCGGTTGGCGTCGGGCGCAAACTTGCCGAACCCGTACAGCGCCTCGCCCACCCACGGCCCCGCGAAGGTCAGGAACACGACGATCGGGACCATCGCGACCATCGTCAATCGGGTGGCGACGGAGAGATCGTCGACGACCGAGGGCGTGTCACCGTTGGCGGCATTACGACTGAGTCGAGGCATGATCGCCGTCAGAACCGTGACGCCGAGAATGCCGTACGGCAACTGCAGCACGATCCAGGCCTGGGAATAGATCGTGGGGCTCGCGTCGTCGGCTCCCGACGAGATGTTGGTGGCGACGATCAGACCGATCTGACTGATGACGACGTAGAGCACGATTGCGGCCGCCATCGCGCCGAACTTCTTCAGGCGCGCGTCGAACCCCCAGAGTGGGCGCAGGTCGATCTTCTCGCGGCGAAGCGCAGGGATCAGCGCCAGGACCTGCGTGATGACACCGGTGGTGACGCCGAGGCCGATGATCAACAGCTGCGGGTTCGTCATGTCGACCGGATTGACGGTGATCTCACCCGGCATCAGGAAGTAGATGCCGAACACCGCGAGTACCACGAGGTTGTTGAACACCGGTGCCCACGCACCGGGTTTGAAGTTCTGTCGGGTGTTGAGCACCGCCGTGAGCAAGCCGGAGAGCCCGTAGAACATCAGCGCAGGCAACACCAGATAGGTGAAGGCAATGGTCAGGTCCTCGTTGACCTTCGGATCACCGTTGAGCATCAGACGCGCCAGCAGCGGCGCAGCGATGGTTGCGGCCAACGCCACGGTGCCGAGCAGCGCGACCGCAATGGTGAACAGGCGTCGGACGAAGTCACGTCCGCCGTCGGCGTCCTCTTGTTCTGCGCGTACCAGGACAGGAACGACGATCGCTCCGAGGACGGCACCGAGCACCAGCTCGGAGATCATGTTCGGGAGAATCGTCGAGACGGTGAACGCACTGGCCAGGCCGGCACCCAGGGTGGCCGTCATGGCTACTTGCTTGGCGAATCCGGTGATGCGGCTGACGAGGGTCGCAACGGCGATCGAGCCCGACGCTGCCAGCAACGACTTCTGAGGTCTGGGTTCGGGCTGCGGTGGTGACTCGTTGCCGCCCGGTGGTGTCTGCGGCGGAGGAATGTTTCCCGACGGCGCGGCGGGTGGGTAGTCCTCGTCCCGGAACCGTGGGATGAGCTGAGTTGCGGAGTCGTCCGCTGCCGGTTGACCGTCGAGCGGGGGCGGTGCCGGATAGGAACGCATCTCCGGTCGTGGTTGCCGCTCCCAGGGGGCGGGGCGTGGGGGCGTCGTGCGCCGGAACACCTGCGCTGCGGGCATGCGTGACCGGGGCAGGTCGCCGTCGTACGGCACATTGCCTGTCATGGTCTCTCGTACCCTTCGTCGGCCGGGTCGGGTTGTCCTCGGAATCGGTGCCAGAGTCGTCGGCCTGCAAGCAACAGTAGGAGCGCGCCGGCGCAGGCGGTAATTATCGCGAGAGCTTGACCGTATGCGTTCGATCGAACCGACACCGTCGATACCTCGCCGAGCCGGGTGCCGTCGAGGGTGGTGACGGAGAAGTCGACCGACAGATTGCGTTTGTCGTCCACCTCGGCGGGCACGGTGATGGTTCGCGATCCGCGCGCCGGAAGTTGGGTCACGCCGACGTCGCTGATCGTCATCTCCGGTGGCGCGTCTACTCGGAGGAGCACGTTGACCGGCACCGGTAGGTCGTTGCGGGCCACGAGCAGCAGCGGACTCTGCTCGGAGGCGAGTGTGTAGACGCCGCCCGGGGCCAGCACGGTCACCGATCCGTAGACGGTGTCGAGTCCGACGCGGGTCGCGGTGAGACGGGTGCGTGCCATGGCCGCGGCGTCATCGCCTTCGGCGCTGGCGCGACCCGCGGTCGACAGGGCGCGGAGCATGTCCTCTCGCAACGGGGCGGTGTACAGGCGCGGAGTCAGTGCGGACTGGGGATCCTCGACCAGCGACTGCGCCAGGGTGTCCACGCGTGCGCTCTGCGTTCGGACCGTGTCGATGGCGGACGCATCGAGATCGGTCGGCACATCGATGCTGGTCACCGGGATTCCGGTGGGGGGCTCGGTGATCAGGCCGGGCAGCGGACGAGGCGTCGCCAGGCCCGAACGCAACAGCGAGGACACAGTCGACAGGATTGCCGAGGGTTCGTCTCCTCCCGCGGTCCAGTACTGCGGCGGTGCGACGGTCACGGTGCGGCCGGGTCGATCGGCTCCGACGAGGGCATGGAAATTGATGGCGCCGAGGGCGTCCTGCAGCCGTGCGGTACGAGAGTCGGTGCCCAGGTCGAAGCGTTGATTCGCCGGGGTCAAGGCCGGGGTCGACGGGGTCGTCCCGACGCCGGCCAGTGCGGCTGCGGTCGCCGAGTCGTAGTGGGTGGCGGCCAAGGTGCCGGTCGGATCGGCGGCGGTCGGCGCGGTATCGGTGGACACCAGCAGAGACGTCGGCGACGACGTGGGTGGGCTGATGCTGTTGTCGGCGACGAGGACGGTCCCGGTTCCCGACGATCTCAGCGCGTCCGCAGCGCCCGCGTCGACGCCGCCGGTGGCACTCCAGGTGAAACCGCGTACCGAGCTGATGCCGAGGATGCCGTCGACGATGTCGGCCGGGGCGGCGACAGCGCTGCTGAGCAGCGAGGAATCACCGATGTCGGCGACGGCGGCGAGGTCGGCCTGAGCGAACGGTAGGGCCGTCACGCACGTGTTCGACGCCAGTGCCTCGAGCCGCGTCAACCACTGGGCTGCGGCCCCGCTGCCGGAGCCCTCCCGCGCGGAGCTGGCCGGATCGGCCGGGTTGTCGACGACGAGGTAGCCGCGGGTCATGTTCGAGACGGTGACCAGCAGGTCGGGATCGATGCCGATGCACAGGCTCGACGCCAGTTTGCCGTCGGGATCGAGACCGGGCTGCGTCGCGAATTCCAGGGCTTTGAGCAGGGTATCGAGGCGACCACCAGCGGCGAGCTGGCTCGCCAGGTCGTCGTCGATCAAACGCACTCGATCGTCGATGGAACCGGGGATTCCGGCTGCGAGACGGGGAATGTCGGCGAGTGGCCACAACACCGTCATCGCTACGGGATTCCGGGTGTTGGGGGGTAGCGGCATCGCGTCAGGCGCTGCGGGGTCGAGCTGACCGGGATTCCGCGGCAGTCCCACGACGGGTAGCAGGAAGCGGGCGTCGTCGAGTCGAGCCGTCCCGCCGTACTCGGGGGTGCCGTTGACGTTGAGAAGTAGGGGGTAAACGCCGGGAGCGTCGATCCCGAGTGAGGG
>CAFBLX010000133.1_pt1 | contig 9946 bp, 10 predicted proteins | sample 7268311 | NCBI WGS metagenome assembly CAFBLX01 (sample SAMEA6814046, study PRJEB35770) | freshwater metagenome | biome: Freshwater; feature: Freshwater reservoir; material: water | place: Czech Republic | collected 2017-05-23 | depth 30m m | reverse complement strand
GCTGACGAGGAATCCGGTCGTTCCGAGATACTCGTACCCTTCGTCTCGGCCATCGTGACCTCTGTGTCGTTGGCAGACAAGACAATCGAGATCGATCCGCCCGAGGGCTTGCTGGATCCGGAGTAGTTCGTGCGCCTCGACGTCGTCACCATCTTCCCGGAATACCTCACCCCACTGCGTACTGCTCTGCTCGGTAAGGCGATCGATCGCGGGCTGGTATCGGTGGACGTTCACGACCTGCGCTCCTGGACCCACGACGTGCACAAGGCCGTCGACGATTCCCCGTACGGCGGCGGGCCGGGAATGGTCATGAAGCCGACCGTCTGGGGTGACGCACTCGACCACGTGCTGACCGACGAGTCGCTCCTCGTCGTCCCCACTCCCGCAGGGGTGCCGTTCACACAACGTACGGCCGAAAGATGGTCCACCGAACAGCATCTCGTGTTCGCGTGCGGTCGCTACGAAGGCATCGATCAACGCGTGTTCGACGACGCCGCACGCCGCGTTCGGGTCGAGGAAGTCAGCATCGGAGACTACGTTCTCATCGGCGGCGAGGCGGCAGTACTGGTCATGGCCGAGGCCGTCGTCAGATTGATGCCGGGCGTACTCGGCAATCAGCAGTCGCACCAAGAGGATTCGTTCTCCGATGGGCTGCTGGAAGGTCCGAGTTACACCCGGCCGGCCCGATGGCGAGAACTCGACGTCCCCGAGATTCTGTTGTCCGGCGACCACGCGAAGATCGCCGCCTGGCGTCGAGAACAATCTCTGCGCAGAACAGCGGACCGACGCCCGGATCTACTGACGGACTGACGTTTTCAGCTGATTCTGCCGTCGGGGAACAACATCGACACGAAGCCGGTCAGGGTGTCCCGTGCGTGCAGTGCGCTGGCGTCGTCGCTCACGTCGACGACGGCCGTGTCCGGGTAACTTTCCATGTCGTCGGCGTAGAAGATGTCTTCACGGGACGACAGGGCCAGTACGTAGCGATTGTCCGCGCCGATGGTTCCCGTCGACAGATGGACCCACCGATCGGACACGCAGCACATCCAGCCCTGCTTGACTGCATGCACGGTCTCGCCAGGTAAGCCGTCGACGATCCCGAAGTGTTGCTTGTAGCCGTCGGCAGCTACGGGGGCCGAGCGTCGCAGCATTCCGATGATGATGTCGGTCGACGCGGTGGTCAGGCCGCCGCTGCCGTTCAGCAGCCCGGCGTAGTAGCCGACCAGGTCACTGGGAGTCGTTTCCGTGTTGTACCACTGGTCGTCGCCGGGAGCGTCGGTGTTCCTCAGGGCATATCGCGCCGCGACTGCGCGGACGATCTCGGACGAACCGTATCGATACCAGAGCGTGTATGCGGCATTGTCGTCGGAGAACTCGAGCATGCTGGTCATCGTGGCCAGCTCGTCGGCGGAGACGGGGCGGTTCTGCGACTGCGCCTCGAACATCACCTCGTCGGCAATGAAGAGCTTGGAGACCGACGCCGTTTCGATCGGCTCGTCGGCATCGCTGCTGTAGTAGGAACCGGTCTCTCGATCCAGCAACGCGAAGTTCACATCGGCACCTCGGGCTTGCGCCGATTCCACCGCCATCGGAATACGCGCTTCCAAGGCCACGCCGTCGACCTTCTGGATATCCGGGAACGGTGATGCCGATGTCTCGGCCGAATCCCTGCCACCGGGATCGCCGGCCTGATCATCGGGCGGTACGGAGCACGCGCTCAGGACCAACAGTGCGGCGCAGGTGGCGGTCAGTAACCGAGCCCCCCTGACCATCTACAGAACTCTCCCGCACATAGAACCGCTGACCGACCTGTCCCACACTAGCGGTAGGGTCCATCGCCGTGACCACTGCTCTGAAATCTGTGAACAAGCGCATAGCCGAAGAACTCGATGTTCGCGAAGAACAGGTTCGTGCCGCTGTAGAACTCCTCGACGGCGGGTCCACGGTCCCGTTCATCGCGCGCTACCGCAAGGAGGTCACCGGCACACTCGACGACGCGCAATTGCGCCAACTCGACGAGCGACTTCGATACCTCCGAGAACTCGACGAGCGGCGAGATGCCGTCATCGAATCGATTCGTTCGCAGGGCAAACTCGACGACGCGCTCGAACAGTCGCTGATGCTGGCCGAGACCAAGGCCCGCGTCGAGGACATCTACCTGCCGTTCAAGCCCAAGCGCCGGACGAAGGCACAGATTGCGCGGGAGGCCGGCCACGAACCCGTCGCAGACGCCCTGTTCACCGATCCGACCACCGACCCGGCGCAGTTCGATCAGGAGCAGCTCGACGGGGCACGAGCAATTCTTGTCGAGCGTTTCGCCGAGGATGCCGACCTGGTGGGTGAGCTGCGTGAACTGATGTGGACCTCCGGCAAGCTGGTCGCCACCGTGCGCAAGGGAAAAGAGGAGGAAGGCGCGAAATTCTCGGACTACTTCGAGTTCTCCGAACCGTTCACGAGCCTGCCCTCGCATCGCATCCTCGCGACGCTACGCGGTGAGAAGGAAGAAATTCTGTCCCTCGGGTTCGAACCCGAGCGGGACGAGCCGACTCCCGGTGTGCCCAGTGTCTACGAGGGGCGTATCGCCACCAAGTTCGGAATCGCAGATCGCGGCCGCCCGGCCGACAAGTGGCTGCTCGATACCGTTCGCTGGGCATGGCGCACCAAGATGCTGGTCACCGTCTCACTCGATACGCGCATGAGACTGCGCCAGTCGGCCGAGAAGGACGCCGTGGACGTGTTCGCGAGCAACCTCAAAGACCTCCTGTTGGCTGCACCCGCCGGAAACCGCACCACGATGGGACTCGACCCCGGCTTTCGCACCGGAACCAAGGTGGCGATCGTCGACGCCACCGGCAAGGTCGTCGACTACGACACGATCTATCCCCACAAGCCGCAGGGCAAGTGGGACCAGGCCGTGGCCACACTCGCCGGGCTCGCGGCCAAGCACAAGGTGGAGCTCATCGCCATCGGAAACGGTACGGCGTCACGCGAAACCGATTCTTTAGCAGCAGAATTGATTGCAAAATTCCCGGCGGCGAATTTGACCAAGGTGGTGGTGTCCGAGGCGGGTGCCTCGGTCTACTCGGCGTCGGCGTACGCCTCGAGTGAGCTGCCCGAACTCGACGTCTCCATCCGCGGCGCGGTCTCGATCGCTCGCAGGCTGCAGGATCCGTTGGCCGAGCTGGTCAAGATCGACCCCAAGTCCATCGGTGTCGGCCAGTACCAGCACGACATCTCCGAAACGCTGCTCGCCCGTTCTCTCGGGGCTGTGGTCGAGGATGCGGTGAACGCGGTGGGTGTCGACGTCAACACAGCGTCGGTGCCCTTGCTGTCGAGGGTCTCCGGTATCGCCGGTTCGCTCGCCGAGAGCATCGTGGCGCACCGCGACCAGAACGGTCCGTTCTCCAGCCGTAGCACCCTCAAGGACGTACCGCGCTTGGGTCCCAAGGCTTTCGAGCAGTGCGCCGGGTTCCTGCGCATCTCCGGGGGAGAGGATCCACTCGACCGCTCCAGCGTGCACCCGGAGGCCTATCCCGTCGTGCGCCGCATCGTCGGCAAGGCGGGCGTGGGCGTGCGCGAGGTGGTGGGCAACACCGCACTCCTGCGCCGCCTCGACCCCGCGGAATTCGTCGACGAACGATTCGGGCTGCCCACTGTCACCGACATCATCTCCGAGCTGGAGAAGCCTGGACGCGATCCGCGTCCGGAGTTCAAGACCGCTACTTTCGCAGCCGGTATCGAGAAGGTCGCCGACCTGAAGCCGGGGATGACGCTCGAAGGTGTCGTGACCAACGTGGCGGCGTTCGGTGCTTTCGTCGACGTCGGCGTGCATCAGGACGGACTCGTTCACGTCTCTGCGATGTCGCACAACTTCGTCAAGGACCCGCGTGAGGTCGTCAAATCCGGCGATGTGGTGCGGGTCAAGGTGATGGAGGTCGACATCCCACGTCAGCGCATCGGCCTGAGTCTGCGGTTGGACGACGAGCCCGGTGCGAGCGGTGGCAAGGACGCACCTCGTGGGCAGCAGGGTGACCGCTCCCGCGGTACGTCCTCGAGCAAGGGCAACGGCCGTCAGAGCAATGGCGGCCAGGGCAACCGCCCGCAACGCGACCGACGCGGCGGCCAAGCAGCAACGCCTGCGGCAGGTTCCATGGCCGACGCGTTGCGCAAAGCGGGCTTCGGGAAGTAGCGCTCGGACTTTCCCGGTCGATGCCGACCCCGGCGGCGAAGAACGAGAATAGGCTGATTCGGCGATAGCCGTTGTTTCGGGCGTGCGGCGGGAAGGACGTGGAGCGCGTGAGGTGGTTGGAGCACGGTGTCGTCGAGCACGGCCGCCTTCCGTTGCTCTGCTTCCTGCTCGGCCTACTCGTGGGATTTCTGCTGATTCGCCTGAGCGTCAGAATGATTCGCGCGGATGTGAAGTGGTGGCCTGGCAACATCACCCCTGGCGGCCAGCACATTCACCATGTCGTGTTCGGAATCGTGCTGATGCTGTTGGCGGGGATCGGGCTCATCGCGGTGTACGTGGACGGGTCGCAGACCATCGGTGCCGTGCTGGCGGCGATCTTCGGCAGCGGTGCTGCCCTCGTGCTCGACGAATTTGCACTCATCTTCTATCTCCGCGACGTCTACTGGTCCGAGCAGGGCCGAACATCCGTCGATGCGGTATTCGCAGCCGTCGCCTTCACCGGGTTCCTGCTACTGGGACTTCACCCGTTGGAGCTGCTCAGCCCCGCCGATTTCCGGGCCGATCCCGATCCCTGGGTTCGCGGAACACTCGGTGTGCTGGCACTGCTCAACCTGAGTCTGTGCGTCGTCGTGCTGCTCAAGGGCAAGATCTGGACCGGGCTGATCGGGCTGTTCGTTCTGCCCATCCTCATTCTGGCCGCGGTCCGACTCAGCAGGCCGAGTGCACCCTGGGCGAGGTGGCGCTACACGAGCAGACCGAAGAAGATGGAGCGTGCGCTGCGGCGAGAGAAGAAGTGGCGCAGGCCGTTGATACGGGCCAAGATCTACCTGCAGGATGCGATCGCGGGCAAGCCCAGCATTGTTCACGCGGTCGAGGCCACCGAGGACGAGCTCGCGCGGACCGTCGTGCCTGCACCCCAGGCCGGAACCGTGGCCCAGTCCTCGGTCGGGGCGATTTCCTCGAACGCCTGACGGTCTGGCACAATAGGCGGGTTGCCTCTCGCGAGGCACACACCTCACTCGGAGTACGAACCAGTTGTGCCGCCCCGGTGGCGAGCCGCTCGGTTCCTCTGCTCAAGCGCAGAACGCAAGGATGGCACAACCGATGAACACCCTGGACTTTCTCGACAATCAGTCGCTGCGTAGCGACATCCCCGATTTCCGCCCCGGCGACACGCTGAACGTGCACGTCAAGGTTATCGAAGGCTCGAAAGAGCGTATTCAGATCTTCAAGGGCGTCGTGATTCGACGTCAGGGCGGTGGCGTCCGCGAGACGTTCACCGTTCGTAAGGTGTCGTTCGGCGTCGGCGTGGAGCGCACTTTCCCGGTGCACAGCCCCAACATCGCGCAGTTCGAGGTCCTCACTCGCGGCGACGTTCGTCGCGCGAAGCTGTACTACCTCCGCGATCTGCGTGGCAAGGCCGCCAAGATCAAAGAAAAGCGCTGACCCGGTCGTATCGACCGCTTCGAGCAGCAACCATGCCGCGTCACCGAACATCGGTGACGCGGCATGGTGCGTTGGAGCCACCGCCCTGACATTTCGGACGTACCGGTACGAGCGATGCTCGGTGAAAACGCCGCAGGCGCGGACCGACCGGCCCGCGGGCGACGGTTCCGGCTAACCTGTCCAGGTGACGCAGTCCCCACAGGATCCGACCCCACAGGGTTCGACGAACGAGCCCGACGACGAGTCTCCCCGGAACAAGCGTGCGGATCGCAAGCAGCGGTCCTTCTGGCGCGAACTTCCCATCCTCATTCTGGTAGCTCTCGTGCTGAGTTTTCTGCTTCAGACGTTCGTCGCCCGGGTCTATCTCATCCCATCCGAATCGATGGAACCGACACTGCACGGCTGCGCCGGCTGCACCGGGGACCGCATCGTCGTGGAGAAGATCGGCTATCGATTCGGCGATCCGAAGCCCGGCGATATCGTCGTGTTCCGCGGCCCCGATTCCTGGAACGACGAATTCGTCTCGCAGCGCTCCGACAATTCGGTCATCCGCGGGGCCCAGGAAGTGGGCTCTTTGATCGGAGTCGTCGCTCCGGACGAGAACGATCTGGTCAAACGCGTCATTGCCACCGGCGGTCAGACGGTCGAGTGCTGTGACGCTCAGGGACGGGTGCTCGTGGACGGGAAGCCGTTGGACGAGCCGTACATACAGATGGATTTCCCGTTCGTTCCGGACACGATGACGTGCGAGACCGAATTGAAGTCGGGCCGGTGCTTCGACCCTGTAACGGTGCCCGAGGGCAACATCTGGGTCATGGGCGACAATCGCAGCAATTCGCGAGACTCGCGGTATCACGTCACCGACGAGTTCACCGGCACCGTTCCGCTGGACAACGTGATAGGTAAGGCCGTGGCCACCGCGTTGCCGCCATCGCGAACCGGCCTCCTGGACTCGCCGGACATTCAGGGTCGATGACGGCCCGTCCTCGTCCCGCGCCTCGTGCGCGCGCATCTCTGAGCCGCTCGTCGTGGCCGCCTCGTCCCATCATCAGGAGGGCGGCGGGGCTGCGGACCATGGAATCGGCACTCGAACGCAACGGGCTCGGTCCGGTTGCGGGTGTCGACGAAGCAGGCAGGGGAGCCTGCGCGGGGCCGTTGACGGTCGCGGCGTGCATCCTGGGCTCTCGGTCGCACACTGCCCTCGCGGACCTCGACGATTCCAAGAAGCTGACCGAGCGTCGCCGGGAGGAGCTCTTTCCCCGGATCAAGAAATTGGCACTTGCGTGGAGTGTGGTGTTCGTCGACGCGGCCGAGGTCGACCGCATCGGGGTACACGTGGCGAACATCGAGGGAATGCGCCGCGCGGTGGCGGGCCTGAGCCTCACTCCCGGGTATGTCCTCACCGACGGCTTTCGGGTTCCCGGACTTCCGGTGCCGTCTCTACCCGTCATCGGAGGGGACGCCACAGCTGCCTGCATCGCTGCGGCCAGTGTCCTGGCCAAGGTGTCCAGAGACCGGTTGATGGTGCAGATGGACACCGACATTCCCGGTTACGGATTCGCCGTGCACAAGGGGTACAGCACACGTGCGCATTCGACCGCGATGACCACGCTCGGCCCGAGCCGAGAGCATCGAATGTCCTATGCCAACGTGGCTGCCGCGGCAGCCGGTCGCTCGCGTAGCGAGGTCGACGCACTGGGGCGAATGGACTGCACCGACGACGGTGCGCCATGATTGAATTTCACGCCCGACTGGAGGATGAAAGAGACCGATGAGTGCCGAAGATCTCGAAAAGTACGAAACCGAGATGGAGCTCTCGCTGTACCGCGAGTATCGGGACATCGTCGGACAGTTCAACTATGTCGTCGAAACCGAGCGTCGTTTCTATCTCGCGAACTCCGTCGAACTCATTCCGCACAATGCCGACGGTGAGATCTACTTCGAATTGCGGATGTCCGACTCGTGGGTATGGGACATGTACAGACCGGCTCGTTTCGTCAAGCACGTGCGGGTGATCACGTTCAAGGACGTCAACATCGAAGAGCTGGACAAACCGGATCTGCGTCTCCCCGAATAGTCCTACCCGGGTCGGATCGGCAGGTGTGCCCGGTGCCTGACGGGCGCACCTGGACGGTTCCGCTCGGCAGATTTCCCGTGTGGAGTGTTCCGAAGCGCACCGATCAGCGAAAAGCTGGACAACCGACCGAATAATTCCGCGTGTTCTGTTTCGAGCAGAGGCCCGTTGCCGGGTTACGTCGAGCGCGGGAGAATCGTCGAAATGTGAACGCCGAATTCTGTTGTCTCACATAGTATTTCGATTTAATGATGCAAATAGCTTCCGGTATTCACACGTTTTCGTACCGAATGTTTTCGACCCTACGCCGATGTGAACATCGTTGGGTCTTTGCCTCGGTCCGATAATCGGTGGTAGAACTTGAATTACCACATTCTCCCAGACGCGTAAGAGGTACGAGATGGCACGCAAGACGCTTGTCCAGATGATCGACGATGTCGACGGCTCGGTAATCAAAGAAGGCCAGGGGGAGTCGATCGAATTCGGTATCGGTGGAAACCAGTACCGCATCGACTTGAATCTCAAGCATGCGAACGAACTGCACGAGCAGCTGGCTTTCTGGATCGAGCACGCCGAGAAGATTTCCGGTCGCCGCCCCCGCAAGACCGGTGCCGCGCCTGCACCGGCTCGAGGAAAGGTCGATCTGCAGGACATCAGAGCGTGGGCTCGCGAAAACGGCCACGAGGTCAGCGCCCGAGGTCGAATCAGCCAGGAAGTTCAGGCCGCCTACGAGGCTGCGCACTGACCGCCTCCCAGCCTTGATATGCCCGCTGTCTTCGGTCAGCGGTAGTTCGGTCATCGAATTCGATTACCGATTCCGTGCTTCAGCTCCGTCCGTGCAGTAATCCGGACGGAGCTTTTGCATGTTCGAACCATTCGTCGGGCGATCGACAGGGCATGAACGCCGGTAAGCACACAGGTACGACAAAACAGGTGTGTCGGCCCTGCGATTCGACGGTTCTCTCCACAGGATTGCGCGTGTCCACAGGGCAATGCGGCACCTGCACTTTCTCGGAATCACCTCCTTTCGGTCGTGTCACCGTCATGGCGACCGGATCCGGCCGTGCTGTGCGGCCGCAGAGTGGAGGAATTCGACATGCCGACCAATCAAGAACTCGGGGCCCGCGGTGAGGACCTTGCTGCACGCCATCTCGAGCACATCGGCCTGGAGGTGATCGAGCGGAATTGGCGGCATCGTTCGGGGGAGCTCGACATCATTGCGCGCGAGGGCGAGACGATGGTGTTCGTCGAAGTCAAAACGCGTTCGGGAATCGGTTACGGAACGCCGGCGGAAGCGGTGACGTACACCAAGCAGACTCGGATCAGAGGATTGGCGTTGCAGTGGCTTTCGCTTCGCGGAGGGCCGTGGGTGCACATCCGATTCGACGTGATCGCCATCGTGATCGGTCGCGGTGACGACCCCGTTCTCACTCACGTCAGGGCGGCGTTCTGATGCCCCTGGGGCGAGCCCATTCGGTGGCGGTCAACGGCGTCGACGGAGTGTTGGTGGAGATCGAAGCCGATATCGGTCAGGGTCTTCCGGGGACCCATCTGGTGGGACTGCCCGATACCGCGCTGAACGAATCGCGTGATCGGGTCAAGGCCGCGGTGAAGAATTCGGGTGGTACCTGGCCGGACAGTCGAGTGATTCTCGCGTTGTCTCCGGCGACGTTGCCCAAGGGTGGCTCGGTGTACGACCTCGCGTTGGCATTGTCGGTCCTCGACGCCGCCAAGGCCATTCCGCGGGGAAGCCTGTCGGAGACAGTGTTTCTGGGTGAGTTGGCTCTGGACGGCAGGTTGCGTGCGGTCCGCGGGGTACTGCCCGGAGTGCTCGCGGTGAAGGCGGCGGGGTGGCAGCGGGTGGTGGTGCCGAGTCGGTGTCTGCCCGAAGCGGGTCTGGTGGACGGTATCGAGGTGTTGGGTGCCGATTGCCTGGCAGATGTCGTTGCGTGGCTTCGTGGTGAGCAGGCGCTGGAATCGCCCACCCCCACCGACTGGCATCAGGAGAGCTATCCGGATCTCAGTGACGTTGCCGGTCAGGCAGATGCCCGATGGGCGTTGGAGGTCGCTGCGGCCGGTGCGCATCACATCATGTTGACCGGTCCACCGGGAATCGGGAAAACAATGCTCGCGCAACGTCTTCCGGGGATTCTCCCGCCGCTCACCGAGTCCGAGGCGCTGGAGGTGACCGCGATCCATTCGGTGGCGGGGCTGCTGACGAGTGCGCGGCCGCTGAT
>CAFBLX010000132.1_pt1 | contig 9951 bp, 9 predicted proteins | sample 7268311 | NCBI WGS metagenome assembly CAFBLX01 (sample SAMEA6814046, study PRJEB35770) | freshwater metagenome | biome: Freshwater; feature: Freshwater reservoir; material: water | place: Czech Republic | collected 2017-05-23 | depth 30m m | reverse complement strand
GTACGCGGGCCGGCGCGCCGCCGTGCAGCGGGCCGGACATCGCGCCGATGGCTCCGGAGAGACATGCTGCGACGTCTGCTCCGGTGGAGGCGATGACGCGGGCGGTGAACGTCGATGCGTTCATGCCGTGTTCGGCAGCCGACACCCAGTAGGCGTCGATGGCGGCGACGTGAGCGGGGTCGGGCTCGCCCTTCCAGCGGACCATGAAGCGCTCGGTCACGGTGGCCGCCTGATCGATGCGGCTCTGGGGCACAGCGGGCTGGTAGATCCCGCGAGCGGACTGCGCGACGTAGGACAGCGCCATCACCGAGGCGCGGGCCAGGTTGTCGCGGGCGGTGCTGTCGTCGATGTCGAGTACCGGCTGATACCCCCAGATCGGAGCGAGCATCGCCAGGCCTGCTTGCACGTCGACGCGGACGTCACCGGTGTGGATGGGCAGGGGGAACGGCTCGGCCGGTGGCAGGCCGCGGCCGAATTCCCCGTCGACCAACAGCGCCCACACATCGCCGAAGGTGACGCCCTGTGCAACCAGTTCCTCGATGTCGACTCCGCGGTAACGCAGTGCGCCGCCGTCCTTGTCGGGCTCGGCGATGTCGGAGGTGAAGGCGACCACACCTTCGAGACCGGGAACGAAATCTTCGGGAACGTGTTGAACAGCCATGGTCTGTGGACTCCCTCGTCGCGACTGCGCCCGGCTCTGCGCCGCATCCGGGCGTGCTTGCGGAAACCATAGCGAGCTTTTACGCGGGAGTAGCGTCTGGGTTCGTGTCTGCAGAAGAACAGCGCCTGGCCACCATGCGAGTGGACTACGGCGAGCCCAAGGATCTCGACGTCGACGCCCTGAGCGACGGCTGGTTGCCACTGGCCCGGCAGTGGCTCTCGGACGCCGTTGCCGCGAATCTGCCCGAGCCCAACGCGATCGTGCTCGGCACGGTCGACGCTGCCGGTAGGCCCGCGACCCGCACCGTCCTGTGCAAGGACCTCGACGCGGAGGGCGTGGTGTTCTACACCAACTACGACTCGGACAAGGGCCGCGCACTGGCGTCGACGCCGTACGCGTCCATCACCTTTCCGTGGATCGGCGTCGCCCGTCAGCTCACCGTCCGGGGACCGGTCACCAGAGTCGATCGAGACACCACCGAGGCGTACTGGCGGACGCGACCGCGCGGCTCGCAGCTGGGCGCATGGGCGTCGGAGCAATCGCGAACCGTCGTGTCTCGCGACGCTCTCGCCGCGCAACTGGCCGAGGTCACCGCGACGTTCGACGGACGCGAGGTGCCGGTACCGCCGAACTGGGGCGGCATCCGCGTCGAACCGGAGATCGTCGAATTCTGGCAGGGTCGAACCAGCCGGATGCACAACAGAATTCGAGTGATGCCGGCGAGCGGTGTGATCGAGCGACTGCAACCGTGAGCGGGCTGCGCGGCATCCTGGCCGACACGACCCCGCTGAAGACTCCCGCATATCGCCGCCTGTGGCTGGCGAACATCGTCACCGTCATCGGCGCGCAGCTCTCGATCGTCGCTGTGCCGCAACAGGTTTATCAGATCACCCTGAGCTCGGCCTACGTCGGCTTGACGGGCGTGTTCGCTCTGGTGCCCCTCATCGTGTTCGGGCTGTGGGGCGGGGCCCTGGCCGACGTGATGGACCGCCGAACCTTGTTGATGATCACCACGTTCGGCCTGATCGGAACGTCGGCACTGTTCTGGTTGCAGGCGTTCCTGCAACTGAACAACGTGTGGATCGTGTTGGTGCTGTTGGCAGTTCAGCAGGCCTTCTTCGCCGTCAATCAGCCGACCCGCAGTGCGATACTGCCGCGAATCCTGCCCGCGGGGCAGCTGCCCGCCGCGAACTCTCTGAACATGACGGTGATGAACTTCGGTGCCATCGCCGGTCCGCTCAGTGCAGGCATCCTCATCTACTACATCGGACTGGAGACGCTCTACCTGATCGACACCATCGCACTGTTCGCCACGCTGTGGGCGGTGATCAGGCTGCCGGGCATTCCGCCGGCCAAGTCCGGTCAACGCGCCGGATTGCGTTCGGTGTTCGAGGGTTTCGCGTACCTCGCGACCCAGAAGGTGCTGCTGGCGTCGTTCGTCGTCGACATCATCGCCATGGTGTTCGGGATGCCACGGGCGCTGTTCCCGCAGATCGCCCACGACAGTTTCGGGGACCCGGCCTCGGGCGGGCCGGTGCTGGGCATGCTGTTCGCGGCGATGTCCGCGGGAGCGGTGCTCGGTGGAGTGTTCTCCGGTTGGCTACCGCGCGTGCGGCGTCAAGGCCTTGCGGTGTTGATCTGCATCGTCGTCTGGGGCGTGGCGATGATCGGATTCGGGCTCGCCGTCGGTGCGGCGACCGACGGAGCGACGACGGTTGCCCTGTGGTTCGCACTGGCGTTTCTGGCGCTCGGTGGTGGTGCCGACATGATCTCGGCGGCGTTCCGCAGCACGATGCTGCAGACGGTGGCGACCGACGAGATGCGCGGCCGACTGCAAGGCGTCTTCATCGTCGTCGTCGCGGGAGGGCCCCGGATCGGCGATGTTCTGCACGGCGCGGCAGCGGCCTCGGTGGGGACGGCCGCGGCCGCCGCAGGAGGTGGTGTGCTGGTGGTCATCGGTGTCTCGATCGCGGCCCTCGCGCTACCGGCATTCATTCGCTACCGAGTGGGCGCAATCGTCGGTAGCAAGACGGTGGACGACACCGTCGTGGACAATGGCTCGCATGGCTCCCACAGCTGAGGCGCAGACGTATTCGTTGACGAGCGGCAAGTATCGCGCCGACGTCGCTGCTGTCGGAGCGGGCCTGCGGGTCCTAGAGTACGACGGCTCACCGCTCACCGAAACGTGGGAGGCGGGCACCAAGCCGCCGCTGTCGGCGGGACTGGTGTTGGCCCCGTGGCCCAATCGAACGGCCGACGGAACGTTCACGTTCGAAGGCGTCGAACATCGGTTGGAGGTCACCGAACTGGCCCGCAACAACGCAAGCCACGGTTTCGTCCGACGGGTGGAGTGGACTCTCGACGAGCACACCGAGTCTCGCGTCGAGCAGAGCGTCGACATCGGTACGCACGAGGGTTGGCCGTTCTCGTTGCGATTGACGGTGGCACACGAGCTGTCCGACGACGGTCTGACGGTGACCGCGTCGGCGACGAACACGGGCGAATCGGCTGCGCCGTACGGAATGGGATTCCATACCTACGTGTGTGTCGGGGACGTACCCCTCGACGAATGCACGCTCGAACTGTCCGCGGGTACGCGGCTGCCGCTCGATCCGGTACGCAATCTGCCCGTAGGACTTTCGGTTCCGACGGCCGATACCGAGTACGACTTTCGGCAGCCTCGGAACCTCGAGGGCGTGCAGCTCGACACTCCGTTCAGTGCCTCGGTGCCGGACGTAGACGGACGCGCGAAGCACACACTGCGTGGTCCCGACGGCACCGCGACGGTGCTGTGGACCGACAGCAACTTCGGGTGGGTGCAAGTGTTCACCGCCGATCCCGCCAACGATCAGGCGTACCCGGATCGGGGACGTGCGTTGGCGATCGAACCGATGACCTGCCCGCCCGACGCGTTGAATTCCGAGATCGATCTGATCGTGCTCGACCCGGGGCAGACCTGGTCCGGCAGCTGGGGAATGGAGTACGAGAAGTGACGATTCTGGTGTGCGGCGAAGCATTGGTGGATCTGGTGCCGGTGCACGAGGGGCCGCTGCTCTCACCGAAACTCGGCGGCGGGCCGTTCAACGTCGCCATCTCGATCGGTCGGTTGGGGTCGCCGGTTGCCTATCTCTCCCGCATCTCTCGCGACTCGTTCGGCGAGCAGATCCTGGCGAGTCTGCGCGATGCCGGTGTCGACATCTCGTGGGTGCAGCGCGGTGACGAGCCGACGACGTTGGCGATGACGACCCTCGCCGAGGACGGCAGCGCCGAGTACTCGTTCTACGCCGATGGCACGGCCGATCGACTCGTCGCCGATCCCGGTGATCTGCCCGACGAGATCAGCGTTCTGTCCTTCGGCACGTTGTCGTTGCTGTACGAGCCCGGCGCGTCGGTGTACGCCGAATTGTTGCATCGAGCTCGGGCCGCGGGCAAGCTGACGATGCTCGACCCCAACATTCGCCCGGCCGCCATCGACAGCACCAGCGGCGACATCACCGCCGACGGATTCCGCGATCGCTTTCGCTCGTGGTTGCCGAGCATCGACATTCTGAAGGTGTCCGAGGACGACTCGCACTGGCTGGGGCTGGGCACCCAGGGCACCACCGTCGACGACTGGCTCGCCGCCGGGGTGACCGCGGTGGTGATGACCCGCGGCGGGGACGGAATCTCGGTGTTCACCGCGTCCGGGGAGACGACGGCCACGGGAGTGACAGCAGCCGAGGAGGTGTCGGTACCGGGCGTTGCCGTCGACGTCGTCGACACGATCGGCGCTGGTGACACCGTGCACGGCGCACTGTTGAGCTACCTGGAAAAAGAGACCATTATCACATCGAAAGCGGTACAGGAGATGACCGGGGAGGATTGGCGGCAAGCTCTTTCGTTCGCTGCCACGGCAGCCGCGATCACGGTTTCACGACCCGGTGCCGACCCTCCCTGGGCGTCCGAGGCACCGAGAGACTAGTTTCACTAGCGACGTTAGAACTGTCCGTTTTAAGTACGTGTCCGTTACACGAGTTCGAGAGGGACCATTCGTGCCCGCTGAGAATGATGCCAAAGCCACCCTCACCTACCCCGGTGGCGAATATTCCATGTCGATTGCCGAGGCCAGTGAAGGCAACAACGGTATCGAGCTGGGAAAGCTGCTGGCGACCACCGGCTACACGACGCTGGACGGCGGGTTCGTCAACACCGCGTCCACCAAGTCGGCCATCACGTACATCGACGGTGACGCGGGGATCCTGCGCTACCGCGGTTACCCGATCGAACAGCTTGCGGGCAAGTCGTCGTTCATCGAGGTCAGCTACCTGTTGATCTACGGGGAGCTGCCGTCCGAGGACGAGCTCGAGACGTTCACCGACCGCATCCGTCGCCACACGTTGCTGCACGAGGACCTCAAGCGTTTCTTCGACGGCTTCCCGCGCAACGCCCACCCGATGCCGGTGCTGTCGAGCGCGGTCAACGCACTGTCGGCGTACTACCAGGATTCGCTCGAGCCCAACGATCCCGAGCAGGTCGAGCTCTCCACGATCCGTCTGCTGGCCAAGCTGCCGACGATTGCGGCGTACGCCTACAAGAAGTCGGTCGGTCAGCCGTTCCTCTACCCGGACAACTCGAAGAGCCTGGTCGAGAACTTCCTGCGCATGACGTTCGGCTTCCCCGCCGAGCCGTACGAGGTCGATCCCGAGATCGTCAAGGCACTCGACATGCTGCTCATCCTGCACGCCGACCACGAGCAGAACTGCTCGACGTCGACGGTCCGCCTCGTCGGATCCTCGCAGGCCAACCTCTTCACCTCGATCTCCGGCGGCATCAACGCGCTGTGGGGCCCGCTGCACGGCGGTGCCAACCAGGCCGTGCTCGAGATGCTCGACAAGATCAAGGCCGAGGGCGGCGACGCCACCGACTTCCTGCGTCGAGTGAAGAACAAGGAAGACGGCGTCAAGCTCATGGGCTTCGGACACCGGGTGTACAAGAACTTCGATCCGCGCGCGACGCTGGTCAAGGAAACCGCACACACGATCCTGGGCAAGCTGGGCAACGGCGACGAACTGCTCGAGATCGCCCTGAAGCTCGAAGAGACCGCGCTGACCGACGACTACTTCGTCGAGCGCAAGCTGTACCCCAACGTCGACTTCTACACCGGCCTGATCTACCGCGCGATGGGCTTCCCGCCGCGCATGTTCACGGTGTTGTTCGCGATGGGCCGTCTCCCGGGCTGGATCGCACACTGGCGCGAGCAGAACGAGGACACCACCGGCAAGATCGGCCGTCCGCGCCAGATCTACACCGGCTACACCGAGCGCGACTACCAGGACGTCAGCTCCCGCTAGCTCTTGCTGCACGACGCCGCCGCCGGCTCCCTCGGGAGTCGGCGGCGTTGTCGTTTACGGCCTGCGTATCCCGCCGAGTTCGCAGTTACGCAGGTGATATGGCCACTCTTGGCTGCACAACTGCGATCTCGCTGCGTGACGGGGCTTGGTGTCCCGGCGAACTCGAAGTTATGGACGAGATTCGGCCGGAATCCATCCCTAACTTCGAGTTCGCGGCTGCAGTTCTGTTCGAGCGTGCGCGATGAACCACTGCTCCCATTGCTCGGAGGTCCATCCGCGCTCGCGGGTCAATCTCAGCCACACCGAGCGAGCCGTGAGCAACCACATGGCGTCGACGACGATGTCCGGCGGAGGACCGCCGAGAATCAGCCCTGCTGCCCAACGGTTCTCGTCCCATCGCGTTTTCTCGCGGACCGAGAGTCGCTGCGCAGCAACTGGATCCACTACTGCGGCCTCGTCCAGCACGTGTTGTATGGCCGCGGATCGCTCATGTGCCCCGCGGAGCCAGGCCGCGCCGGCGGCGAGTCGTTCCTCGAACGTTCCGGTGCCCATCTTCTCGTAGTCCGGCAACTGGCGGACGGGCGAGTCCAGGCCGTTCGAGAGCGCACTGTCGATGCATCCGTCCAGTAACGCGAGCTTGCCGTCGAATTGTTGGTAGACGGTCTGCCGGGTCAGACCGGCCGCCGACGCGACGTCGGCCATGGTGGTGGCGACCCATCCTCGACTCAGGAACATCGCATGTGCGGCGTCGATCACTGCGGCGCGGTTGAGTCGAGCGCGCTCGGTGCGCAGGTCCGACGAGTAAGTCCTGGCCATGAGATGCAGTCTAGACATAATTGAGATTACGCTGTGTAATGTTAAATATGAACGAATACCACTTTCCTACTCGACTCGGTCGGTTACACGTCCGAGTGACGGGCACGGGACCGCCGGTTGTGCTGTGGCACAGCATGTTCGTCGACTCCTCGAGCTGGGATCGCGTCCTGCCGGAGCTGGCTGCAGCTCGGACTGTGCACCTGGTCGACGCCCCATCCTGTGGTTCGAGCGACCCGTTGAGCGAAGCCGCCGATATCTCGGCGTGTGCCGATGCCGCTGTCGAACTACTCGAAGAGATGCAGCGCCGATGGGGATTCGGCAGCGTCGATTGGGTCGGAAATGCCTGGGGTGGTCATGTCGGTATGGAGGTAGCCGCGCGACGACCGGATCTGATCTCGACCCTCGTTGCGATCAGTACGCCGACGCATCCCATCGACGAGGCGTTGCGTCGCAAGGTCCGCATGCTGCTGCCGCTGTATCGCCTTGTCGGGCTTCGTGGCCCGGTGCGATCGGCCATCGAGGAAACGATCTTCACCGATCACTCCCGAGCTCATGACCCCGAGGCGGTGCAGGTGCTGCGCGACGCAATCGGGCGGGCGGGCCGTCGGGCGACCATCCTGGCCATCGAAACGGCGATTCTGAATCGAACGGACTTGAATTGGGCTGCACAGGCCTTGACGTGTCCGACGCTGTTCGTCACCACCGACGATCGTGGTGAATGGACGCCGGAGGAGGCCCGCGCCGTGGTCGCCACGATGGTCGATGCGCGCGAGGCCACCGTCAGCGGCGCGCGGGTGATACCGGCGTTGGAGCAGCCGGATCGATTGGCCGAGGTGGTCGACGAGTTCTGGTCCAGGCGCGCAGATCCTCGCTGAACTCGAGGTTATGGACGGATTTGGGCCAGAATTCGTCCATAACTTCGAGTTCGCGGCGCGCTCAGGCGTCGAAGTGCTTGCGGTTCTTCAGCACTGGCAGGTTCTTGCGCACGGCGTCGACCAGCTCGGTATGGATGTCGATCGTCAGCATGCCGGGTGTCGCGTCGAGTTGGCCGAGGATCTCGCCGGTGGGGGAGCAGACGATGCTGTGGCCGACGCCCAGTGGGGCATTGCCTTCGGCGGCAGCAGGTTCGGCTTGATCGCAGGCCGCGATGAAAGTGGTCGAGTCCAGGGCGCGTGCGCGGGCGAGCAGGGTCCACTGCTCCACTTTGCCGTCACCCGATCCCCAGGACGCCGGTACCACGACAAGTTCGGCACCGAGGTCGCCGAGTTTCTGGAACAGGGCAGGGAAGCGAATGTCGTAGCAGGTCGCGAAGCCGACGCGGACTCCCGCGATGTCGAGCACGAGCGGGTCGGAACCCGGTGCGACGGTGTCGGATTCGGCGAATCCGAACGCGTCGAACAGGTGGATCTTGTCGTAGCTCGCATCGACGCCCGGGCCGGTGACGAGCAGTGTGTTGGTCACTCTGTCGTCGGGCGCGGGAGTGAACATTCCGGCGACGACGGTGATGCCGGCGTCCGACGCGATCCGACGAACGGTCTGTGCCCATTCGCCGTCCAGTGGCTGCGCGAACTTTCGAATGGGTCCGCCGAAGCAGCGCATCATCGCCTCCGGGAACACGACGAGGTCCGAGCCTGCGTGCGCCGCGGCGCGGGTGTGGGTCTCGATGAGTTCGAGGTTCTCGGTGGGATTTTCGCCACTGGTGATCTGGGCCAGGCTGATGCGGATAGTCGAGCTCACGGTGTGACTCCTGGTTTCGTCGGGGGAAGACAGGTATACATATCGTATGCAACCACTGTCGGGGAGGGACAAGGCGTACCAGTTCGTCCGTGATCAGGTGTTGTCGTCACCGGCCGCCACCGGCACTTTTCTGAACGAACAGGAACTTGCGACTCGAATCGGCGTATCGCGCACGCCGGTGCGTGAGGCGTTGCTGATGCTGCAGTCCGAGGGTCTGGTCGAGATGGTGCCCAAGCGCGGTGCCCATGTGCCGGCGATGTCCGGACGACAGATCGGCGAATTGATGGATCTGCGAGGCGTTCTGGAACGACACGCGGCATCGCGGGCGCTGCGTGCCGGTGACGCTCCGATCGCGGCGATGCAGCATGCGTTGCATCAGCAGGAGCTGCTGATGAATTCCGACAGCACCGACGCTCCCAAGGAATTCATCGACTGGGACGGGACGTTCCATCAGAGTTTGATCGATTCGGCGGGCAGTGATCTGCTCTCGCGCACGTATGCCGGTTTGCGGGCGCGTCAGCTCCGAGTGGGCTTGAGTGCGTTGTTCACCGCCGCCAACCGGCAACACCGAGTGTGCGCCGAGCACCAGGCCATCATCGACGCACTGAGTGCCGGCGACGAGGGCCTGGTGCACGAGAAGATCGACGCTCACCTCGAGGTCACGCTTCAGACTCTGTTGCGCGCGTAGCGTTTTCGTGCTGCTGGCCCAGCAGCACGTAGTGCTCGTCCTCGGTGGGGTCCGGGTTGCGTCCGAGGGCGAGGCCGACGAGTGTCACGGCACCGACGACGACGATGTACCCGGCGATCGGCACCCAGCTGTCCGTCTTGTCCAACAGGTAGACGAAGATCAGCGGGGCCATCGCGCCACCGAAAACACCGGCGATCGTGTACGCCAACGAGCTGCCGGTCGAGCGCAATCGAACGCTGAACTGCTCGGTGACGAATGCTGCCTGTGGCCCGTACATGAACGAGTGGAACGCCAGGCCCACCACCACACCCAGGATCAGCAGTGGTAGCGATCCTCCGCCGATGACGAGGAAGAAGATCGCACTCCACGCGACACCGCCCACGGCTGCGACGCCGTAGACGAGGCGTCGGTTGATGCGGTCGGACACTGCTCCGGCGAGCGGGATCAGGCCGAGTTGGCATGCCGACCCGATCAGAATGGCGGTCAGTACCTCACTGCGCTCGAAGCCCAACTTCTGTGTGCCGTAGGTGATCGAGAAGACGGTGAACAGTGCGTAGATGACGTCCGGCGCGACACGAGACATGATGCCTGCCACCAGGGGTCGCAGTTCGGTCTTGAACACTTCGCTGATCGGTGCCTCGGAACGTTCGCCGCTTTCCTGCAGCGCCTTGAACACCGGGGTGTCCTCGAGCTTCAACCGGATCCACAGACCGAATCCG
>CAFBLX010000131.1_pt1 | contig 10030 bp, 8 predicted proteins | sample 7268311 | NCBI WGS metagenome assembly CAFBLX01 (sample SAMEA6814046, study PRJEB35770) | freshwater metagenome | biome: Freshwater; feature: Freshwater reservoir; material: water | place: Czech Republic | collected 2017-05-23 | depth 30m m | reverse complement strand
GCGAGTTTGGTGACCGGAGCAATCTTGCGCGGAGACGGATCGACGCCGATGACCGTCCAGTAGAACAGGTATCCGCTGAGCACGAAGTGCAGGTTCATCAACAGATGAGCTCCGTGACTGTCCAGCACGGCCCCGAAGATTCCGCCGAGATAGAGCACGTAGAAGCCGCCCACGAAGATCAGCGCCGCGACGAGCGGGTGGGTGACGAACTGCGACAGTCGACTGTGCAGGCCCATCAGCAACCACTCGCGCATCCCCGGGACGCCGTCCTTGCCTGCCGCGGGCAGGACACGCAACGACAACGTCAGTGCACCACCGAGCGCGAGCAGAACCGGCGCGAGCATCGACAGCATCATGTGTCCGGTCATGTGCACGCTGAACACTGCCGTGGAATACCGTCCTATGCCCGACGACGTACTGATCAGCAGTGTGAGGCAGCCCAGGACCCAGGCGACGGTGCGACCGACGGGCCACGCGTCGCCGCGCAGTCGCAGCCGACGGACCCCGATCAGATACACCACGGCCATCACGATCGCGGCGGTGCCGAAGATCAGGTCGAAGCGCCAGTCGAAAGCCATACGAGCGAACGTCGGCGGTCCGCTGAGGTCGTATCCGAGCGCGGCCTCGGTCGGCGTCAGGTTCGGGTCGATCTCGGCGGGCGGTGGTGTTCGCCCGAGGCCGACGGCCAGACCAACGGTCGCGGCGAGAACGAGCACCTCGGCCCCGGCGAACCGGAGCAGCGGTCCACGGGCGGTGGGATCGGCGATCAGTGCGGGCAGAGCGCGGCGCCGCTGCATCCAGCCGAATCCGCCGAGCACGATCAACGCGAGAATCTTGCCCACGATCAGCAGGCCGTACGTCGTGGTGAACAGGTCGGCGAGGGACACCCGAACCAGGGCGTTGATGACTCCGCTGATGCCCATGACGACGAAGCAGACGCCGGCGATCGTGGAGAACCGCCGAGCAGCGACGTCGGTGTGCGCGCCGCGTCTGCGGACATGTGCAAGCAGTGCGAACAGCCCGCCCGCCCACAACGACGCGGCACCGAGGTGCAGGATCAGCGAGTTGGTCGCGATGTCGTGCGATCCGCCCGCCGAGGAGTGACCACTGAGCGCAATGGGCAGCAGAGTGGCCAGCGAGAATCCGAGCAGCGCAGGCGTCCAGGACCACCGCAGTACCGTCCGCGATGCGATGGCGACGACGACGGCCATGATGGCCGTCCACCGCCATGCACTGGCGATCTCCACCTGATCCAGCGCGATCCACAGATTCGCCGGCTTCACGGCCTCGGCGAACGGCTGGCCGGAGGTGTCGGACAGCGTCAACGGCACGAGGAGAAGCGCACATACGGCCCAGACGATGGATGCGACCGAGCCGGTGCGAACCGCCCGGTAGCCGTCCACGTCGAGCACGCCGTTCTTCTGTGGCGGAACCAGGAACGCCGCCAGCAGGAACGAGCCGACCGCGATGACCGCTGCGATCTCACCGATCGCACGCAGGGCGGGCAGTCCGTAGGTGGTGGCCGGGCCGGGATCAGGGATACCGAGCAGGACCAACGCGTCCGACGCGGACAGCATGACGATCAGGGCAGCGACGACACCGGCGATGACGCCGGCAGTGACGAACACCGACGTGGTTGTCGAGCGGGGATCTGCACTGCCCGCACCCTCGTCCGACCGCACATCGCCGGTGGAGTCCCCGGCGTGCGACGGGTCGGTCTTGTCGAGATCCGGTGTGGCCATACCACCAGAGTAAGAGGTGTTCGGCAGTACTCGAAACGCGAGTCCTACACAGCGTCGTACTTTGCCCCGTCCTCGGCGTCCAGCGAGTCGTGGTGGATGCGTCCGTGCTGCTGCCGGAGAGGCGTGCCGCTCCCGCCCCATCTCTGGGCGATGATCTCCGCCGCAATGGACACCGCGGTCTCCTGCGGCGTGCGTGCACCCAGGTCGAGTCCGATCGGGCTCGACAATTGCGCGAGTTCGGTCTCGGTCACTCCTGCCGCCCGTAACCGGGCGATGCGGTCGTCATGGGTTCGCCGCGAGCCCATCGCTCCGACGAACGCCAGGGCCGGAATCCGCAACGCCACTTCGAGCAGTGGCACATCGAACTTCGGGTCGTGAGTCAACACACAGACCACGGTCCTCTCGTCCAACTCCCCCGCCGCCCACTGTTGGTTCAGGTAGTCGTGCGGCCACGCGACCACCACCTGCTCGGCAGCGGGAAAGCGCTGCGGGGTCGCAAACACGGATCGGGCGTCGCAGACGGTGACGCGGTAGCCCAGAAACGCACCCTGCTGCGCAACCGCCGCAGCGAAGTCGATGGCACCGAACACGAGCATTCTCGGCGACGGCGCATGACTGGACACGAACACCTGCATTCCCCGACCGCGGCGCTGGCCGTCGGTTCCGTACGTCAGAACAGTCGAACGTCCCGCTGCAAGTAGCCCTTTCGCGTCGTCGGCAATGGCGGCGTCCGCCCGCGAGCTGCCGAGGGAACCGCGAATACCCGACTCCGTCAGAACTGCTCTCCGACCGACCCGTGTTGCGTCGGCATGAGCGATCACGGTGGCCACTGCAACCGGGACGTTGCGGCGCACGTTCGCCACGACGTCACCGAACTCGGGAAAGGTGTGCTTCGACACCGCCTGCACGAACACATCCAGCGTTCCCCCACACGTGAGCCCGACTGCGAATGCGTCGTCGTCCGACACCCCGTATCGAGTGAGTATCGGGGTACCGGACTGCATCACGTCGTGCGCCGACTCGTACACGGCACCCTCGACGCAGCCGCCGGACACCGAACCGGCGACCGCACCGTCCTGGCCGACCATCATCGACGCACCCACAGGACGCGGCGCGGAGTCGAATGTCTGCACAACCGTTGCCACCGCGGCCGCGTCGCCGGTCCGCCAGGCGTGCAGTAGCTCGTCCAGAATGTCGTGCATCGAACCTCCTTCGGGTGCCGGCCGGAACGTCTACGACATCACAGGCTTCCCCCTGCACTGCTCCCTCAACCCATGCCGGTGTGATCGCCGTAGGCGGAAAGGTACACTCGTCAACCGTGCTCGAGCGGGCCTGTCCGCGCGTGCCAGCCTCCGTAGCTCAGGGGATAGAGCAAGGGCCTTCTAATCCCTTGGTCGCAGGTTCGAATCCTGCCGGGGGCACCCTCTGACCAGCGCGAACGCTGGCCGACTCGCGTTACTGTGGTTGACTTCGCGTAACGAAGGGTTACACGTGCATCAGCTCACTCTCGGAGTCCTCTCACGTTCGCGCAAGCCCGATGAGCGTCGACTACCGATTCATCCTCTTCATTTCGATCGCATCGACGCCGACATTCGAAGCCGAATGTTCCTCGAATCCGGCTACGGCGAACCGTTCGGAATCTCCGACGAGCACCTGGCCACGCAGGTCGCGGGTATCGGCACCCGCGCCGAACTCATTGCTCGGTGCGACGTGATTCTGCTGCCGAAGCCTCAGGCCGAAGATCTCGAGTCTCTTCGACCCGGCCAGACGCTCTGGGGTTGGCCGCACTGTGTGCAGGACGAAAGGCTCACCCAGATCGCTGTCGATCGCAAACTCACGCTGATCGCCTTCGAGGCCATGAACCACTGGACGCAGGACGGCTGGTTCAATCTTCATGTGTTCCACAAGAACAACGAATTGGCCGGGTACTGCTCGGTGCTGCACGCATTGCAGCTGATCGGTTCCACCGGGGACTACGGCCGCAGGTTGCGGGCCGCTGTCATCGGTTTCGGAGCCACGGCGCGCGGCGCGGTCACCGCGCTCAGTGCACACGGGATCCACGACGTCGATGTCCTCACTCAGCGTGGGGTCACGGCGGTGGGTTCGCCGATCCACTCGGCCAACATCGTCAATTTCGATCTCGACGACGCCGATCCCCGCCAGAGCCGAGCTCTGACTCCCGACGGTCGAATCCCACTCTCGCAGTTTCTGTCCGACCACGATGTGATCGTCAATTGCGTACTGCAGGATACGAACTCACCACTGACGTTCTTGGCGAACGAGGACCTGCCCACATTGACGCCGGGCACCCTGGTCGTGGACGTCTCGTGTGACGAGGGAATGGGATTCGAATGGGCTCGGCCCACGTCGTTCGCCGACCCGATGTTCACCGTCGGTGACAACGTGCACTACTACGCCGTCGACCACAGCCCGTCCTATCTGTGGAATTCGGCGACGTGGGAGATCAGCGAATCGTTGCTGCCTTACCTTCGCGTGGTTCTCGACGGGCCCGCAGCGTGGAGCGAGGACGTCACCATCGAGCGTTCCATCGAAATCAGGGAGGGTGTCATCGTGAACCCCAATATCCTTGCCTTCCAACATCGCAGTGCGGAGTACCCGCACACTGCAGCATGAGCGTCACGTGGGTCGAGGACGGCATCGAACGGTCCGCGCGATGGCAGTCGGAGAACGGTGCGCCGCCACCACGGGTGGTGCGGATCGTCGACGACGCGACGACGGCGGACGTGGCCTACAAGCTGGCGACGATCGGCGAGTCCCTGCTGTGGCGTGGCGATTACAACAACGCTCGCCAGCTCCTGTCGGCCATGACGCGGCGGGTACCACCGGCCACACAGCCCGAGAACGCGTCGCCCGCCGAGCGGTTCCACCTGCATCGTCAGTACCAGGCGCGGCGCGCACGGGTATTGGGAATGCTTCTGGTGCAACTCGATTCGGATCTACGGCTCGATCTCGGCCGAGCGCCGGAGGTGCGATCGGCCGTAGCGGAAGCACTGGGTCCCGATGCCTCGGCCTGCGTGCTGTCACTCCGTGAACTCCTCGGGATCATCGGCGCACACGAGTGGCGCCGCAAGGGAGTGTTCGTGCCGGCGCTGGACGCGTCCGTTCATCCCCACTACGGAGTGTTCTCGCCTGTCCGCGGTGAGTACATCCAGCTCGTCGCCGACGCACCGCTACCTGCCACGGACCGGGCTTTCGACATCGGGACGGGCTCAGGTGTGCTGGCTGCGGTACTCGCGCGCCGGGGCGTACCTGCGGTGGTGGCGACCGACAAGGACCCCCGATCGGTCGCGTGCGCCCGCGCCAATCTCGACGCACTCGGGTACAGCGATCGGGTCGAGGTGGTGCAGACCGACATCTTCCCGAGCGGCCGCGCGGGATTGATCGTCTGCAACCCGCCGTGGATCCCCACCAAGCCGACGTCGGGGATCGAGCATGCCGTCTACGATCCCGGTTCTCGCATGCTGAAATCGTTCCTCAGCCGCCTCGGCGGGCATCTGACGCCCGACGGCGAGGCCTGGTTGGTGTTGTCCGACCTCGCCGAGCTGCTCGGATTAGTCACGCGCACAGACCTTCTCGCGTCGATCGACAAGGCCGGCCTGACCGTCGTCGACCGGATGGACACCGTGCCATCGCATTCTCGAGCGACCGACGCCTCCGATGTTCTGCACGAAGCCCGGTCGCGCGAAACCACGTCACTGTGGAGACTGCGCCGCCGCTAGCCATCCGCGCCGAGACACGAGAAAGCCGCCCGAGCAATGCTCGGGCGGCTTCGTCGATCGTGCGGTGAGTCAGTGCCGGTCGCGGGTCTCGAACTCCCCGTTGATCACGGTGCCCAGCGGCGCGTCACGCTCGGCCTTCTTCGCGGCCTCGCGCATTTCGATTCCATCGGTGATCAGATCACCGATCTCGCGAGTGACGTCACGGACCGCTCCGGCGATGATCACCACGATTCTGCCGACGTGTGTCGCCGCAGACTCGGTGAAATCCTGCACGGTGTCCTTGTTGCGCTCGAACCTTCCCACCACCAGGACCGCCCCCTTCGAAGTCGTCACGCTGCGTCGGTCTTCTTACGCTCGACGATAACACTGGCCGGGGCAGCCGATCCGGTGAGCGAGTTGGGCAGAGCGAGCTTGAAGATCTTGCCCCACACGGTACCGATCTGGTGGAAGAAGCCGCCGGTGTTGTACGGCAGGTCGTACTTCTGGCACAGAGCCTTGACCTCGGGTGCGATCTGCGGGTAGCGGTGCGCGGGAAGATCCGGGAAGAGGTGGTGCTCGATCTGGTGCGAGAGGTTGCCGGACATGATGTGGAACAGCGGCGAACCCTCGATGTTGGCCGATCCGAGCATCTGACGGACGTACCATTCGCCCCGGCTCTCGTCGGCGGTCTCTTCCTTGCTGAAGGTCTGCACCCCCGTCGGGAAGTGGCCGCAGAAGATGATCGAGTACGTCCACACGTTGCGGATCAGGTTCGCAGCAACGTTGCCGACCACGGTCGAGGCGAAGAACGGCCCGGTCAGAGCGGGAAAGATGACGTAATCCTTGAGAGCCTGCTTGCCCGCCTTGCGCCACATTCCCTGCAGCAACGGCTTGACGTCGTGCCACTTGCGCTTACCGGCGACGATGTTCTCGGTCTCGAGGTCGTGCAGCATGACGCCCCACTCGAAGAACGTCATGAGCAGGAATGCGTAGACGGGGTTGCCGAGGTAGTACGGGTTCCACTTCTGGTCCTGATCCATGCGCAGGATGCCGTACCCGATGTCGCGGTCCATGCCGACGATGTTGGTGAACGTGTGGTGCATGTAGTTGTGCGAGTGCTTCCACTGGTCTGCCGGGCAGACTGTGTCCCACTCGAACACCTCGGAGTTCAGACCCGGCTCACGCATCCAGTCGTACTGGCCGTGCATGACGTTGTGGCCGATCTCCATGTTGTCGAGGATCTTCGCGACGCCGAGTGCGCCGACACCGGCGAGCCACGCCGGCGGGACGAAAGGCAGGTACATGAGTGCGCGTCCGGTGATCTCGAGCCCGCGCTGCGCCTTGATGATCTTGTAGATGTATTCGCGGTCCTCGTCGCCCAGTTTGGCGACGGTGCGGGCCCGCAGGTCGTCGAGTTCGCGGCCGAGCTCTTCGACCTGTTCGTACGTCAGTACGGTCGGCTCGTCAGGCAGCGTTTCGTTGCGTCGGAAGGGAATGACGGCGGTGGGCAGGATCGAGAGAATCGTTCCGAGCATCTGCTGATCTCCAATTCGATCGGGTGGTGGGCGGGAGCTCCGGGACTAGATGTCGATGTCGACGTCGCCGACGGCAACGGACACACAGAGCTGGATCTTCTTGTCGGATTCGGTGTCGGTCTCACCGGTCTTGATGTTCTTGGTGCAGCCGGACTTCTTCACCGAGGTGCAGGTGAAGCAGATGCCCATTCGGCACCCGTTGGCCGGCGACAGACCGGCTCCCTCGGCTTGTGCGAGCAACGTTGCACCGTCGTTCTCGGCGGCGACGTCACTTCCGGAGAACGTGGTGGTTCCCGTGACGTCGTCGCTCACGGTGGCGAAGGACGGTGTGAATTCCTCGAGGTGCAGTCGGTCGCCGAGCCCTGCGTCGTCGAAGAACGACGTCACGCCCTTCATCAGCCCGGGCGGACCGCACAGGAAGGTGTCCGCGTCTGCGAACCACGGTGCCACGGCGTCGAGGTGCTCCTTGCCGAAGAACCCGTGCAGGTCCCCGCCGGTCGTCTGCTCGGTGTACGCGAAGACGAGGTTCACGTTGTCGTGCTCGGCGGCGATCTTCTCGAGCTCCTGCTTGTACGCGACGTCGTTCTCGGTGTACGCGTAGTGCAGGAAGGTCAGGTCGCTGCTGTACCCCTCGTCCAGCAGCGACCTGAGCATGGACAGCACGGGCGTGATGCCGCTGCCGCCGCTGATCAGCAGCGTGCGCGCCGGGCGTGGCTGGGGAAGCTTGAACGAGCCGTCCGCCTGCGACAGGCTGACGACGAGGCCGACGTGGGCGTTCTTGTGCAGATACTGCGAGACCAGCCCCTCGGGGTGCGCCTTGATCGTCAGCTCGATTCGGCCGTCCTTGCGGTACTGCGAACAGGCCGGCGAGTAGCAGCGAGTCTGACGTACGCCGTCGATGACCACCCCGACCTGAACGAACTGGCCGGCCTGAAAGCCCTTCCACTGTCGGGTGGGGCGGATGGTGAGCGTCAGCGAATCTTCGGTGGACCGGTGTATCTCGGTCACTTCGCCGCGCAGATCACGAACGGTCGTCATGGGGTCGACCAGCTCCAGGTACCGATCGAGCGCGTGGGGCGTGGCCATTGCCTCGAACAGGGAAAGAAGCGAGAACTTGCGCGAACCCGTGGGTCGCGTCGGACGTTCTTGAAGCGTCATTCCATCCTCCCTAACCGGATCGAACCCTACGACCCATTCAGTGAACGATTGTGCACTAACATGAGTGTGACAGAGCGACACCGGTACCTGTCAACGTTTATGTGACCGCCATTACAGACCTCATGTGAAGTTCACGGGGACCGCGGAAGCAACCGGAGGGGAGATCACAGAGTGCCCGCCCATAAACTGGACGCCGTGACAGAACCGGGTACCCGCGCGGAGCGCAAGGAGCGCACGCGGCAGGCCTTGATCGACGGCACACTCGATCTGCTTCGCGAACGGTCGTTCGCGAGCGTGAGCCTGCGTGAGGTCGCGCGGTCCGCCGGCATCGTCCCCACCGCGTTCTATCGACACTTCGCGTCCATGGAAGACCTCGGGGTCGCGTTGGTCGAGGACAGCATGCGCATGCTGCGCCAGATGCTGCGCGACGCCAGACGCAACCCGAGTACCAAGACGGCCACCGAATCCTTCGGCATCCTGGTTCGTCAGGTCCGCAGCCACGAGGATCAGTTCCGCTTCCTCAGTCGCGAGCGCTACGGCGGAGTCACCGAGGTACGTCGCGCATTCGCCACCGAGCTCCGGCTGTTCGTCAGCGAGCTGACCATCGACCTCTCTCGCATGCCCGGTCTCGAACGATGGGACGTCTCCGATCTCGAGATGACGGCCGACCTCCTGGTCTCGACGATGCTGACGGCGGTGGTCGGTCTGTTGGAAATCGACCGACCGGGTAGTCAGAACGAGAAAGACCTCATCGAACGCACCGAGAAGCAGATCCGGATGATCATGCTGGGGATGAGCAAATGGGAACCGCGACGGGCTTGACCGTCGGGCACGAGCGCGAGCCGCGAAGGAGCATCATGACCACCGAGGTACACATCGGCGAGTACACGTTCGAGCTGGCGCAGGCAGGTCCCGTCGACGGCGTACCCGTCGTTGCGCTGCACGGCTTTCCACAGACCAACGCGTCGTGGTCGCGGGTGACCCCCGAATTGACGGCCGCGGGCTGCCGCGTCCTGGCCCCCAACCAGCGGGGCTACTCCCCCGGTGCCCGCCCGATCGGCGTCGAGCACTACCGCATCGAGCGTCTCACCGAGGACGTCCTCGGTCTGCTCGATGCCTTCGACCTGAACTCGGCGCACCTGGTGGGTCACGACTGGGGCGCTGTGGTCGCCTGGCATGTCGCCTCCGAGCATCCCGACCGCGTCCGAAGCCTCACTGCCGCATCCGTTCCGCACTCTGCGGCGTTCAACTGGGCCATTCGCGAGGACCCGGACCAGCAACAGCGGTCACAGTACTTCGGTTTGCTTCGCGAACCCGAGAAGGCCGAGCGAGTGCTGACCGAGAACGACGCGCAACGGCTCCGCGCGATGTTCGGGGCCGAGAGCCTGGACGACGAATACGTACGGCATCTGACGGTGCCGGGAGCACTGACCGCTGCGTCGAGTTGGTATGCCGCGATGACGCGGGAGTTCGCGAACCTACCTGCGGTGACGGTGCCGACCACCTACGTGTGGAGCAACGGCGACACCGCCATCGGTCGAGCCGGCGCGGAGCGCTGTGGCGAGTTCGTCGATGCACCGTACCGATTCGTCGAACTCGACGGCATCTCCCACTGGATCCCCGAGGAAGCCCCCGACAGACTCGCAGCCGAGATCTTGGATCGTATCGGGTCGGTCTAAACCTGTTCCGGGGCGCGAACTTTCAGCAATGCCAGCAGCCCGGCGGCGAGGACGATGATCAGCCCGGCGATACCTGCGCGGTCGGCGTCGAACATCCACACGAACAGCCCGAACAGCGAGGGCGCGAGAAACGACGCGGCCCGACCCGTCGTCGCGAACAGTCCGAAGAACTGACCCTCGCGCCCGGGCGGTGCCAG
>CAFBLX010000130.1_pt1 | contig 10053 bp, 7 predicted proteins | sample 7268311 | NCBI WGS metagenome assembly CAFBLX01 (sample SAMEA6814046, study PRJEB35770) | freshwater metagenome | biome: Freshwater; feature: Freshwater reservoir; material: water | place: Czech Republic | collected 2017-05-23 | depth 30m m | reverse complement strand
TGACGGCCATTCCGAAGCCGATGACCACCTCGATGGACACCGTGACGACCGTGAAGAACGCGGTGTTTCCGACGGCGCCCCAGAACTGCGACCCCAGCGTTCCCGGCGGGCAGGGCACCAATGTGCCCGACGCCGAGGTGCATTGCTGCAGGATCCAGTGCGTGTAGTTGTCGAAGCCGGCAGATCCACCGGTGACGAACATGCCGGTGGCGGGATCGAGACCGGGATCCTTGGAGAAGGACATCACCAGGGCTCGGATCACCGGGTAGACGATGACGATCGCGAGGATCACCATCGTCGGTGCGATCAACAGCCAGGCCCGACCCTGCGTCAGGCCGAACCGCTTGTTCTTGGACCGCACATGCCGACCGCGGCCGGGGGACGAGCCCCCGGCCGCGGTGGTTGCGGCGGCCCCACTGGTCACACCAGCAGGTACAGCCATTGGTTCTCCCGAAATCAGTTGGCGCCGGCGGTTTCGATACCGGCCTGCATGTCCGTGATCGCCTGGTCGACGCTCTTCTCACCCTTGATGGCGGCAGAGACGTTGTCCTGCACGGCCTTCGAGACGGCCGGGTAGAACGGGGTGACGGGACGCGGAACGGCGTTCTCGATGGATGCCTTCAATGCGGGAAGGTACGGCATCGCGGCGATCAGTGCGGGATCGTCGTACAGCGAGGAGAGCACGGGCGGCAAAGCACCCTCGGCGATGATGCGCTGCGCCTTCTCGCCCTGCATGAAGCGCAGGAAGTCGGCAGCAGTTGCCTTGTTCTCGGAGTACGCGCTGATCGCGGCGTTGTATCCGCCGAGCGTCGAGGTGCCCACTCCGGTGACGCCGGGAAGCGGTGCGACCGCGTACTTTCCGACCACAGCCGAACCTTCTTCTGCGGCGGTGCCGTAGACGTACGGCCAGTTGCGCAGGAACAGCGTCTTTCCGTCCTGGAACGCCTGCTGGCTGTCGGACTCCTTGAACGTGGTGTCCTGGGCCGGGATGACGCCGGTCTCGAACGCGGTGACCAGAGTCTGCAGTCCGGCCTTGGCTTCCGGGCTGTTGACGGTGGGGGTCTTGCCGTCTTCGCCGACGATCGATCCGCCGTGCGCGTTGATGATCTCCGACGCGTTGGCCGTCAGACCCTCGTAGGGGGCGAATTGCCCTGCGTAGCAGTCGATGTTGTTGTCGCGGGCGACCTGGCAGTCCTCGGTGAGCTCGGCCCAGGTGGTGGGTGCCTCGGGAAGCAGATCACTGCGGTAGTAGAGCAGTCCGCCGTTGGTGTTCTTCGGCGCGGCGTACTGCTTGCCGTTGTAGGTCGCACTCGCGACGGTCGCCGGAAGAACGCCTGCGTTGTCGAGTGCGAATTCGCCCTCGAGCGGCACGAGCCAGCCCTTGGCCGCGAACTCGGCGGTCCAGACGACGTCGAGTGCCATGACGTCGTAGTCGCTCTGCTGCGCCTGGAGCTGCTGAACGAAGTCGTCGTGGGCCTGATCGGCGTCGGCGGACTGCTCCTTGAAGGTGACCTGCTGATCAGGGTTGGCGGCGTTCCACTCCGAGATGATCTGCTGGACGACACCGGTCTCGGTGGTGTCCTGGCCCTCTACATACGTGATAGGTCCACGGCCGTCGGCATTTTCGGATGCAGCACCCGAATCGCCGCTCGAACCGCTGTCGCTCGAACATCCGGTGAGCGTCAGCAGCGTGGCTGCTGTCGCAACCACTGCCACCTTCGTGATCAAAGACGCCATTGTTTTCTCCACTTACTTCTACGCGGTGGTATGCGCCCGGAGATGGGCACGCAGAATCGTGCTGTGATGCTCCCCCGACACATATGTCGATGGGTACTGTGGCACACAACTCACCGCGTAGGGGTCATTATCGAGTTCCTGAATCGGTCAACCCGGACGTGTCGGAGGTGCCCGGTACCCTTTCGCTCATGAGTTCGGACAAGATGCTGACGCGTATCGGCGGATTGCTGCGTCAGGCGGAGTCCACCGACAACCCCCACGAGGCCGAGGCCTTCATGGAGGCCGCGCAGCGTTTGGCCACGTCGGCGTCGGTAGACCTGGCGGTGGCGCGTTCGCACAGCGCATCCCGCGAACGGCAGGCGACGCCGACTCAGAAGGTCATCCCCATCGGTGAACCGGGCAAGCGTGGACTCAAGACCTACGTTCAACTGTTCGTCGCCATCGCCCACGCAAACGATGTGCAGTGCGACGTAGCCAGATCATCGACGCAGGTCTTCGCCTACGGTTTCGACTCGGACATCGAGACCACCGAGGCCTTGTACTCGTCTCTACTGATCCAGATGGTCCGAGCGTCCGACGCGTACATCAAGTCCGGTGCGTACAAATCCGAGACGGCCATCCGCACCGTGACCGAGGTCAAGAATCGTCGCCGCTACACCCGACGCGAGGAGGTGCCCGTCGCCGCCGTGACGGCACGTCTGAACTTCCAGACGGCATTCGCGTCGCGCATCGGTCAACGGCTCGCGGAGGTCAAGAAGGACACCGAGGCCAAGGCCATCGCGCAGGAGACCTCTGGTGCCGGAACCGCTCTGGTGTTGCGAGACAAGGAGATCGAGCTACGCGACTACTACCGGCAGACGTCCACTGCACGCGGGCACTGGCGAGGCCAGAGCGCGAACGCCGGGTACTCCGAGGGCGCACGCAAGGCCGGCGATCGAGCGGGACGAAACGCGAAGATCGGTGCCCACGCAGAGATCGGCGGAGCAAGCCGGCAGCTGGGACGCTGACTGCTACGTGGCCGGTGATGCCGTGAACACCGGCCATCCGATGTCGGTACGCCACAGCGCCGAGTTCTCGGTATCCCGCGGCCCGACGACATAGACCTCGCGAACCGGCCCCGCGATGGCCAGGCCGTTGGTCTCCACGTGCACCCCGAGCACACCGTACGTGACGTCGATGTCGTCGTGGGGTCCGTGATGAACCGTCACCGCTAGTTCGACGGGAGGCAGCGTCATCGGCCGAACTCTGCCGACGGATGGCGCATCGACGGTGGGAACGTAGACGGTCAACTCACCCCGCCCGTCGGTGAAGAGATCGTTGTCGTACAACCCGCCCGGCGGCCCCGTGGTGTCCGATACGACCGCGTCGATCTCGGCCATCGCGTCCGAGTACCAGCCCAGCACGTCGGACGCGTCGACCACCTCGGAAATGGATGCGACAGAGCACTGTTCAGTGAGAATGCGTCGGACATCGATCGCGGGCGGAGTGGGATCGAGCAACCGGCGCAGCGCCGTCACGGCTGATCTGGTGTCGTCCAACTGACGCTCGAGTCGAGTGAGATGTTCGGCGATCAGTCGAGCGCGGGCATCGGGATCGGGTGTCTGCACGATTGCCCGCACCTCCCGCTCCGGCATCTGCATCTTCCGGAACCGACCGATGATCTGCGCGACCCCGACCTGATCGGTGGCGTAGTACCGATAGCCCGAGTAGTCGTCGACCGTCGCAGGTTCGAGCAGTCCCGACTCGTGATAGCGACGCAGGGTCTTCACCGACAGATGGGTGATTCGAGAGAACTCGCCGATCGTGAGCAATCCGTTCATGCCCACATTCTCGCCCCTCCCCGTGGGGGAGAGTCGACTCTCCAGGGGGAGGGGTGACGCCGGATGTAGCCGAGGCCGCCGCAAACGCGCGCGCGTTCGCCAGGTGCGCGCGGAATAGCCCCGAATTCGAGGCGAATCCACTCGCGTATGACAAACGCGCGCGCGTTTGCGGGAATTGGGGGCGGCGGGATGGGGACGACGGCGGGATGGGGGCGGAGGAAAGGGGGCGGGGAAGTGCGGGCGGCCGACAGAAGCCGGCGACACCAGAACCAACTCAGTCGAGTCGAGCCAACACGATTCGCAGGCCGATGACACTGGCGATGGGGAACAGGGCAGCGACCAGCCATGGGATTGCTGCTCCCCAGCCGGTGTCGGGTGACGCGTCGATCACCGCTCCGACGGCGATCGAGCCGAGGAGTACCCCGATGCCGCCGAGGGAGGCCATGAATCCGTAGTACGACCCGAGTCGCCGTTCGGCAGCCATCTTGGGGACGAGGTCGCGCGCCTGCGGCATTGCGATCATCTGTCCCAATGCCAGCAGCAGCACGAACAGGGCGGCCGGAATCAGGCCGACGAGCCCCGTCAGCTCCAGAGGACTGAGGACCGCCACCAGCGCGAAAGAGAGTGCCATGACAGCAAATCCGATCGGCAGCGTGATGCGCGGCGAGACCGCGGCGACGCGTCGGGTGATGGGCAACTGCGTCGTGACGACGAGTACCGCGGAGATTGCGAAGAACCAGCCGAGTACCGTCTGGGATCCCCAGGCCCGTTCGACCTCGAGGGGGAGCAGCAGATACAGCTGGTTGTAGGCCACCAACTGCGCGCTCATGGCGACGGCGAACAGCACGAAGGTGCGGTTTCGGATCACGTCGGTCCAGCCCGAGAGCCACGGATCGTCGCGGTGTTCGCCGGGCTCGCGCGGCAGCCATCTGATGTGTGCGGCGATGACGAGGACGAAAATGACTGCTGCCGTCAGACATGCGATTCGGAAGTCGGCCAACAACAGCAGAGATCCGATGAGTGGGCCGGTGAACGATCCGATCTGATTGCACACCGACAACAGCGCGAAGGTCTGAACCCGGGTGGCGCCGCCGCTGCGTTCGCTCTTGCCTGCTTCGATGGCGATCGCGGATTCCACTGCGGGAGAGAATAATGCGGCCGCGAACCCGACCAGTACCGTCGCGGCGACGACACCGGCGAGAGAATCGAACGCGGCCAGGCCCAGGAACCCCAGTACCCGCAGGACACAGCCGACGAGGACCACCGGCTTGATGCCCCACCGATCGGCGAGGGTGCCGCCCACGAAGAACAGGCCCTGCTGGGAGAACGTTCGGATACCGAGGACGACACCGACGAGTGCCGCTCCGAGTCCCAGATCGGACGTCAGGTGCACCGACAGATACGGCAACACCATGAAAAAGCCGATGTTGAAGGTCATCTGGGTGAGAACCAGCAATCGCACCGTGGGCGTGGCGCGCCCGAGGTCGACGAGGAACGACCACCGCCACCGCGTCGGCGACTTGTCGGTCCTCGAACTCATGTAACGCGCCCTCCTGCATCGACTTTGCCGTCAACGCTACCGGTCGTTCTCACCCGCCCCGACGTCGCGCTGGCTACGGAGACGGCGAGGACGGCCAGTGCGATCAACGACGCCAGCGGTGCTGCCGCGACCCACGGTGCTCGCTCGACGGCGGCTACCCCGTCGGACAGGATCAGTCCCCAATCCGCGGTCGGCGGTTGCGGACCGAGGCCCAGAAATCCGAGGGCGGCGAGCGCCAGAGCGACACCGGGCAGCCGGATCATGGCGTGCCGAAACACGGCCGGCAGCACACCGGGAACGATGGAGCCGAACAGGATTCGACCGTTGCCGGCACCGAGTGTCGGCAAGATGGCGATGTAGGGCTGTGCTCGCGCCTCGTCGACGAGTGCCGCGGTGTGCGCGGCGAGTGGAGCCCACGTCACGATCAGGACCGCGACAGCCGCCCCGCCGGCGCTGGGACCCCAGATCGCGGCGATGAGGATGCCGGTCACGACGGGCGGAGCGGCATTGGTGACCTCCACGAGCCCTCGGGTCGCTCGGGGAATCAGCCCCAGCAGTACCCCGACGAACAAGGCCGCCAGCGTGACCGCCAGCGACAGGCCGATCGACCGCACGGCCCCGTCCGCCACTCGGGCGAGCAGGTCGCGGCCGGACGCGTCGGTTCCGAACGGGAACTCCGACGATGGTCGAGCGAACTTCTCACGTGTGGTGACCTGGCCGTCTCGTGGCAGCCCCACCAGAACCATCACCGCGAGCAGCGATGCGGCTGCAATCGGAACGATCCACCGACGCGGTGACGGGTGGAACACCCCGGCCGGGATCGGCATCGCCTTCTCGTGCAGTGCGCTGCCGAGCAGTAGACGGCGCAACAGTTCCGCCGCGATACCGAGGGCGGCACTGACGGCCAGCAGCAGCAAGATGTCGATCTGCAGGGCGGGCAGGTCCTGCGACTGCGCGTCACCGAGCGTCGAGCGCCCCAATCCCGGTATGGCGAAGACCTTTTCGACGGCCACTGCACCGCCCGTCATGGCGACCATGATCAAACCGACCTGCGAGGCGAGTCCGGGGACGGCCCGGCGCAACACAGCGACGGCGATCTGCCGCCGCGAGAACCCGGCCACCGTCCACGTGATCACCCATCCCTCGGTGAAGGTCACGGCTACCGCGTCGGCGAGGAGACGACCGATCAAGCCACCCGCTGGAAGGCCCAGTGCCAGTGCGGGTAACACCGCATATTCCGGCCCGTTCCACCCGTACGCCGGAAACGACAACCACACTGCTCCGACGACCACCAGTACCGAGGCGAGCAGGAACTCGGGCAGGGACGTCAGGGCAGCGGCGACGCTTCCGCCGGTACGTTTCGGCGTGCCGCGCAGCCCGGCCCGCATGCTCGGCAGGACGACGAGAGCGGCCGTCACGAGCGCGACGACCATCGCGAAACCCATCAGGGTCAGCGAGACGGACAGTGCCTCGAGCGCCCCGGGCAGTACGGGTTTGCCGGTGTTCCAGGATGTTCCGGGATTGCCCGACGCGAGGCCGGTGAGCCAGTTCCAGAAGGTCCGTAGCGGCCCGGCGTCGAGACCGAGGTCGTTGCGGATGGCCGTGAGGGCCTCGGGCGTCGCTTCTTGCTCGGCGGAGCGTGCCCGCAGAATGCTCAGTGCGGGGTCTCGGTCGGACAACCACGGCAGCATCCCGACGAGCAGTACGACGCCCGCCACCGAGAGCAGCCGTGAGACAGTCGTTCTCACTGCCTACTCGAAGGCGGTCTGGTTGGTGATCAGCGTCCGCTCGCGTGGATCGCGGGCCACGCCGGTCACGTTCTCGGACTCGCCCTGAATGACGCGTTCGTGCAGCAGCGGTACGGCGGCATCCTTCTCGAGGATCAACTTCTCGGCCTCGAGGATCGCGGTACGTCGAGCGTCTCCCGGATCGGTGGCTGCGGCGTCGGCCAGCGCGACGTCGACCTGTGGGTCGCAGAACTGCGAGATGTTGAACGAGCCCTCGCAGGCGAAGTCGGAGTACATGTACGCAGCCGGATCACCGGAATCGAGCACGGTGGCGCGGGAGAGGATGAACGCATCGAAAGCGCCGGCGAGAGCATCGGTTTCGATGAACTGATATTCGCGCACGACCTGTTCGACGACGAAGCCCTTGGCTTCGAGCTCCTGCTGCAGCAGCACCGCGACCTCGGGGAGTTCGGCTCGGTCCGTGAACGTGGCGAGGGTGATCTTCTTCCCTGCGGCGTCGCCGGCCGGGGTCTGCGTACGCGACGGCCGGTCGGCGGCCCACGGCAGAGCGGGGCCGAGCAGTCCGTTCGCGGCGTCGGCGCGGCCCTCGTACACCTGATCGACCAGACGGTCGCGGTCGATCGATTCGCGTGCGGCTGCGCGCATGGCCGGGTCTGCGAAGACCCCGGACTCGGTGTTCAGGTACAGGGTGTTGGTGCGCGGCATCGGCACCTCGTGCACGAGTGCCTGATCGACGTTGGCGGCCTGAGACACCGGAATCGCCTCCACCACATCGGCTGTGCCGTTGCGTAGCGCTGCGGCGCGGGCCGTGCCGTCGGGTACGAAGTCGACGTCGATGCCGGAGACCTTCGCCGGCTCTCCCCAGTAGTTCTCGTTGCGGTCGAGAGTGGCTGTCGACGTGCCGTTCACGGCCTTCAGCACGAAGGGCCCGGTGCCGGTTCCGATGGGGTTGCTGCTGCCCGTCGAGTACGCGTCGGGTGCCAGGATGGCCAGCTGCGGGCTCGACAGTCGTTGCGGTACCAGTGGATCGACGTCGGCAGTGGTCACGGCGACGCTGTCGGCGTCGGTGGCGGTCACCGTCATCTCGACGCCGTCGAGGATGCGCGGCTTGGGGGCCGACTGCGTGGCCGCGGTGAGCGCGGTGACGACGGCCGCTGCGTCGAGCGGGGCTCCGTTGTGGAACGTGACGTCCGGCCGGATGTCGAAGTTCCAGGTCCGATCGTCCACGCGGTTCCAGGCGGTGGCCAGACCCGGCTCGGCCTCACCGAGATCGTCGAGAACGATCAACGTCTCGGCGGTGGACCAGCGCGACAGCTTGAAGGCGTCGTCACTGAACTGGGACAACCCCGAACGAGGTGGCTGCAGCATTGCCACGCGCACGCGGTTCTCGCCGTCGTCGGAGGAGGCAGAACTGGACGAAAAGCACCCGGTGAGCGTCAGTGTGCCCACTGCTGCGAGCGCGCCGATGCGAAACATGTTGCTGGTCAATGTAGCTCCTGATTGTGTTACGTGAGCCGAGGAACGGCGTCGATCAGATCTCGGGTGTGCTCGTGCTGGGGCCGAGTGAGAACGCTGCGGACAGAACCGGATTCGACGATGCGACCCTCCTGCATCACCGACACGTCGCTGCAGAGTCTGGCCACGGCCGACAGGTCGTGGCTGACGATCAGCAGCGCACCCGGTAGGCCGGCAAGAACATCGAGCACCTGCTCTCGGAGGTCGGGATCGAGTCCACTGACCGGCTCGTCCGCCAACAGATAGTGCGGCGCGCAGGCCACGGCTCGGGCGATGGCGACTCGTTGTTTCTGCCCGCCGGACAGCTCGGCCGAACGGCGAGCCAGGAAGTGCGCATCGAGTCCGACGGCAGACAATGCGCCGGTGGCCCTGGCTCGGTGATCACCCTCGATACCGAGTAGGCGTAGCGGAGTAGCGACGAGGTCGAGGACGCTGCGGCGCGGGTCGAGACTGGTCGCCGGATCCTGCGGAATGTACTGCACACGGCGGCGGAACCACCGTAGCGATCCGGCCGATCCGGGTCGGACGGTCTGCCCATCGAGCACGATCTTTCCGCCGCTCGGGGCATCGACGGCCAGCAGCAAGCGGAGCAGTGTCGTTTTGCCGGAACCGGATTCACCGACGACGGCAATCCGCCCGGTCGGCGGCACGGCGAACGTGACGGCATCCAACGCGGTGTGCGACGTGCCGTGCCGGTCGTACTGCCGCGTGAGTGCCGTACCCACCAAACCGGCAGCCTCGTCCAGGCTCACGATGCAACCAGCTGCCGGAACGGATCAGCCGCCCGAGCGACGTCGATCATCTGTCGCGTTCGATCCGAGCAAGGGTTCTTGAGTACCGTTGCAGTGGAACCGGATTCGATGATTCTTCCGGAATCGAGTACCAGCAGGTGGTCGCACAACTGCGCGGCGACGGCGATGTCGTGGGTGATCAGCAGCAGCGACGGCACCTGCCGCAGAGCGTCGAGAACGCGCGCCTGACTCAGGACGTCCAGTGCCGTCGTCGGTTCGTCGGCGATCACCAGCGAGCTCTCGCGCGCCAATGCCAGTGCGATGCAGACTCGTTGACGCTGACCACCCGAAAGTTCGAGTGGGTGCGAGGCCAGAACGCGCGCGGTGTCGTGCAGACCCACTCGCGCGAGAAGCGCGGCGGCGTCGAGCGTGCGGAGTTGCCTGCCGACGGTGACCATCGGGTTCAGCGCCGTCGCGGAGTCCTGGAAGACCATCGCCGGGCGTGCGGTGCGCGGCCGCTGCGGGGTCGGAACACCGGCGACATCGTGGCCGTCGACGACGACGCGACCGGAACACGTGATGCCCGGCGGGAGGTATCCGACCAGAGCCGAGGCGATGGAGGACTTGCCCGAACCCGAGGCGCCCAGCAGGCCGACGCGTCGACCCGTGGGTATCTCGAACGAGACGCCGTCGACGATGCGGGTGCGTCCGGCGTCGATGCGGAGATTCTCGACGACGAGCACGACGAACTCCTGAGCCTGGAAGTGGGAATGACTTCGACAATCGTTGTCACTTGAACCTTAGGCGAGCGCCGGTACGGAAACAACTCGACCTGCTTAAGCTGGACGAGTGAGCAGACCGAGGGATGCGCAGCGGTCGGCGGTGTACGACGCCGAACAGATGGTGCGGATCATGTTCGATCGAGCCGAGGAGCGCGACAACCGCGTCGTGACGGTGTTGGG
>CAFBLX010000129.1_pt1 | contig 10139 bp, 7 predicted proteins | sample 7268311 | NCBI WGS metagenome assembly CAFBLX01 (sample SAMEA6814046, study PRJEB35770) | freshwater metagenome | biome: Freshwater; feature: Freshwater reservoir; material: water | place: Czech Republic | collected 2017-05-23 | depth 30m m | reverse complement strand
GCGGCAGCGGCCGCCGAACAATCGTCACGGGCGGATCGTGCCGCGCACGGATTCGCGACGACGATCGAGTCGGTGCGAACCAACCCCGTCCTGCTCAAGATGTTCGACTCCGAGAGTGCGCTGGTACTCGAACAGTTGACGACCAATGCGTCGACCCTGCTCGCGTCTGCAATAGACGCTGCCGCCCAGATCGCCCGGGGAGGGCTGGACTCGGACAGTTTCGCAGTACCCGACGCCCCGGAAATCGTGGTCCGCGTCGTGCATTCGATTCTGCTGACTCCGGCAGCGGGCGCTGCACTCGAGACGTACGACGATCTGCTGGCCTTCGCGCACCGGAGCATCGTGCCGTTGCTTGTCGGCGGTGACCACCGCGGCTAGAAGTTAGGCTAGGCTGCCCAGTCATGCCTCGATTCTTCGTGTTCCACCGCCGTGCAACCGGCCGGATGAGACGTTCCGCCTCTGCCGGGCTGTACACGCTCGTCGGCGCACTCTCTCTGGCTCTGGTCGGATGCTCGAGCGCCACGTCGGCACCGTCCGGTCCAGCCGAGGCCGCCGGCACCAGGACGGTGCAGGACTACTTCGGCCCGGTCGAGGTTCCCGAGCGACCCGCCCGGGTCGTCGCCGCCGACCCCATCTCACTGGCACTGATGCTGTCGCTCGAGGTGAATCCCGTGGCCGCGTCCTTCAACCCGCTGGCGCTACCCGCGCACGTCGACGAGCGCATCGGCGACATCGCGAACATTGCGGGTGAGGGTGGCGGCTTCGATCCCAACGTCGAGGGAATTCTGGCTCAGGACCCCGACCTGATCGTGGTGGTCGCCGGGTACGACGGCGAAGGCGAGAAGGCCTGGAACAAGGAGATCTACGACAAGCTCGCGGCCAGCGGAGTGCCGACCTACGGCTTCGCCTACAACGACGGGGTGTCGCTCGAGGACGTCTCGCACGGAGTCGCGGCCATAGGGGATGCGCTCGGAAAGCAGAGCGAGGCAACGGACCTCATGCAGGGGGTGACCGATCGCATGGCCGCGCTGAAGCAGCGGGTTGCCGACGCGGGCCTGGCCGACAAGCCGGTCTCCGCTGTTCGATTGAGCGAGCGTGGGGAGTACCCGATTCGCGTCGGCACGGGTGAGAGCATCGCCTTCCGCGGTGTGGGCATGGCGCAGCCCGAGGGCCAGCAGGATCCCAGTGTGTTCCGTATCGACATCACCGACGAGACGCTGAACATTCTGAACTCCGCCGACACCCTGTTCGTGTACACCGACCAGGGTGCCGACAGTGAACGGGACGCGATCAGTGCTGCACCGCTGTGGTCGACACTGCCTGCGGTGCAGCAGAATCGGGTGCACTGGGTCTCGGCGAGCGTGTGGAATTCGTCGGACCCGATCGGCCTGAACAGGATCATGGACGACATCGAAACGATGTTCGTCGAGCCGGCAGAGCAGAGCTGAACGCCCTGTCATGGCCGGTCGACGTGACGAGGGCGGTTACCTCACAGCGCGAGTAATCGAAGCGAACCGATTGTCACCGTCGCTGATTCGCGTCGTGTTCGATGCTTCCGATGCGTGCGGGTTCGAGTCGAGCGGAGTGCCCGACGAAATCGTGCACCTGTACTTTCCGGCCGACGGAGAGGACGTACCGCCCGAGATGATCCGACGCGACGGCGTTCTCGCGCACCATGACGACGTGGTTCGTGAATGCCGCAACTACACCGTCCGGTGCTGGGACGGCGACCGGATCACGATCGACTTCGTGGACCACGTCGGCGGCGTGGCCGCGGACTGGGCTCGCTCGGCCGAGCCGGGTACGGCGCTGGGGATGTGGGGAACACGGTCGTGGTACGAGCCGCCCGCCGACACGGAGTGGATGTTGTTGATCGCCGATCTACCGGGGCTACCCGCTGTGTGCCGTGCTCTCGAGCAGCTGCCTGCCGGACTCCGCGCGCATGCGATCGTCGAGGTGGCTCACGACGACGACGTGTTGGACGTTCGATCGGCGGCCTCGGTGACCATCGACTGGCGGGTGGCCGGAAACGGGCGCGCACCATCGCAACTCGTCGATGCTGTGCGCACGTTTCGAGTTCCGACCGGAAACGGGTACGTCTGGTTCGGTGGTGAGGCGTCGGCGGGTCGAGGCATACGTAAGTACTTCCGCAGTGAGATCGCATTCCCTGCCCGCCGCATGGCCGTCGTCGGATACTGGCGAGACGACAAGGAAGCATGGATCGAACGCTATGAGCGGGTCGCCGATTCACTGATCGACGACTACGAGCGCATCGCGTCCGCTGGCATGGGTGAGGCTGAGGCCGAGATCCACTGGGACGAGATTCTCGAGCGAGCCGGACTGTGACTCAGGGACTCGTCGGACAGCATTGACCGTCGCGTGATCACAGAACTGCGTCGGCCGATTCCTTGGCCACGTAGGCGTCACGCAGGTCGCGCTTGAGGATCTTGCCTGCTCCGCTCATGGGTAGCGCTGTCACGAACTCGATGGTGCGGGGAGTCTTGTACCCGGCAACGTAGGTGCGAGTGTGCTCGCGTAACTCGGCTGTCGTGGGTGAGAGTCCCTCGGCCAGAACGACACACGCATGAACTCGTTCACCCCACTCCTCGTCCGGAACGCCGATCACGGCGCAGGCCAGAACGGCGGGATGACGACTGAGCGCACTCTCCACCTCGGCGCTGTAGACGTTCTCGCCGCCGGTGATGATCATGTCCTTCAAGCGGTCGACGACGAACAGGAATCCGTCGGAGTCGAGGTAACCCACGTCGCCGGTGTGCATCCAGCCGTCTCGAACGGCGGCCGCGGTCTCCTCCGGCTTGTTCCAGTAGCCCAGCATCACATGACCGCCGCGGACGCAGATTTCTCCGACGTCACCGGTGGCGAGCTCCTCGTCGTCCGGGCCGAGGATGCAGATCTCCGAGTGTGGGGCTGCGCGTCCCGCCGACCCGATACGTTGTCCAACATGATGTTCCGGCCACAGCAGAGATGCGACCGGCGCGAGTTCTGTCATGCCGTAGGCCTGCGTGAGGCGGGCCTGCGGAAGCCTGGCGAGGGTCCGTTCGAGAACACCGGCGGAGATGGGGGATCCTCCGTAGAGCACACGGCTCAGTGACGAGGTGTCGAACTCGCTCAACGTGGGGTGGTCGACGAGCAGCTGAATCATGGTGGGAACCAGCAACACATCGGTGACGGAGTGCTGTGCGATCGCGCCCAGTACCGCTGTCGGTTCGAAGAACGGAACCATGACATGGGTGCCACCGAGCATGACCTGCCCTACCCATGCAGCCAGATCGGCGAGGTGGAACATCGGTGCGGCGTGGAGCAATACCGACGCGTCGTCGAGCAGCTGTCCGGTGGCCACCGTCCCCAGGCCGGAGGTCACCAGATTCGCGTGGGAGAGCATGACGCCCTTGGGGAATCCGGTGGTACCGCCGGTGTAGAAGAGGCCGGCCAGGGCGTCGCCGCTGCGTCGTACATCGGGAACGGGATCGTGGGATGCCACCAGATCCTCGTACGACACCATGCCGTCAGGGGTGGAGCCGCCCCCGCAGTAGACGACGGTCGCCAAGTCGGGACACGACGCGCGTAGAGCCGGAACCATCGCTCCGAAGGTGTCGTCGACGATGAGTACCTTGGTCCCGGAGTCGTTGAGTGCATACGCAACTTCGACGGGTGACCACCGAATGTTGACGGGATTGAGCACGGCATCGGCCCACGGGACCGCAAGCAGGTACTCGGAGTAGCGGTCACTGTTGAACGCCAGCATTGCCACTCGATCGCCGCTCTCGACTCCGACGGAATGCAGACCGGCTGCCAACCTCGCCACACGATCGATCTGTTCCGAGAAGGTGCGCACGCGATCGCCGAACACCGTTGCAGCGCGATCAGGTGTGGTGGCTGCGGAGCGATGGAGGCCTTGAGTGAGATACATGGCGAGGTCCCTTGTGCGAGAGGGGGCGCGGTACGCCCGAGTGAATACGGTCACAGTTCCACCTTGTTGGCGTGGTGTCAATAGCGAAGCAATGGGTGATCGACGGGATGTGAACCGTGAAAAGGATTGCCCAGCTACCGTTCTGGGGCGTTGTCGAGAGAGCGTGCGGTGGAGAGAACGGTGACGAGCACGTCTGTCAGAAGTGTTTCCACCTGGTCCCGGGTCAGCGTGCCGCGCACCAGCCACTCGCGGCCTGCCGCCTTCACCATGCCGCCGAACGCCCGCACTGCCGATGTTGCGATGCGTCTGTCGCCGCGTTGTGTCTCGAAAGCCGTTGCGTCCAAGACACGCTCGGCCGCAAGGTCGTCCGCCTCGTCCAGAATCTGCGCCACCTGCTGGTCCACGCCCGAGCCGCTCGCCACCGACACCCACGCCGTTCCGTGTGCCTCGATGACGCCCACCAGCCAGTGCACACTCCCGCGAGCCCTCTCCTCGACCGAGCCCGTGGGCAAGTGCACGTCCTCGATCGGCGGCACGGTGACCAGGAAACGAACACACTCGAGGTACAGATCGCGTTTGCTGCCGATGTAGTGATGAATGAGCCCGCGTGCAACACCCGCAGCCGCAGCCACGTCGGCCATGGAGACCTCGGCGTACGGCTTGTCGCCGAACAAGCGAACGGCGGCGGCCAGGATCTGGGTCCGTCGCTCGTCCGGTTCCAGTCGATTCCACTTGGGTGTGCTTGCAGCCGGCATGGTTGTCATGATCGCACCGAACCGAGCGAGCGCGATCTCAGAGGTACCGCTCGGTGCGCGCTCGCAGCGACCTTGGTACGACGAACCTGTCGCCGTACCGCCCCCGCAGCTCGTCGGCTCGGCGCACGAATCCCGGGAGACCGCCGTCGAACTGATTGACGAACTGCAGCACACCGCCGGTCCAGGCAGGGAAGCCGATACCCAGAATGGAACCGATATTGGCGTCGGCGACTGTTCGGAGAACGCCCTCGTCGAGGCACGCCACCGAATCCAGCGATTGGGCGACGAGCATGCGATCCATCATGTCCTCGAACGGAATTCCGTGATCGGGGCGGTGGTAGTGCTCCACCAGGCCCGGCCAGAGCCGGACCTTGCTGCCGTCCTCGGCGTACTCGTAGAACCCGCGCCCCGCCTTGCGGCCCGGACGGTCGAACTCGTCGACGAGGCGATCGACCAGGGCGTACGAATTCGAGACGATCCAGGGGCGACCGTCCGCGCGAGCGGCCTCGGCCATGCCCTCGCGGATGTGCCGCGACAGGGTCAACGAAATCTCGTCCATCAGAGCCAGTGCGCCGGACGGGTAGCCGGCCTGGAGTGCGGCCTGCTCGACGGTGGCCGGATGCACGCCCTCCGCGACCAGCGAGATCGCCTCGTCAATGAATCGGCCGATGACGCGGGTGGTGAAGAAGCCGTGACTGTCGCCGACGACGATGGGTGTCTTGCCGATCAGGCGGACGAAGTCGAATGCGCGGGCAAGAGCGGAGTCGCTGGTGTGTTCTCCCACCACTATCTCCACCAACGGCATCTTGTCGACGGGGGAGAAGAAGTGCGTGCCGATGAAGTCGCCGGCTCGCGAAACAGAGTGCGAGAGTTCGGTGATGGGGAGGGTGGAGGTGTTCGAGCACAGCAGCGCGTCGGCGGTCAGATACTTGTCGACGGCCTCGAAGGCACCCTGCTTGACGGCGGGATCCTCAAACACTGCCTCGACGACCAAGTCGCAACCCTCGGCGTCCGCCGCGTCGGAGCTGGGGGTGATGAGCGCGAGCACCGCATCGGCATCGGCCTGGCTTGCGCGGCCTTTCGCGACAGCTTTACCGAGAACCGAACGTGCATAACTCTTCCCGCGCTCGGCGGATTCGATCGAGACATCACGGAGGATCACCGGAACCCCGGCCGAGGCGACGACGTAGGCGATGGCGGCACCCATCATTCCGGCCCCGATCACCAGCACTTTCTCGGGAACTCGATGTGGTTCGGCCGGAGGGCGGGAAGCGCCTTTGGTGATGGAGCCGAGATCGAAGAACATCGACTGGATCAGGTTGCCCGAGATCGGCCCGCAGGCGAGCGACGTGCAGTAGCGGGTTTCGACGAGCGAGGCGGCGTCGAAGTCGAGTACCGATCCTTCCACTGCCGCGGCAACCACTGCGATGGGGGCAGGCATCGGCGCGCCCTTGACCTGTTTACGCACTGTTGCCGTGAGTGCCGGCAGCTGCGCGGCCACAGCCGGTGCTGACGCCGTACCGCCGGGGATCGTGAATCCCGCCCTGTCCCAGGGCTGGAGGGCCCCGGGATTGGCGGTGATCCATGAACGTGCCTGCGCCATCATCTGCTCGTGGGTGTCGACGACCTCGTCGATGAGTCCGAGTTCGAGGGCCTGCGCCGGCCGATATCGCTGGCCCTGGCCCACCACCTGTGTCAGAGCCTTGACGATGCCGAACATCCGAACCGTTCGGGTGACGCCACCGGCCCCGGGCAGCAACCCGAGGGTCACCTCGGGCAGCCCGAATCGAGCCTTGCTGTTGTTCAGGGCAATTCGATGATGGCAGGCCAGGGCGATCTCGAAGCCGCCGCCGAGTGCGGTGCCGCCCAGTGCGGCCACGACCGGCTTGCCGAGCGTCTCGAGCCGCCGAAACTTGTCCTTCGTGAAATCGAGCGCACCCGCGATGGCTGCATGGTCGGACGGACCGGCGTCGCGCAGCAATTCGAGGTCGCCACCGGAGAAGAACGAATCCTTGCCCGACGTGACGACGATGCCGTCGTACGCATCGAGTTCGGTCTCGAGCCAGTCGACGGTCTGCTCGAGCGATTCACCGAATGCCGCGTTCATGGTGTTCGTGGAATGCGCAGGATCGTCGATCATCAGAACGACGATACGATCGGTACCGATCTCGCCGGTGATGGTGGAAGTGTGCAGTGCGGCTGGGCTGTTCATCGGATCCTCGGGTCGGTGCGGGTTCTACAGAGAGCGAGAGATGAGGTCTTTCATGACTTCGTTGGCACCGGCGTAGATGCGGGCGATGCGACCGTCGACGAACATGCGGGCGATGGGGTATTCCTCCATGTAGCCGTAGCCGCCGAAGAGTTGCAGGCAGCGGTCGACCACCTCGAATTGCCGATCGGTGGTCCAGTACTTGACCATCGCGGCCGTCGTCACGTCCAGTGAACCCGAAATATGTTGGGCCACTGCGTCGTCGACGAAGGTGCGGACGACGCGTCCGATGGTGGCGCATTCGGCGAGCTCGAACTTGGTGTTCTGCAGGTCGAAGAGTGTCTTTCCGAAAGCGTTGCGCGACTTGGTGTAGTCGACGGTCTGTTGGACGGCGGCCTCGATCATCGCAGCGGCGGCAATACCGCAGATCAACCGTTCCTGGGGAAGCTGCTGCATCAACTGCGCGAAGCCGCGACCTTCTTCACCCAGGAGGTTGGCAGCCGGAACGCGTAGACCGTCGAAGCTGAGTTCTGCTGTGTCCTGGCCTTTCTGGCCGATCTTGTGCAGTACCCGTCCGCGGTGGAAGCCTTCGGTGTCGTCGGAGACCTCGGCCACGAGCAGCGATAACCCGCGGGCTCCGGCGGTTGGATCTGTCTTGGCGGCGATGATGATCAGATCGCAGTGAGCTCCGTTGGAAATGAACGTCTTTCCGCCCGTGACCACGTACTCGTCCCCGTCGCGCACCGCGCGGGTGGTGATGCCCTGGAGGTCCGAGCCGGTTCCCGGTTCGGTCATCGCGATCGCGCCGATCCACTCGCCGGAGCACAGCTTCGGTAGCCAGCGCTGCTTCTTCTCCTCGGTTGCGTACGCAAGGATGTAATGCGGAACGATGCCGCTGTGCACACCCAACTGCATGGCCGAGTCGCCTGCGCGGACCTGCTCCTCGAACAGCACCGCCTCGTGGCGGAAGTCGCCGCCGCCTCCGCCGTACTGCTGGGGTATCGACATTCCCAGGAGTCCATGGTTGCCCGCACTCCGGTAGACCTCGCGGCTGGGGCGTCCTGCCGTCGCGAATTCCTCGCGGTGCGGCGCGACCTCCTTCTCGAAGAAGCTGCGGGCGAGCTGTCGGACGTCGGCGAGATCGGTGGTGACGTCGTCGGTGCGGTCTGCGAGTGCAGTCATAGAGGTCCTCGGGTCGGAGCGTACGACGCGTTGTTGGCGCTGTGCCAATAACGATGCACCGACGTGGCCACGGATGTCAACCATGTTCTGCGGCGGGTGAGTTCTCTAGCTGTCTGCGGAGCGGAGTAGTGCAACGTCCGAGACGAGGCGGATGTGCTCGGCCATCGCGCGTCCGGCCTCGACCGAATTCTGTTGTCGCACAGCGTCGGCGATGCGGCGGTGGTGTTCCAGTGAAGTCTGCGGACGGTTCGACTGCGACAATGATTCGATTCGAGTTTCGCGAATCAGGCCGGCGATTTCACCCATGAGGCGGGCGAGTAGCGGCGAGTGTGCGGCCTCGGTGATGGCGTGATGGAACAGCTCGTCGCCGGAGTCGCCGCGATTTCCGTCGGTGATCTCCGAGGCCATCACCGACAGGGCATGGTCGATCGCCGCCATTTCGGCGTCGCTGCGGCGGTTTGCGGCGAGCTCGGCGAGCTTGACCTCGAGTGCCTCGCGGGCTTCGATCACCTCGGGCAGACGATCGGCGTGCTCACGGAGGGCGCGAATGGCCATGTCTCCCACGGGCCGTCGCACGAGTACCGCTCCGTCGCCGTGGCGGACGGCCAGTATGCCCTGTACTTCGAGTGCAACGAGGGCCTGGCTCAGTGAGGCTCTGCTGACGCCGAGGTGACCCGCCAGTTCACGCTCGGGCGGGAGTCGATCGCCGGGCTTCATGTCGCGATCGGCGATGTGTTTGCACAGCTGCTCCACGATGACCTCGTACAGCCGTGGTCGGGTCACCGGGCGAATTTGCTCAGCCACTGTGTCACTCGCTCTCTGCTCCTCTGGACCCCCACCTTAACCGTCGGATAGCTAGTGGCCCGGGTCATAGCAACTGTTGGCAAGTGATCCACTTCACTGGTTCAGTCTGTAAAGACTCAGTGGCTAGTCCAATTGGCCACGGAACCCGAGCGCCCGCTCGGGGGACAACCTCAGACGAACCGGAGACCTTCGATGTCGACCGAGTTGATACCCATCATTGCGCTCGTCGTCATGTTCCTCGCTGCGACCGTGTTCCCGGTGAACATGGGCGCGCTGGGGTTCGTGGCGGCGTTCTTCGTCGGAACCATTGCCGTGGGCATGGGCACCGACGACATCATCGCCGGCTTCCCGAGCAGCTTGTTCCTGACGCTGGTCGGTATCACCTACCTCTTCGCGATCGCCCAGAACAACGGCACGGTCGACCTCCTGGTCCGCGGTGCGGTGCGGCTGGTCGGTGGCCGGGTCGCCCTGATTCCGTGGGTCATGTTCGGTATCACCGGCGTGCTGACCTCCATCGGAGCGCTGGGACCGGCAGCCGTGGCCATCGTCGCACCGATCGCACTCGGCTTCGCGGCGCGGTACAAGATCAATGCCCTGCTCATGGGCATGATGGTCATTCACGGCGCACAGGCGGGCGGGTTCTCGCCGATCAGCATCTACGGCGTCACGGTCAACAACATCGCTCAGAAGGCGGGTCTGGTCAACAGCCCACTCACCTTGTTCCTGGGCAGCATGCTGTTCAACGCGGCAATCGGTGCGTTGCTGTTCATGTTCCTGGGCGGACGTGCACTTCTCGGTCGTAGCGTGCACGACGAGGACGGCACCCGCCCCGAGGGAGATTCGGGCGGAGTAGGCGGGGGTGGCTCAAGGACTGTGATGCGCGGCTTCGGATCGTCGACGCCCAAGCCGTCCGGTCAGACGGTCACGGTCGAGAACGCGCCACCCCTGGCCACTGCCGTCAAGGCCATCACGTTCGATCAGATCCTCACGCTCGTGGGGCTGGCCTCGCTGGCGTTGTTCTCACTCGTCCTCGATCTCGATGTCGGCTTCGTGTCGATGACGGTCGCCGTGGTCCTCGCTCTGGCGTCGCCCAAGGCACAGAAGGGTGCGATCAACCAGATCAGCTGGTCGACGGTACTGCTCATCGGTGGCGTGTTGACGTTCGTGGGCGTGCTGCAGGGAGCCGGCACGGTCGAGTACGTCGGTGATGCGGTTGCCGGCATCGGCATTCCGCTGCTCGTGGCTCTGTTGCTGTGCT
>CAFBLX010000128.1_pt1 | contig 10156 bp, 7 predicted proteins | sample 7268311 | NCBI WGS metagenome assembly CAFBLX01 (sample SAMEA6814046, study PRJEB35770) | freshwater metagenome | biome: Freshwater; feature: Freshwater reservoir; material: water | place: Czech Republic | collected 2017-05-23 | depth 30m m | reverse complement strand
TTTGTCGTTTGCATCGGGCGCTGCGGAGGCATCATGGACGGTATGGACCAACGTGCATTGATCGATTCGATTCCGGCAAAACTGTGGATCGGCGGCAAGGCCGTCGACGCCGAGGGCGGCAAGACGTTCGCGGTGAACGATCCGGCGACCGGCAAGCCCCTGACGGAGGTGGCGGACGCATCCCCGGCCGACGCGATGAAGGCCCTCGACGCGGCTGCTGCAGCGCAGAAGGGTTGGGCGGCAACACCTGCTCGTGAGCGCAGCGAGATCCTGCGGGCGGCGTTCGAGAAGGTCACCGAGCGTGCCGACGACATCGCGCTGTTGATGACTCTGGAAATGGGCAAGGCCCTTGCGGAGTCGAAGGCCGAGGTGAAATACGGTGCGGAGTTCTTCCGGTGGTTCGCCGAGGAAGCGGTGCGCATCGGTGGTCGCTACACCCCGGCCCCGGCGGGCAACGGCCGCATTCTCGTGACCAAGGCTCCGGTCGGCCCGGTACTGGCGATCACCCCGTGGAATTTCCCGTTGGCGATGGGCACCAGGAAGATCGGCCCTGCCCTGGCCGCCGGCTGCACCATCGTGGTCAAGCCGGCCCGGGAGACCCCGCTGACGATGCTGCTGCTCGCGCAGATCTTCGACGAGGTGGGTCTACCGGAGGGCGTGCTCTCAGTGCTGACGACGTCGAAGTCCGGTGACGTCACCGGGCCGCTGCTCGAAGACCCGAGGCTCCGCAAACTCACCTTCACCGGATCCACCGGCGTCGGCAAATCGCTCGTCGAGAAGTCCGCGACGAGGTTGCTGCGGACATCGATGGAACTCGGCGGCAATGCCCCGTTCGTGGTGTTCGACGACGCGAACATCGACGACGCGGTGGACGGCGCGATGCTGGCGAAGATGCGCAACGGCGGCGAGGCCTGCACGGCGGCGAACCGTCTGCACGTGCACAACAGCGTGCGTGAGGAATTCACCACCAAGTTGGTGGCGAAGATGTCCGAGATGAAGCTCGGGCCCGGCGTCGACCCCGACACCAAGCTCGGACCGCTGATCAACGCAGACCAGCTCGAGACCGTGCAGGAGCTCGTCGACGATGCCGTGGAGAAGGGCGCGACGGTAGCGCTCGGCGGTAGCGCACCGGGTGGCGACGGCTACTTCTACCCGGCGACCGTACTCACCGACATGCCGACGTCGGCCCGCATTCTGAAGGAAGAAGTGTTCGGCCCGGTGGCCCCGATCGTCGGATTCGATACCGAACAGGAAGGAATCGACGCAGCCAACGCCACCGAGTACGGCTTGGCGTCGTACATCTACACCGAGAGCCTGGATCGCGCGCTACGAGTGGCCGACGCGATCGACAGCGGCATGGTGGGTGTCAACCGCGGAGTGATCTCGGACGCGGCAGCACCGTTCGGTGGAGTCAAAGAATCCGGATTCGGCCGTGAGGGCGGATCCGAGGGAATCGAGGAATACCTCGAAACCAAGTACATCGCACTGAAGTAGAGCATCGGTTGGGCGTGCATCCTGCGCGCCCAACCGGGGTTCGGTCAGTGGCCGAGGCGACCGCGGCCGAGGCGGAGCAGGAGCATGGCCAGTGTGTGGCCTTCCTGACCGAGGCTGCTGAAGCGCTCGAGAACTTTCATCTCACGGCTGTGCACGAGGCGCGGGCCGCCGGACGCCATGCGGGTGCGTCCGATGATCTGCGAGACCTCGGAGCGACGCCGCACTGCCGCGAGGATCTCGGCGTCGAGACGGTCGATCTCCTGACGCAGGTCGTTGATCTCGGCTTCGCTGGAAGGCAATGCAGTCTCTGAATCGATCTTCGTCGTCATAGCCATCGTCTCTCCTCGGGTCACATCTTGGATCGTTGCGTCGTCCGGCACCGTTACGCCTTTCGTATTCGGAACTGCAGCGGCTGTCGGCTGGGTTTCGTCTCGAAGGACCGAGATCGACGAGATTCCCGCCGGGAAAGCTGGGGCGTTACGACTGTCGACAGGCTCCCGCTCGTCCGGCTGCGCAGTGGCCGATCCGACGCAAGCGATGACGCACGACTTTTTCGATCACCGATCCAGTGTGCCACGGGGTAACCGTCCTGAAAAGTCGGAGATGACGCCGACGACCACGGGATGTGGGTTTGTCGGTACGCGCCGGTAGCCTGGCCAGACGATGAACACATTCCTCCAGGGCCTCGAGTCCCGTAAGAAAACCTCGTCCGACGCGCTGCTGGAGGGGCTCAATCCTCAGCAGCGCGAGGCCGTCGTGCACACGGGATCGCCGCTGCTCATCGTGGCCGGTGCAGGCTCGGGCAAGACAGCGGTGCTGACGCGTCGCATCGCGTATCTGCTCGCGGAGCGGGGGGTGTCGCCGGGGCAGGTCCTGGCGATCACGTTCACCAACAAGGCCGCCGCCGAGATGCGCGAGCGAGTGGCAGGTCTGGTGGGGCCGCGGGCGAACGCCATGTGGGTGTCGACGTTCCACTCCAGCTGCGTGCGCATCCTGCGCGCCCAGGCGGCATTGTTGCCGGGATTGAACTCCAACTTCTCGATCTACGACGCGGACGACTCACGCCGGCTGCTGACGATGATCTCCAAAGACCTGCAGATCGACACCAAGAAGTTCTCGGCTCGTCTGCTCTCGACGGCGATCTCCAACCTCAAGAACGAGCTGATCGGCCCGGACAAGGCCGCCGAGGACGCCGACGGCGACCCTGCCGAGCTGCCCCGACTCGTCGCGAAGGTCTACCGCATCTATCAGCAGCGTCTGCGCGCAGCCAACGCCATGGACTTCGACGACCTCATCGGCGAAACGGTGGGAATTCTGCAGGCCTTCCCGCAGGTGGCGCAGTACTACCGACGCCGGTTCCGGCACGTACTGGTCGACGAGTACCAGGACACCAACCACGCCCAGTACATGCTGGTTCGCGAACTCGTCGGCACGCCCGATGCAGACGGCGCGCTCGAGGGCACCGTCGCGCCGGGTGAACTCTGCGTGGTGGGTGACGCCGATCAGTCGATCTACGCATTCCGCGGCGCGACCATTCGCAACATCGAGGAGTTCGAACGCGACTACCCCGACGCTCGCACCATTCTGCTCGAGCAGAACTACCGATCGACGCAGAACATTCTGTCGGCGGCCAATGCCGTCATCTCGCGCAACATCGGACGGCGCGAGAAGAAGTTGTGGACCGACACCGGTGAAGGCGAACTGATCGTCGGGTACGTCGCCGACAACGAGCACGACGAGGCGTCGTTCGTCGCGTCGGAAATCGATCGTCTCGTCGACAGCGGGGATGTGCGTTTCGACGAGGTGGCGGTGTTCTACCGGACCAACAACTCTTCGCGCGCGCTCGAAGAGATCTTCATTCGTCTCGGCCTGCCGTACAAGGTCGTCGGCGGCGTCCGGTTCTACGAGCGCAAGGAGGTCCGGGACCTCGTTGCGTACCTGCGCGTGCTGTCCAACGAAGACGACACCGTCAGCATGCGGCGCATCCTCAATACCCCCCGACGCGGCATCGGAGACCGCGCCGAGGCATGTGTGGCCGTGCACGCCGAGCAACGCGACATCAGCTTCTCACGAGCGCTGCACGACGCGGCCGCGGGCAAGGTGGCGTTGCTCAACTCGCGGCAGCAGAAGTTGATCGCTCAGTTCATGGAGCTGCTCGACGAGTTGCGTGCCGTACTGACGGCCACCGACGGAGACGGCAACGACATCGCCGATATCGGCGACGTGGTCGAAGCAGTTCTGGACCGCACCGGCTATCGCGCCGAGCTCGAGGCCAGTAGCGACCCGCAGGACGGTGCTCGCCTGGACAACCTCAACGAATTGGTCAGCGTCGCACGGGAGTTCACGTCCGAGGCGCGTAACCAGGCCGCAGTGGCCGAAGAGGCGCTCGAGACAGGTGACGACCGAAACGATGACGACGGCGGGGTCGACGGTCTGGCCGAGCCGGGTTCGTTGGCCGCGTTCCTCGAACGGGTTTCTCTGGTTGCCGATACCGATCAGATCCCCGACTCGGGCACCGGCGTCGTGACGTTGATGACGCTGCACACCGCCAAAGGGCTGGAATTTCCGGTCGTCTTCGTCACCGGGTGGGAGGACGGCCAGTTCCCGCACATGCGTGCGCTCGGTGATCCGAACGAGCTGTCCGAGGAACGACGGCTGGCGTACGTGGGCATCACTCGCGCGCGGCAACGGCTCTATCTCACGCGCGCGATCATGAGGTCGGCGTGGGGTCAGCCCATCGCCAACCCGGAATCACGCTTCCTGCAAGAGGTTCCGCAACATCTGATCGACTGGCGTCGCGAAGACCCGGGCACCGGCGGCGGCCGCGCAATCGGCGGCGGTAGATCCGGCAGCTACGGATCGAACAGTTACGGCTCGGGCGGCGGTTACGGCTCGGGCAACTACGGCTCCGGTAGCTACGGCGGGTCGTCGAGTCGTGGCCAGAGTTCGTCTCCGAGCTTCGGTGCCGCGAAGGGCCGAAACTCCAATCTGGTTCTGGCTGTGGGTGATCGAGTCAGCCACGACAAGTATGGACTGGGTACGGTGCTCGAATCCACGGGTGCCGGAGTCAAGGCGATGGTGCTGATCGATTTCGGCTCGGCAGGTCGCGTCAAGATGATGCTCATCGGCGGCGTTCCGATGACCAAGCTGTAGTAGTCCCGACAACGCGAAAGCCGGGCCCTGCGAAAGCGGGGTCCGGCTTTGTTGTGAAGCGGTGAAGAAGGACTCAGTCCATTTCGGGTCCGAGGGAGATTCCTCGGGACGCGAGCCAGGGGAGGGGATCGATCTTGACCTCACCCGGGAGATGAACCTCGAAGTGCAGGTGCGGGCCGGTGGAGAAGCCACGGTTACCCATGGTTGCAATCTGGTCGCCGGCCATGACGTCCTGGCCCACGGTGACTGTCGAGGTGTCGATGTGGCCGTAGACGGTGATCGTGCCGTCGGCGTGCTGCAGGCGAACCCACATTCCGAAGCCCGACGCGGGACCGGAATCGATCACCTTGCCGTCGGCGACGGCGTAGATGGGGGTTCCGATGGCATTGGCGACGTCGACGCCGGCATGCAGGACGCCCCATCGAGTGCCGAAGTTGGAGGTGTACGTGCCCTGAGCCGGGAGGGAGAACAGCGGGCGACGGGCTGCGGCCTCGCGTGCGGCCCGCTCTTCGCTGAAACGCTGGCCCTTGGCGAGCAGGTCGTTGAACTGACTGAGGTCGACCGGTGCGGCGACGCTGAGGATCTGCGGTGCCTGCGAGGGAGTTGCGCTCGAAGCGTCGGCTACCGGCTCGTCGGCCTGCGGTGCGGTGGTGGCTGCGAGTGCTGCGGCGGCCGGTGCTTCACCCGCGGCGAGTGCGTACTCGGAGGTGGCGACTGCAGTGGGCGCATCGTCGTTGATGACGGCTTGCCCTGCGGCAACAACGGCACCGGCGGCCACGGCCAAGACGGCGGCGCGACCCTTCAGTGCAGTCGGAGGAACGGGGATGCGGTGCGCTCCGCCGCGACGAGCCACGGGTGCGGCGTCTGCGGTGGTTGCGTAGGTCGTGACGACGGTCGGTGTCTCGTCGGCTGCTACTGCACCGGCGAAATCGGCTTCGACGTACTCGTACGTGGGGTAGGAATAGGCCTCGTATGCACTCGGCTCGGTGGTGGGCTCGTAGCTGTACACCGTGGTCGCGTCGTCCGCCGTCGGGCGAGAGAATCGGCTGGAAGTAAAGGACGCGCGGTGCTGCTGCAAGACCTACAACCTCCGATATCTGTGACCTGGCCGTTACTGAAAGACTCGGCAGACGGTAACGAAATGGTTGCGGCGCGCGCAAGTTAACAGCCGAAACCAGGGCAATATGTGAGATGGCTCACAGGATGACCAGGGTTTATGTGGTGACACGCCACATCCGTAATCGGACACGAATGCGGCACGCACCGTGACCGACGGCTCGGGGCGCGACCGAGCCGATACCGTCCTACGGGTGCCGACCCCCACCTTCGACGACTCGTCCGCCCACGGCTCCGACCGAGCCGAACCGCAACGTATCGCGCCGCAGGATGCCCGCGGCGGCGTGGAGGATCATTCGCCCACGTCGCGCATCGTCGCCGCCGTCGTGCTCGCCGTCGTCGCCGCACTGTGTGCCGCTGGAGCTCCGTTGATCGGCGTCGTCCAGGCCGTCGACGGTTCGCCGGTGGGCGACGGGGTCTTGTCGGCCGCTGTGCTGGCCGTTGCGCTCCCGGTCGTGGTGGCGGTTGCCGGCGCCGTCAGTGCTGCGATGCGACGCGTCGAATTCGGTGCCGCTCTGCTCGCAGGCTTCGGCGCGGTGACGCTCGGAATCGCGATCCTCGATCTCGCTGTGCTGTCCGATCCGATCGATGCGAACCGGCTCGAGCTGTTCCGTCCCCTGAGCGCCGCGATGCTCGACGCCACCCTCGGCTCTCATGTTCTGCTCGCCGGTCACGCTGCGTCGGTTCTGGCGGGTGCGGCGGGGTGGTCGGCAGTGCATCGTGCAGCGCTCGGTGACGGGTACGGACATTCGGTCTACTCGGAGCACGTGGGACGAGCGTCAGCGGGCCGGGTGGGTCCGCTGTTGTCGATCCTGCTCGGAGTGTTCGGTGTCGTGGCCGCCGCAGCGGCATTCGCCTCGCTGTACCGATCGGCTGATCCGGTGGTGATCGTCTCGGCGGTGGTGGAGTCGCCGGTGTTCGTGGCGGTGGGGTCCGCGCTGGTCGGAATCGGCGCACTCGTGGTCACGGCCTCGGCGTTGGCGTCGCTCTCGCCGGTGGTCGCGTCCGGTGCCGCCGTCGGCGCGGGTCTCGGGGTCCTCTCGTTCGCGGGTGTCGGTCTGCTCGCTGGAGTGGCTACCGGTGCTCGGATCGAGGCCGGCCTCGGGGCATACCTCGGCACCGTTGCCGGGCTCGGATTGACCGTCGGAGGCGCTGTACTCGCACCTGTTGCCTCCGGCCGTGATCGCCGCGCTCTGGCGGCGGCGCGATCCGTCGCCGAGGGTGGTCGGGGTCCGCGCGGGGTCTCGGGGCCCGGCACCACGAGGTGGCATGCGGCAGCAGGCAGTGCGGGCGTAGTTGCCGGCGTACTGCTGGTAGTGGGGTCGCTGCTGCCGATTCTCGAGACCGACGCCGCGGGAACTGCGCCCACGATCCTGGCGACCCGCGTGGTGCTCATAGCGGGCTTCGTCTCGATTCTGGCCTCGGTGCCGCTGCTGTTCTCCGAGTTCGCTGCGGCGGCTCGTCCGTTCTTGTCCGTCTTCTGGCTCGCCGCGGTGTCGGCCGCGGCGGCCGTGTTGCAGTCGGTGGTGCTGGCCGAGGACCTCGCGGGCGTCGATACCGGGACGGGTGCCCTGCTGATCATCGCGGGAGTCGTGTTCGCGGCCGTCACCGGACTGCTGGCCCTGTTCGCCGGATCGGCCGAGCGTGACGACGTCGACACGTCCGAGGATGCGGCCACCTACTTCCCGGTGCTGGGAACTGCGCTCGTCGGGGCCCTTCTACTGGCAGTCGGATTGGCCCTGCCCCTGTATCGAGGCAGCGATCTGACCGCGGCGACCATCACCGAGTTTCCGTGGGGTTGGGACACCTGGGGGCAGCTGCTGCTCGCTGTCGGCGTCGTCGTCGCCGCCCTCGTTGCCGCCCGGGCCCGCCCCGCGCGTGGCAGCGTTCTGCTCGTCGGTGCGGCCGTCGCGGGCGTCGTTCATCTCGCGTCGTGGCCACTGACGTCCGCTCGCGCAGCCGACCCGGAGATGGGACCCGGTGTGGTGCCATCGGTCGCCGGAATCGTCGTTCTCGGTGTCGCGGCGGCACTTTCGGCTCGTCGCACCGATCGGTGACGCCGGTTTCACTGCGGCCACAGCGGTGAGATAGACCACATAGCATCCATGCGCCCGATGCGCCGTCGGGGCACCTGGATAAAGTCCATGCTCAGACCCGCTCACACCCCTGGAGCGGGCGTCAACGTAGACGAGACGGTGAGCTGATGGATCTCTTCGAATACCAGGCGAAGGAATTGTTCGCCAAGCATGGCGTACCCACCTCCGCCGGTCGTGTCACCGACACGGTCGCCGGAGCAACACAGATTGCCGAAGAAATCGGCAAGCCAGTAATGGTCAAGGCGCAGGTCAAGGTCGGCGGCCGCGGCAAGGCCGGCGGCGTCAAGTACTCCAAGGACGTCGCAGCAGCAACCGAGAACGCCGAAGCGATTCTCGGACTCGACATCAAGGGCCATGTCGTCAAGAAGCTTCTCGTCGCAGAAGCCTCCGACATCGCCGAGGAGTACTACATCTCCTTCCTGCTCGATCGCACCAACCGCACCTACCTCGCGATGTGTTCGGTCGAAGGTGGAGTCGAGATCGAGGTGACGGCGGAGGAGAACCCCGACGCACTCGCACGTATCCCCGTCGACGCAGTCAAGGGCGTCGACCTCGCGTTCGCTCGTGAGATCGCCGAGAAGGGCAAGCTGCCCGCCGAGGTGCTCGACGCCGCTGCGGTGACCATCCAGAAGCTGTGGGAGGTCTTCATCAACGAAGACGCTCTCCTGGTCGAGGTCAACCCGCTGGTTCGCACCCCCGACGATCAGATCCTCGCCCTCGACGGCAAGGTCACGCTCGACGCCAATGCAGACTTCCGCCAGCCCGGCCACGCCGAGTTCGAGGACAAGGACGCAGCCGATCCCCTCGAGGCCAAGGCCAAGGAGAACGACCTCAACTACGTCAAGCTCGACGGACAGGTCGGCATCATCGGAAACGGTGCCGGACTGGTCATGTCGACCCTCGACGTGGTCGCATACGCAGGCGAGGCACACGGCGGCGTCAAGCCGGCCAACTTCCTCGACATCGGCGGCGGCGCTTCGGCCGAGGTCATGGCCGCAGGCCTCGACGTCATCCTCGGTGACGAGCAGGTCAAGAGCGTGTTCGTCAACGTCTTCGGTGGCATCACCGCGTGTGACGCAGTCGCCAACGGCATCGTCGGCGCGCTGAAGAAGCTGGGCGACGACGCCAACAAGCCGCTGGTCGTCCGTCTCGACGGCAACAAGGTCGAAGAGGGCCGCAAGATTCTCGCCGACGCCGCGCACCCGCTGGTGACGCTCGCCGGAACCATGGACGAGGGCGCCGACAAGGCCGCCGAGCTGGCAGCGAAGTAGAGGAAACAATGTCTATCTTTCTGAACAAGGACAACAAGGTCATCGTCCAGGGCATCACCGGCGGCGAAGGCACCAAGCACACCGCCCTGATGCTCAAGGCCGGCACCCAGGTCGTCGGCGGCGTCAACGCACGTAAGGCCGGAACCACGGTCAAGTACGTCGACGCGCAGGGCAACGACATCGAATTGCCGGTGTTCGCTTCGGTTTCCGAGGCCATGGAGAAGACCGGAGCCGACGTGTCCATCGCGTTCGTGCCGCCGGCATTCTCCAAGGACGCCATCGTCGAAGCGATCGACGCGGAGATCCCGCTGCTCGTCGTCATCACCGAGGGCATCCCCGTGCAGGACTCCGCATACGCGTGGGCCTACAACGTGGAGAAGGGCAAGAAGACCCGCATCATCGGGCCGAACTGCCCCGGAATCATCACTCCCGGTGAGGCATTGGTCGGCATCACGCCCGCCAACATCTCGGGAACCGGCCCCATCGGCCTGGTCTCCAAGAGTGGCACCCTGACCTACCAGATGATGTTCGAGCTCCGTGACTTCGGATTCTCGACGGCCATCGGCATCGGCGGCGACCCCGTCATCGGAACCACCCACATCGACGCCATCGAGGCGTTCGAGGCGGACCCCGACACCAAGATCATCGTCATGATCGGCGAGATCGGCGGCGACGCCGAAGAGCGTGCAGCCGACTACATCAAGGCCAACGTGACCAAGCCGGTCGTCGGCTACGTCGCAGGCTTCACCGCTCCCGAGGGCAAGACCATGGGCCACGCCGGCGCCATCGTCTCCGGCTCGCTGGGAACGGCACAGGCGAAGAAGGACGCACTCGAGGCCGCAGGCGTCAAGGTCGGCAAGACGCCGTCCGAGACCGCTGCCCTCGCGCGCGAAATCCTGGAATCGCTGTCCGTGAAGTAGGACTCGCTTCTGAAAGAGCCCGCCACCGATTCGGTGGCGGGCTTTTTCGTGCCCCAATCCCTTGTGCGCGTTTTTCGTACCGGTAGGTACGCAAAAAGCGCACGAC
>CAFBLX010000127.1_pt1 | contig 10156 bp, 7 predicted proteins | sample 7268311 | NCBI WGS metagenome assembly CAFBLX01 (sample SAMEA6814046, study PRJEB35770) | freshwater metagenome | biome: Freshwater; feature: Freshwater reservoir; material: water | place: Czech Republic | collected 2017-05-23 | depth 30m m | reverse complement strand
GAGGGGTTGCGGTCGAAGAAGCCGAAAGGCTTGAGCCAGAACGAGACGGTGTCGGACGGCATCACCGGCCAGTCCTCGGGCCTGGTGATGTGATGGATGCCGAAGGTGTACCAGACCACCACATCGGTGTTCTCGATCGAACGGTTCTTCTCGGTCCACTCGGGGAGGCCGTGGTCGACGCCACTCTGATTGACGAACTCGCCACTGGGCCAACGCTCGTCGGGTGAATTGGGCGTGACCCACACGGTGTGACCGATCACCTGGGAACGCTGGAAGATCGGCGACGCCGGATCGAACATCGCCGGAATCGCCGAGCCGGGCACCAACTTGTACGCGGGCCGGGTGCCGAGACCGTTGGTGACGTTGTCGTTGACCACCTTCCACGCCTTCTGCGTGTTCCAGTCGTAATCCTGCTTGCCCTCGGACTCGGTGGTGAGCGGGGTGTTCACCTGCGTCAGGGCCAGGCCGTACGGATTGTCGGGACCCATCGGCACCATTTGGGTCTGGCTGGAATAGACGGTGTTCTCGGTGCCGTCGATGTCCAGATCGAGCCGGGCGACCAGGAAGTGCTGGTGGTACGGCGCATACGTGCGATTGTCGATCAGCGTGCCCGACGGATGGGTGCCGCCCTCCTCGAAGTGGGTGACGACCATGATGCCGGTGGCGCGCACCTCGCACTCGATGTTGCCGTCCTGATAGAAGCGCCAGTAGACGAGATACTCGTAGTTGGCGACGGTGGCGTGGAAGCTGACGGTGAGACGGCGCATCCGACGCACCTCTGCCCCGGCGTCGTGATCGACGTGCTTCCACAGCACCGCATTGTCTTCCTCGTGGATGCAGATCGCGTTGGTGATCGTGTACGGCTCGCCTTTGCTGTTGTGCAGCACGGCATCGAGGTACCGGATCTCACCGAGGCAGTCGCAGCCGAGCTCGAGCGAGGTGGTCATGAAGCCCAGGCCCCACTCGCCGATGTCGAATGCGGTGCGCCGATAGTGATCCTCGGTGTGGTCACGATACGGAACGATCATCTCCGCGAACGACATTCGGTTCGCGACGGATCGCACGTTCCCGTTGTCGTCGTAGGTGACCGCGTGCAGCGTCATGCCCTCGCGGTAGTTGAACCCCACGCGCAGCGACCAGTTCTGCCACGTCAGCTTGTTGCCGTCCAGCTCGAACGACGGGCCGTCCGGCTGGGTGATCTCGAGCGGCTTCAGCGGCGGACGGCTGCTGGCGTTGCGGATGCGCTCCGGAATATGGCGGGGCACGTACTCGCCCATGATCTCCGGCCGCTCGACGCGGTAGGTGTCCTCGATTTCGAGCAGTTCCATCGTGTTGGCGTCGATGACGCAGTGGAAGCCGCCCACCGGCCCCGCGTACGGATTGGCACCCTCTGCGGCTTTGACCCACGTGTCGGACCAGCCCAGGCGTCGACCCTTGTACTTCTCGGGCGTCACCGCCTCGCCGTACGTCCAGGTGTCCATGAACACCAGATCGAGATCGGTGATCCCGCGATCGGCAAGCGCGGCAATCACATCGGGGTGTGCACGCAGCGCCGCGTCGGCCTCTTCCCACTCGTCGACGGTGAAGTTGGGCTGCACGTCCGGGATGTGGGTCCAGGATTCGGTGCTCCTGTTGTCCAGTGACACCACGGCTTTGAACGTGCTGTTCTCGGCGCGGTTCAACACCACCGAGACTGCGCGACGGGCGGGGGCGGTACCGTCCGCATCGAATGCGGCGACCTCGGACTTGGACGGTTCGATCATCTCGATCGAGGCGAATCGCCACCCGTCGCCGACACCGTGTTCCCGGCCCAGAACCTCGGCGACGGTAGAGAACTCGTCGCTCGAGAGTGGGTCCAGGGGATGGAGTGTCATCGAAGAGTCTCCGTCGAGCTCATCACGTGCTTGATGCGGGTGTAATCGTCCACGCCGTAGGCCGAGAGGTCCTTGCCGTAACCGGAGTACTTGAAGCCGCCGTGCGGCATCTCGGCCACCAACGGGATGTGGCAGTTGACCCAGACGGCACCGAAGTCCAGAGCCGCCGAAATGCGAAGCGTGCGAGCATGATCGGACGTCCAGACGCTCGACGCGAGACCGAAGTCGACGTCGTTGGCAAGTTCGATCGCCTCTGCCTCGTCGGAGAACTTCTGTACCGTCAGCACCGGGCCGAACGTCTCCTCCTGCACGATGGGATCGGCTTGCTGCACGCCCGTGATGATCGTGGGCTCGTAGAAGAATCCCTTGTCGCCGATACGCTTTCCGCCGGTGACGATGGTGGCGTGCGCGCCGATACCGTCGACCTTGGAGCTGACCTGGCCGAAGTGGTTGACGTTGTTCAACGGGCCGAGGAAGGTGTCGGGGTCGTCGGGCAATCCGACCTTCAGTGTCTTCGCCTTGGCGACGAGTGCGTCGACGAGCGAGTCGTGTACCGACTCGTGAACCAACACGCGAGTGACCGCCGTGCAGTCCTGGCCGGCGTTGAAGAACGCGGCCTCGGCGATGCCGTCGGCGGCCTTGGTGATGTCGACGTCGTCGAACACGATGGCCGGTGCCTTGCCGCCCAGTTCGAGGTGCGCGCGCTTGAGCTGCTTGGCGGCGGCGACGGCGACGGCGATGCCTGCCCGCACGGAACCGGTGATCGAGACCAGGCCGGGCCTCTTGTGTTCGACGATGGCTGCGCCGGTGCCGCCGTTGCCGAGCACGATGTTCAGCACACCGTCGGGGACGATGCCCTTCGACAATTTCGCCAGCACCAGGGTGCTCTCGGGGGTGGTGTCGCTCGGCTTGAGAACGACGGTGTTGCCGGCCGCGAGGGCAGGCCCGATCTTCCAGATCGCCATCATGAACGGGTAGTTCCACGGCGTCACCTGCCCCACGACGCCGATCGGCTCGCGGCGTACGTACGAGGTGAACCCGTCCATGTACTCGCCGGCCGACTTGCCTTCGAGCATCCGTGCAGCCCCGGCGAAGAACCGAATCTGATCTGCTCCGACGGTGACTTCCTCGGCGGCGATGGTGGCCTTCGGCTGACCGGTGTTACGACTCTGCGCCTCGACGATCTCGTCGCTGTGGGCCTCGATGGCATCGGCGAGCTTCAGCAGTACCTTCTGCCGCTCACTCGGAGTCGTCTTGCCCCAGGTCTCGAAAGCTTTGGCGGCAGCCGACATTGCGGCATCGACATCGGCAGCATCGGAAATCGGGGCTCGAGCGACCACCGACTCGTCCACCGGACTGACGACATCGAGCATCTCGGTACCCGAGGGCGTCACGAATGCCCCGTCGATGTAGTTCTGCAGGACAGGCACCGTCATCACAACCCCTAGCGTCGACTATTTCGGTTCTGCAAAGCCTGCACCCGCGGACGAGACTTTGCCACCCGACAAGATGTACACGACGATGCGAGTAATCAGGACGAAACGTCAGTCTCCTCGGCCAGCGCCCTGACACCGGCGATGTAGGTGTCCAGCCCGAGCTTCTCGAACGCCGTCCGCGCGCTGACGTCGCTCAGATACGAGGCTGCGGCGAGGATATTGGGAAACTCGTCGGGATTGAGGGAGTTCATCGTTTCCGCCACCTCGTGTTCGACGTGTGCCCGACGCTCCGGCTCGACTTCGACACCCGTGAACAGCGGCTCCGTGATCAACGAAATGGCGACTCGAACGCCGTGACGGGCCAGCTGGGTGGCGTCGTACAGGGAGAAACCGGCCTCGCCGAGAAGTTTCGGGCTGAGCTCCATCGCCGCTCTGCGGTTGGGGGAGAACAGCATTCGTGGAACGACGATGGTCGCTGCTCCGGGATGTGCGCGCAAGGCGCGCATGAAGTCCTCGAGCACGGTGCGCAGTTGCTCCCACCACGTCGCCGTGGGGTCGACGGTGATCTCGAGATCCTGGCAGACGCGGTCGCCCATGGCGTCGAGCAGTTCGTCCTTGTTCTTCACATGCCAGTAGATCGCCATGGGAGAGACATCGAGTTCGGTGGCGATCTTGCGGATGGTGAGCGAGTCGAGTCCGCGTCGGTACGCGACTTCGAGCGCGGCGTCGACGACGGCAGTCCTGGTCAAGCGAGGCACCGGCAGAACTATACATGCGTACGAGTCGGTGTTAGCGTGACTTGTACTTAGTACGAGAAAGGGGTGCGCGATGGATGACGTCATCCTCGTCGGCGGTGGGGTGATGAGCGCGACGCTCGGCACGCTGCTGCAACGTGTGGAGCCGACCTGGTCGATTCGGGTCCTCGAACGATTGCCCGAGGTAGCGATGGAAGCCTCCGACGGGTGGAACAATGCCGGGACCGGCCACGCCGGCCTGTGCGAAACCAACTACACGACGGAGAGAGTCGACGGCTCCGTCGATATCGACCGGGCCGTCGCGATCGCCGAGCAGTTCGCCGTGACGCGACGCTTCTGGTCGACGCTGGCCGACACCAGCTTCGTACGTTCGGTGCCGCACATGACCCTGGTGCAGGGGGCGGAGAACGTCCGATCGCTGCAGGCCAGGCATCGAGCGTTGACCGCGCATCCGCTGTTTCGAGCCATGGAGTACACCGAAGATGCTGCGGTACTGGACGAGTGGGCACCGCTGGTGTCGGCGGGACGAACAGGCGACTGGGCCGCCACCCGAGATGCGACCGGAACCGACGTCGACTTCGGTGCACTGACGCGGCAGTTGCTGGGGGACATGAGTGGACGTGGTGCGCGCGTGGAGACCGGGCGGGAGGTGACCGGGATGAGTCAGGAACGGGACGGATCCTGGTCCCTGCGAGTGCGCGGTGGCCGATCGATCGAGCGCGCGCGCTTCGTGTTCGTCGGTGCCGGTGGCTGGGCTCTGAAGCTGTTGCGCACAGCAGGGATTCCCGAGGCCCGCGGTTATGGACTACTACCGATCAGCGGGCAGTTCTTGCGTTGTGATCGGCCCGAGGTGGTCGACAGACACGACGCGAAGGTCTACGGAACTCCGCCCATCGGAGCGCCTCCGATGTCGGTGCCCCATCTCGACACCCGCATCGTCGACGGGCGGCGGTCCATACTCTTCGGACCGTACGCCGGCGCGAATCCTCGGTTTCTGAAACACGGATCGTGGCTCGACTTCCCGACGTCGATCGACCGGCACAACATCGGTTCACTGCTGTCGATGGCAGGCAACAACACGCCGTTGATAGGTCTGCTGCTGTCGGAATTGACGGCCACCCGAGCCAAGAAGATCGCTGCGTTGCGCCAATTCGTACCGAATGCCGATCCGTCGGACTGGTCCGTGGTCCCCGCCGGACAGCGCGCCCAGATCGTCGTGAACGGGCAATTGCGTTTCGGCACGGAGGTGATCGCGTCGCAGGACGGCTCCATCGCCGCCGTTCTCGGCGCATCGCCCGGCGCCTCCACCGCTGTTCCCATCATGCTGGAAGTATTGGGTCGATGTTTTCCGGAGCGCCAGTGGAATGGTCGACTGCAAGAGATGCTCAGCGGATAGCCTGTGGCAGTGCGAAACACCGAGGTGGGATACCAGCAGATCGCCGACGACACCTGGGCCTTCATGCGTCCACCGGGCAGTTGGGGTCAGACCAACACCGGGCTCGTCGTGGCACCCGGCTCGGCGTCGATGCTGATCGACACCGTCTGGGACGTGAACTGGGCCGAGAGGGTTGCCGCCGACACGGCCGAGTTGGTTGCCGCCGCACCGATCACCGAGGTCCTCAACACGCATTCGGACGGTGATCACTGGTGGGGTAACGACAGCGTGCCCGCCTCCGCACGCATCACCACCAGTGCGGCGTCGCTGCACGCGATGAAGGAGGAGACTCCGCCGAAGGGTGTATCCGCATTCGCGTCCTTCGGCAAGGCAGTCGGCTGGGTGCCGGGACCGATCGGTGCGATGGGCTCCTACATGGACCGTGTTCGCGGCGATGCGCTGTTTCCGTCGGCGCTGCCCCGCCTGCCTGATCACACCTTCGAAACCACCGAAACCATCGATGTCGCAGGACGATCGGTACACCTGCGCTACCTCGGTCCGGCGCACACCGAAGGCGATCTCATCGCGCACCTCCCGGACGTGGGGGTCGTGTTCGCGGGCGACCTGCTCTTCATCGACGCCACCCCGGTGCTCTGGCACGGTCCTCTGCAGAACTGGATCGACGCCCTCGACCACCTCCTCGAACTCGACGCCGACGTGTACGTCCCCGGCCACGGACCCCTGTGCGGCACCGACGAAATACGCGCCGTGCGCAGCTACTGGACCTGGGTCGGCGAGGCCGGACGAGCGTGCTTCGACGCGGGACTCGGTTCCACCGAGGCCGCCCTGAACCTGCTCAAATCACCCGAATTCGGCCATTACGCGCACTGGGATTCGCCCGAGCGACTCATCCTCAGCATGAGCACGCTCTACCGCCTGTGGCGAGGCGAACCCGCTGCGCCACCCACGCTGACGCGTCGAGCACGCGCGTTCGCCGACGCGGGACGGTATCTGCGGGAGCGCTAGTGTCAGCCTTTCGGTGAGACTGCTGGTTACCGGGCTCCGAGCTCCTTCGTCAAGGACGCGGCGTGCGCGAACAGTGGGGTCGGATCCGGTTGTTCTGCAGACGGTTCGAGTACGACAGTGGTCGCGCCCGCATCGATCCAGCGCTGCAGATTGCTCATGGCGGCATCGGAATCGGATCCGACGGCGACATAGACGACGATGTCGTGACCCGACCCCGCGGCGATATGCCCGACGGCAGCCCGCAGCTGATCCGGGTCCGTCTCGCTCGTGAGAATTGTGCCGACACTCCTGCGGCCGCTCAGAGCAAGGGTTTTCGGGCCCGTGGCCCCGACGAGCAGTGGAGGTGCCTGCAGCGGAGGCCAATCGAGCTGCACATTGTCGAGCGAGACGTACCGACCCTGCGTGGTGACGCTCTCGCCCGCGAGGAGAGCGGTGAGGGCTGTCATCTGCTCGTCGAGCAACGTCAGCGGAGACTGCACTCGTGCGCCGATCTGGCCCATCCACGACTGGACGCCGTGGCCGAGTCCCACGCGGAGCCGGCCCGGATGGACCCGAGCGACGGTCGCGATCTCCATGGCCGTCGACGCCACGTTCCGCATCGGAGTGGGCAACACCCCGATGGCGACGTTCACGCGATCGGTGCTCGCGAGAATCAGTGCAGCAGTGGACAGCCCGCCGGAGAAGAAGCAGTCTTCCCACAGCCAGACCTCGTCGACGCCCGCGGCATCGGCTGCGCGAGCCGCGTCGACCAGCGCCTCCGGGGCGATCTCGGGCCGGAGTACAACGCCGATTCGGGTCATGGGAATTCTCTTTCTACTCAGCGAACGAGGTACGGGGACACCGAGCTTCGGTGCTCGTCTATGTCGAGATCCTTGCCGAGCGGCGGAAACGCACGCTGCGGGCAATTCGAGCGTTCGCAGACCCTGCAACCCGCTCCGATCGGAGTTGCGACCGCCGAGCCCTGCACATCCAATCCATCGGCATAGACGAGCCGTCCGGCATGGCGCAGTTCGCAACCGAGGCCGATGGCAAAAGTCTTGCCGGGCTGCCCGTATCGAGCGGCGCGGCGTTCCACCGTCCGCGCGATCCACAGGTAGTTGCGGCCGTCGGGCATCTCGGCGATCTGCGTCATGATCTTGCCGGGATACGCGAACGTCTCGTACACGTTCCACAGCGGGCACGTGCCGCCGCTGGAGGAGAAGTGAAAGCCGGTGGCGGACTGTCGTTTAGACATGTTGCCGGCGCGATCGACCCGGACGAACGAGAACGGCACACCGCGCATCTCGGGGCGCTGCAGCGTGGAGAGTCGGTGGCAGATGGTCTCGTAACTCACCGAGAAGAAGGCCGACAGCCGCTCGATGTCGTATCGGAAATCCTCGGCGACATCGTGGAACTGGTGATACGGCAACACCGTCGCGGCCGCGAAATAGTTGGCGAACCCGAGCACCGCCAATTTCTTCGACGCCTCGCTCGTGAAGTTTCCCTCGTCGGCCATCTTGTTCAACAGATCACCGCATTCGAGATACGCGAGCTCGGCGGCGAACTTGAACACCTTCTGCCCGCCGGAGAGGTGAGGAGAAATCTCCAACACCCGCGTCTGCGGGTCGAACCGATGCAGCACGTTCTCACCGAGGTCGATGCGATTGACGATCTGCACGTCGTGCACCGTGCGCAACCGCTTCGCGATCTCACCGCCCACGTCGGCGCGATGGAACCGGATCCGCGATGTCAATGCCTCTGCGGCGGTATCCAATTCGTGCAGATAGTTCTGTCGTTGATAGAAGTAGTCGCGCACCTCTTCGTGCGGCTTGCTGATGGAGCCGCTGCCACTGCCATCGGAGAATCGTTCCTCGGTCGCTGCCAACAGCTGAGCCGTCGTATTGCGGTATCGGCGATGCATATTGACCATTGCCCGAGCCAGCTGTGGGTGCGAGCTGACCATCTGCGCGATCTCGTGCGGATCGGCATCGATGCCCATGTCCTGATCGAGTGCGACTTCGCGCAACTCGGCAACCAACCTGGTGTCGTCCTCCGAGGAGAAGAACGAGGTGTCGACGCCGAAGACCTCCGAGATCCGCAGCAGTACCGGAACCGTCAACGGGCGTACGTCGTGCTCGATCTGGTTGAGATAGCTGGCCGAGATACCGAGCTTCTGCGCCAGAGATACCTGGCTCATGCTGCGTTCGCTGCGGAGCTGCCGAAGGCGAACGCCGACGAAAGTCTTGGACACGGTTGCCAGGCTACGCCTGCGAAGAATTGCCTTAACACCGTTCGCAACTAGCTGCTGGGTCACGATTCGGTGACCGTCGGGAACATTAGCCGAAGTAAAGGCGTATACCGATATACGAGCTATTCACCACGCACCTCGAGGAGCGGTCATGTCCAATCGTCAGCGCACATCGGAAATCGTCAGGGACGTCGTCGTCTTCGTCACCGGAGCCGTTCTGGTCGCCTCCACCGTCTGGCTTCCCGTCCAGGGCGACCAAGAAGTCACCGGAGCCATCCTGGTGCTCGGCATCCTCGCGGCATCGTCGGCGCTCTGGGCCATCGGGTCCGCGTCCAGGCAGAGCCACTGGACCCACGTCGGCCTCGGTGTGTTGCTCGCCGTCTCACCCGCGCTGATGGTCTTCCCCTCCGGATTGCTGGCCGCGGACCTGTTCGCCATCGTCGGCGGACTCGTGATCGCCGCCATGGGTGCGCTGGGGGTCATCGCGTCGCGCCGGGCACCGGTCACCTCGCGAGTAGTGGCCTCCAGCAACGAGCGCACCGGCGTTCGCATCTGATCCCTTCTCTGCAACTGATGCTCCACTCCCTGGGGCGTGCGCGTTGAATCTCGTGCTCGCCTCGGGAAGTGGAGCATCTCGTGCATTCAGCGCCGGGTCGGTCACTGCGACCGGCCGGATGCGACTGGTGCTCCACTCCCTGGGGCGTGCGCGATGAGACTCGTGCTCGCCCCGGGAAGTGGAGCATTGTGTGCAGTCATCGCCGCGATGCCCGGCGCCGCCTGACAACCGACGCGATTTCGGCAGCCACGTCGTCAGGCGCGGTGAGCACATCGAACGCCGAGTAGCGCAGCACCAACCAGCCATCGAGGATCAGCGCGTTCTGTCGTCGGCGATCCTTGCTGAATACGGCTGCTGCACTGTGAAATTCGCGACCGTCGACTTCGACGATCGTTCGGCTGCGGCGGTCGACGAAATCACACACGAACGGTCCGACTGCAGCGTTCATCTCCAGGCGCAGGCCGAGTCGATGCACTGCGCGGCCCAGGGCGCGCTCGGGCTCCGACGCAAATCTCGATACCGCGAGCCGCACCTGACGAGCCAGCTCGACGTTCCCGTGCCGACCCGGGAATCGGTCGAGTAGGCAGAGCAGCGAAGCCGGGTCCATTCCGAACTTCAGGCGCTCGTCGATCAGCAACTCGGAATCGGGGCGGGGGAGTAGCGCCAGGCAATCGAGCATCGTCTGCGCAGAGATGGTGCAGGGCAGCGCCGCGACCTCGTCGATGAGCGTGGAGTCCATGTCGCGACGGTGCAGCCGAAGCCACGACGGAGGTCTCAGCCGCGCAGTTCGGGGGACGGTGGCGTCGAGCATTGTCGGTTCGGTGGTCCAGCCGCGCAGGTACGCGGCCGATCGATGACTGAGGACGGCGTCGGGTCGCCACAGCGTGATCGCCCGACAACGGTCCGT
>CAFBLX010000126.1_pt1 | contig 10171 bp, 8 predicted proteins | sample 7268311 | NCBI WGS metagenome assembly CAFBLX01 (sample SAMEA6814046, study PRJEB35770) | freshwater metagenome | biome: Freshwater; feature: Freshwater reservoir; material: water | place: Czech Republic | collected 2017-05-23 | depth 30m m | reverse complement strand
TCCTGCGCCCACGATGGTGTGCAGCTCGTCGATGAACGTGATGACCTGACCGGCGGAGTTCTTGATGTCGTCGAGCACGGCCTTGAGCCGCTCCTCGAACTCACCGCGGAACTTCGCACCCGCGACCATCGATCCGAGATCGAGCGAGACGACGGTCTTACCGCGCAGGCTCTCCGGAACGTCACCGGCGATGACGCGCTGGGCGAGTCCTTCGACGATGGCCGTCTTGCCGACGCCGGGTTCACCGATGAGCACCGGGTTGTTCTTGGTGCGCCGGGACAGCACCTGGACGACACGCCTGATTTCGGTGTCTCGGCCGATGACGGGATCGAGCTTGCCTTCTCGGGCGAGCGCCGTCAGGTCGGTGCTGTACTTCTCCAGCGCCTGGTAGGTGTTCTCCGGATCCGCGCTGGTGACGCGGGCACTGCCGCGGACCGCCTGGAACGCGTCGCGCAGCTCGTTGGCTCCGGCACCATGGCCGGAGAGGAGCTTGGCGACGTCGTCGTTTCCGGTCGCGAGACCCACCATGAGGTGTTCGGTGGAGACGAACTCGTCGTCCAGTTCGGTGGCCAGGTGCTGCGCTGCGGTGATCGCGGCGAGGGTTTCACGGCCGAGTTGCGGAGTGGTGGTCGAACCGGATGCCGAGGGCAGGCGGTCGACGAGGTTCTGCGCTTCTCGACGCACCGTTGCGGGGTCGACGCCGACGGCCTTCAGCAGTGGTGTGGCGATGCCGTCGGTCTGATCGAGCAACGCCACCAACAAATGTGCCGGACGGATATCCGGGTTACCGGCCGCGGATGCGGCCTGCAGGGCAGCGGAAAGTGCTGCCTGCGACTTCGTGGTGGGAGTGAAACTGTCCACCGGTCACCTTCTTTCCAGTGTGGGGTTCGAGCGTGTCGCTGGGTACAACCATAGACAAGTTGAGTCTGTTCCGCTCAACCTTGATTCTTTTCGTACGCAATGCCCTGATGCGCGAAAGTCTCGATCGGTCTACTTTGGTGACGGTCGTAGGTGTCAATCGGTGGGGGTGGAGGTTGCTCGACGCACGCACGGTCTCCCTGGTCCGCACCGGATTCAAGTCGGTAGCGGCTGCACCGAACGGTCCCGAACAGCTGTCCCGGTCGTTCTACGCTCACCTTTTCGCCGAGTATCCCGACTTCCGTTCCCTGTTCCCGGCGTCGATGGACGCATTGCGCGAGCATTTCGTCCTGGCACTGGGGTACATCTTCGACAATCTGGACGACGCCGACCGCGTCGAGCCGTTCCTCGAACAGCTGGGCCGGGACCACCGCAAGCACGGAATTTCCGGGGCACATTTCCGGGCGGGGAGTTCGGCGCTGATCAGCGCCTTCCGGAGCTTCGCCGGCACCGAGATGTGGACCGACGAGGTCGAGACCGCCTGGCGAGACGCCCTCACCGTGGTGAGCAACGCAATGGCCGCCGCCGCCGACAACGACGAACTGCCCCCGTATTGGAGCGCGACGGTCGTCGAACATCACCGTTTGCTCGACGACCTGGCCGTGGTGCGACTGAAGACCGACGGGGAGATTCCCTACTTCCCCGGCCAGTACGTCAGTGTGCAGATTCCGCAGCGGCCCAAACTGTGGCGCTACCTGTCCCCTGCCATTCCCAGCAACCCCTACGGCGAGATCGAGTTCCATGTTCGACGCGTATCCGGGGGCTGGGTATCACCGGCGATGGTCACCGAAACGACTGTCGGCGACCGTTGGCTGATCAGCCCGCCGCTGGGCGGCATGCACGTCGATCGCACGATCGGCGAGGACGTGCTGATGATCGCCGGGGGCACCGGTTTGGCGCCGTTGCGCGCGCAGGTGATGGAGATGGCCCAGCGCAGCACCAATCCGCGGGTGCATCTGTTCGTCAGCGGGACGTATCCGTGCGACCTCTACGACCTCGACACACTGTGGCAGCTGTCGTTGTCGAATCCGTGGCTGACGGTGGTGCCGGTGACCGGGGAGCTCGAGGATCCGTGGTGGCACTCGGGTCCGACGCGCGAACTACCGTGGGGCATGCATCATCGGCTGCACGGCCCGGTAGGCAAGGTGGTGACGCGGTTCGGCTCGTGGGCCGATCGGCAGATCCAGATCTCTGGATCGCCGTCGATGGTGCGCACCACGCTGTACGCACTGCGCAAGGTCGGTACGCCGATGGAGCACATTCAGCACGATCCGTTCTGATTGCGCTGCAACACTTTTCAGCCGGGAATGATCTTTCGTCTGGAGATCGACCGCGGCGGGAGGTCCTCGACGATGCCTCCGACGACCAGCCGCGGTGTCCAGCTCTCGGTGACGAGCCTGCCGTCTCCGGTGATGATCGCCTCGGGATCGGGGTCGACGAGGATGGGGTATCCGGTGTCGGAGGTAGCTCCGACATTCTGCACCAGCAGGCCGTTCTCGATGGTGTAGTACACGTGCACCGGGTGCAGGTCGGAGTCGAAAGCCCAAGGGCGGCCGATGAATATCACTGCGTCGCCGGTGTCGTCGAGCACCGATACGGAACCGTCTCGCTCGAGCCGCAACTCCCAACACGCAGGCATGGATGCGGTGAACTCGAATCGGTGCGGCGCCTGGGCTTCGAGCAGGTGAATCATCAACAACGCACCCTCACGTGGGTCTCGTTGCGGCACAACCACTTCGAACGATCCACACTCGTAGAATCTGGATCCGAACGGTCCCGGTACGCCTACCCCGAGCTCGTCGGCGATGGCCAATTCCAGGCGGATCGAACCGGATCCGTTCTCGGCCCGCAAGGTGATGCCCTCGGAAGGATGGGGCATCGGGGACTCGTCGCGGGGCGCGTAGGACAACACCGCTCGCAGCAGCGGCTCGGCGACTTCGGCGTCACCGTCTCGGGAATCGAACGTGCGTCGTCGTCGATCGGTCATCGTCACCCCCTTCGCCTGACTCGACCAGTTTGCCACCCTCGACCCCGATCGCGCGTCCGATTCTGCGGAAAACCATCCATTCGATGCAGTGGTCTGCTAGCGCGCGTCAGGCCCCGGCAGCCGCCTTGGCGGCAATCCGCGCCTGCACTTCCGGACGCCTGAGCGGCGGCACCGTCGGGGGTGGCTGCCGCCGGTCCGGCAGGGCGTCGAGCAGCCGATGCGTCGTGGCCGTCACCTCGGCAACTGCCGTCTCGAACGCGTCACGGGTGGCGTCGGACGTCTTCTGCACTCCGCTGATCTTGCGGACGTACTGACGCGCCGCAGCCTCGATCTCGTCGTCGGTGGCGTGTGGTTCCAAGCCCCGCAGGGTGGTGATGTTTCGGCACATTCCCCGACGATAGACCCGCACGTCACACCTCGAGAAGACCTGCGATCGCCTTCAGACACAGCTCGCGAACCTGTTCCCTCTTCAGGGTCCTGCGCTCCACCCAGTCGTGACAGACCGCGCGGACGAATGCCACCCACCCGCGGAGCGCGGCCCGGATCATCTCGTCGTCGTGGAACTCGTCCGGCAGCGCGTCGAGAATGCGTTGCTGCTGGATGTCGAACTCGCGCGTGAGAATGTCGTTGATGCGGTCGTCTCCGAGCAGCGCGCCTCGATTGACCGCTCGGACGCCGTGCGCATGCTCGTCGGTGTAGGCGATGTAGGCGTCGAGTCCGGCGGCTATTTGCTCGAGGACCGGCAACGACGGGTCCGGGGCGGTGACGGCGAGGTTGCGCTCGGATTCGGTGCGCACGATCTCGACGAAGAACTCCCGTTTGGACGGGAAGTAGTGGTACATCAGACCCCGTGAGACCCCGGCCAGGTCTGCCACTTCCTCGATCCACACGTCCTCGTAGGGACGTTCGGCGAACAGGGTCGACCCGATCTCGATCAGCTGCGCACGCCGCTGCTCCGGTGTCATGCGTTTTCGAGGTGTGGTCATGGGGTCTCGAACCTTACTTGACACGAGTTCAACGGTGAGTACGGTCACTATTTGACACCGGTTCAACGAGTCGGTTCGGGGACTGAGGAGCGGCCATGTCGACGGAATTCGCACTACGAGACGGCGTACTACCGCATCCGCCGTATCGATTGCCGATACTGGGCGACGTCATCGGTGTCGACCCGCGCTCGCCGATCCAGGATTCGACAGCTCTGGCCGCCCGGCTCGGACCGATGTTCGAGCGCCACATCCTCGGCAAGCGCTTCGTCTTCGCCTCGGGTGCCGACGTGGTCGGCGATCTCTGCGACGAACGCCGCTTCGAGAAGTTCCTGCCGCCGGGCGTCGAGCGCCTCCGCGACATCGGTGCCGACGGCCTGTTCACCGCCTACAACGACGAGCCCAATTGGCAACGGGCCCACGATCTGCTGCGGCCGGCGTTCACCGCCGGAGCCATGCGGGGCTACCACGACATCATGGTGAACGTCGCGGACGATCTGATCGAGCATTGGACCGAACGTTCACGCGACGCGTCGACGACCGACGTGTCCTCGGACATGACGAAGCTGACACTCGAGACCATCGGACGCACCGGATTCAGCTACAGCTTCGGCTCGTTCACCCGCGCCGAACCACACCCGTTCGTGTCCGCGATGGTCGGCGCACTGACGTACAACCAACGGCGGGCGTTGGTGTCGATCCCGGCGTTCGCCGCGCCGCTGTTCGCCCGATCGGACCGCCGATACGAGCAGAACAAGAAGTACCTGGCCGAGGTACTCACCGACGTCGTACGTACTCGTCGACAGTCCGACGGGGACTTCACCGACCTACTGCAGATCATGATGGACGCGGCGCGCGAGGCCGACAACCCGAATGCATTGAGCGAAACCAACATCGGCCACCAGATTCTGACGTTCTTGATCGCCGGGCACGAGACCACCTCTGGCGCATTGTCTTTCGCACTGTACTTCCTGGCCACCCACCCCGAGGTCTTCGAACGTGCCCGGGCCGAGGTGGACGAAATCTGGGGGACGGACAAGCCGGAGTTCGGCCAGGTCCCCAAACTCCGGTACGTCCGCCGAGTCCTGGACGAATCACTGCGCCTGTGGCCGACGGTTCCCGCGTTCGGACGCGGCGCACGAGCCGACACCGTCATCGGCGACGGCTACCCCATGGCGGCAGGAGACTGGGCGATCGTGCTCGCGACGGCACTGCATCGAGATCCGGTGTGGGGCGATCGGCCGGAGAAATTCGACCCCGACAACTTTCTGCCCGCCCGCATCAAAGCTCGGCCGGCGCACGTGTACAAGCCCTTCGGGACGGGCGAAAGAGCATGCATCGGAAGGCAATTCGCCGTCCATGAGGCCGTACTGGTACTCGGCACCGTGCTGCAACGCTTCGATCTGCAGGCCGACCCGTCGTATCGGCTGAAGGTCACGGAGCGGCTGACCATGATGCCCGAGGGCTTTCGGGTGCAGCCCACGGTGCGCACGTAGTCAGTCCGGCAGCAGCGGTACCGATACCCCCGGGTCTCGTCCGAGCAGTACCCCGCGCGTCAGCGACGTCGACCCGAACTTCTTGTGCACCCCGTCCAACGCACGGTCGAGAGCCGACGCCTCGGGTGGTCTGCGTACCGAGGGGGCGTCGAACTGCAGTTCCAGTTGCTCGGCTCCACCCCTGTCGATGCTCGAGACCGTCACCCCGACCAGCGTGATGCCCTTCTCCGCGATCAGCGGAGCCGCCTCGTGCAGCAGCTCGAGTGCGGCATCGAGGATGTCCCGGGTGTCGGCGGTGGCGCGATCGAGGGTGTGCGATCGGGTGGCCCGAGTGAAATCGGCAAACCGCAAGCGCAACATCACGGTTCGGCCGGTCCGCTGCGCGCCCCGCATTCGGTGCGTGACGCGATCGACGAGGCCGATCAACGACGCCTCCACCTCGGCCGCGTCGTGCCGCCCGCGGCCCAGGGCCCGTTGGGCACCGATGGAACTACGCGACTTTCCGGGCTGCACGCGGCGCGGATCTCGGCCCATGGCCAGTGCGTACAGGTGCGCTCCTGCGCCCTTTCCCAACACCGAGGCCAGCGATCTCTCGCCGTAGGCCGCGATGTCTCCCACGGTTCGGATGTCGAGCACGTGCAGCTTCTCGGCGGTGACCTTGCCGACGCCCCACAGCCGTTCGATGTTCAGCGGGTGCAGGAACTCGAGTTCACCACCGGGCGGCACCAACAGCAGCCCGTCGGGTTTGGCGAACGCACTGGCCACCTTCGCCAGGAACTTGGTGGTGGCAATCCCGACGGTGATCGGGAGCCCGACCTGTTCGGCGACGTCGCGGCGCAGTTGCTGCCCGATGTCGAGTGCGCTGCCCGCTATCTTGCGCAGGCCTCCGACGTCGAGAAAGGCCTCGTCGATGGAGATTCCCTCGACGAGCGGCGTCGTGTCGTGAAAGACGTCGAACACGTCCTTGCTCGCCTGGGAGTACGCCTCCATACGCGGCGGCACGACGATCGCCTGCGGACAGACCGCCCGCGCCTGCCCACCGCTCATCGCGGTGCGTACCCCGAAGGCCTTGGCCTCGTAGCTGGCCGCGAGTACCACTCCCCCGCCGACGATCACCGGTTTTCCCCGCAGCCGCGGGTCGTCTCGCTGCTCCACCGAGGCATAGAAGGAGTCGAGATCGGCGTGCATGATGCTCGCTTCCCCGCTCTTCGCCTTCCCGGCGCTCGACTCCACGTTTTCATGCTCCCACGAGGCACCGACATCCCCGTTACCTGCATCGAGCCCGAAAAACACCCCGAGAAAGTGACCCAGGTCACCTGATGTGCCATTGTTGAGTCGTCGGATCACGCGAACGGCTGGAGACAACTGTGACGGCCTGGTGGCGGTGGTACGGAGCACTCGGCGTACTCGGCTGCATCGCCTACTTCGCGGTGCCCGACTCCGTCTGGTCGCAATCGATCTTCGTCGTGGTCGGGGCGTCCGCCGTCGCCGCCACGATCGTGGGAACCAGGCTGAACCGTCCGCGCAACCGAACCGCCTGGTGGAGCATCGCCGCGGGCACCGCGGTGTGGGTGCTCGGCGACATCGTCTACGAGTGGCTTCACGCCGGCGGGGGCGTCGTGCCTTATCCGTCGCTCGCCGACGCGCTCTACCTCGTCGGCTACCCGATCTACGGTTTCGGACTGTTTCTGCTGGTCCGGCACAAGTGGAGGGCGAGCGAACGCGGCCACATCGCCAACAGCGCTATCGTGATGGTCGCATTCGCACTGCTCACCTGGGTTTTTGCGGTCCAACCGTCGCTGGACGGGGACGGCATTTCCGGCGTCGCCGGGCTGGTCGATGTCGCCTATTCCGCGATGGACATCTTTCTGCTCGGGTTGCTCGCCCACTTCGTCGGCTCTCGTCAGTGGCGGGCACTGTCCTACCGACTGCTCACCGCGGCGGTGGTCCTGCTCGTCGTCACCGACACCGTGAACAACTTCTCCATCGTGGCCGATTCCTCGGCCGACCGCTCGCTGCTCGACGCGGGGTGGACGCTGTCCTACGTCCTCGTCGGCGTCGCCGCACTCCACCCGTCGATGCGGAGAATCACCAGCCCCACCATCGAATCCGACGCCCACCTGATGGCGTCGTTCACCACACCGTCCGTCGTCGTGCTGACCGCCGCCACGCTCACCGCCCCCGCCGTGATGGTCGTCGAAGTCGTGCGCGAGAAGCCGATCGCACAATGGGGATGGGCGGTCATGCTGTGCGCGGGCATTCTGGTGGTCCTGGTGATCTTGCGCATCACCGACCTGCTGCGGCTGCTGCACACCCAGACCGTTCAGCTCCGTGCCGTCGCCGACACCGACCACCTCACCGGGCTGGCCAATCTGCGCGCCCTCGAACACCGGATCTACGGCAACGCCGGTGAATCGACATTGCTGACGGTCGACATCGACCGCTTCACCGAAATCAACGACACGTTCGGACGGGGCCTCGGAGATCAGGTGTTGGCCGCCGTCGCCACCCGACTGCGCACGGTGGGCGACGACGCGATCCTGTTGGCACGCTTGGCCGGTGACGAATTCGCGTTGTGCGGTGAGTCGGATTCGATGGATCCCGCAGCCCTCGCCCGCGACATACTGGAACAATTCTCGACGCCGTTCGAGGTGGGCAACATGTCGTTGCTCATCGAAGCGAGCGTGGGGGTGGCGACGAACGCCCCGGCGCGCGTCGCCGAGGACGACGCCACACCCGACCGTCTGGTGCAGCGCGCCGACCTCGCCGTGCAGGCCGCGAAGACCGTGCAATCGCGCGTCGCGTACTACGACCGGTCCATGGACCGGGACAAGAGCGAGCAGTTGATCATGCTGGGCGAGCTCACCGCCGCCCTCGCGTCGGATCAACTGAGACTGCGCTATCAGCCCCAGGTCGATCTGGACTCGATGACCGTGGTGGGGGTCGAAGCCTTGCTGCGTTGGCACCACCCGAGTGGAGACATTCTCTCTCCCAGCGCATTTCTGCCCACGGCCGAGCACACCGGACTCATCCGCCCACTGACCCGCTACGTCCTCGAGCAAGCCCTGGCGGAACGACAGCGATGGGCAGCATCGGGCCTGAACCTGCGCATGGCCGTCAACATCTCCACTCGAAACCTGTTCGACGACAGTCTGATCTTCCACGTGTCCCGAGTCCTGTCCGAGTTCGATTGCCCTGCAGAGCAGTTGACCTTGGAGGTCACCGAGAGCTCCGCGATGACCGACCCCGCCGGTGCCACGGAAGTGCTGGCCGGTCTGCACGCCATGGGAGTGCAGGTCGCCATCGACGATTACGGCACGGGCTACAGTTCTCTGGCCTACATCGAGCGCCTCCCGGTCCAGGAACTCAAGATAGATCGAACGTTCGTCAGCGGAATGTCGCACAACGCCACTCACGCCGCCATCGTTCGCTCGACCATCGAACTGGCGCGCACACTGGGGCTGTCGGTGACCGCAGAGGGCGTGGAGGACGAAAGGACGGTATCGGTGTTGCGTGAGCTGCGATGCGGACGGGCGCAGGGCTTCCATCTGGGCCGCCCCACCCCCGGCGAGCACCTGCCCGCCCTTGTCGACGAACTGAACGAGAACCTGAAAACTGTTATCGGAGAACGGATATCATGACCGAAGCCACACTGTCGGTATACGCGGCCATTCGATCTCGCCGTGACGTGCGAGACGAGTTCGACGGAACCGTCGTCGACGACGACACCTTGCGCCGCATCCTCGGCGCAGCGCATCAGGCACCGAGCGTCGGCAACACCCAGCCCTGGGATTTCATAGTGGTCCGCAAACCCGACACGTTGAGCGCCTTCGCCGCACACGTCGCCGACTGCCGACAGGACTTCGCGGACAAGCTCGACCCCGAGCGCCGACAGACGTTCGACCCCATCCGTATCGAAGGGATCGAGACCAGCGGCACCGGAGTGGTGGTCACGTACGACCCGAACCGGGGAGGCCCGCACGTCCTCGGCCGCGACACCGTCGACGACACCGCATTGTTCTCGGCAGTACTGGCCATCGAAAACCTCTGGCTCGCAGCGATAGCCGAGAACGTCGGGGTCGGCTGGGTGTCGTTCTACGACGAGGCGTACCTCACCGAACTGCTCGACATCCCCGCCCCGGTGCGTCCGATCGCATGGTTGTGTGTGGGCCCGGTCGAGTCGTTCCAGGAGGTACCGGATCTCGAGCGATTCGGCTGGCGCACGGGGCGTCCACTGGACGATGCCCTGCACTTCGAGCAGCACCGCCGATCGTGAAAACCGCTCTCGCCGCGGCGACGGTCATGTGCCTCCTGCTCGTGGGGTGCTCGTCTGCCCCTGACGAATCCCCCTCGCCGGCAACCACTCCGGCAACAACTCCGGCAGCCGAACCCGCCCAGGCGCCCGATTCTGCCGATCCCGTCGGAACTGTCGTTCCGCTCCCCGGGGCTCCCGAGGGCATCGTCGTGGGGACGTCGGGCATCGCCGCCGCCGGAGTACGCGAGCCCGACGGCGTGGTGCTGTTCGACGCGGCGACGGGTGCCGTCCGGCAGATGGTCCCGACGACGGGCGCACCCCGGCATCTGTCGCTGGCAGGTCCCGACGGCCCGGTCCTGGTCCCGCTCGAAGGCAGTGACGAACTACTCGAAGTGGCGCTCAACGACGGCGCGATCCTGTCCACGGCCACCGGTGTCGGACGGCAGCCGCACGACGCGGTGCTCACCTCCGGCGGCACCATCGTGTCCACCAACGAGATGGGCGGCGGGGTGATCTTCCTGCGCGAGGGATC
>CAFBLX010000124.1_pt1 | contig 10190 bp, 7 predicted proteins | sample 7268311 | NCBI WGS metagenome assembly CAFBLX01 (sample SAMEA6814046, study PRJEB35770) | freshwater metagenome | biome: Freshwater; feature: Freshwater reservoir; material: water | place: Czech Republic | collected 2017-05-23 | depth 30m m | reverse complement strand
GGATTTCCGGCGACCAACGCCAACGAGGTGCCGGCGTACACCGTGGCGATCGCTTTTCCTTGCTTACCGGGAAGTGCGAGTGACGCCGCGACGGGTGCGACCACGGCCCAGAAGACTCCGTGGGTGGCCGCGCACAGCATCCTCGACAGCACCAGCATCGGGTACCCGACGGACACCGCGGAGAGCAGTTGCGAAATGGCCAGTGCCGCAACGGTGATGACGACGACCCGTCGCCGCGGCCATTCGCGTACGAACCTGATCAACGGCATGGTCATGACGGCGACGCCGTATGCGTAGAAGGTCAGCAGCAGACCGACAGCGGATTCGCCGACGCCGAGATCGCCCGAGATCTCCGGAAGCAGACCCACGGGCAACGTTTCGGCCGTGACATAGATGAAGGCGGCTGCACCGAGGACCAGCAGCTTGGGGAGGGGCGACGACATACTGTGTATCGTTACACAGATCGTCGACACGCGCTAAGGTGGCCCCGTGAACAATCGGGTGACGATGGCCGACGTCGCGGCGTCTGCGGGAGTCTCCACCATGAGCGTCTCGTACACCTACAACCAGCCCGACCGCGTCTCGCCTGCCACCCGAGACCGCGTCCACGCAGCGGCGGCGGCCCTCGGATACGCAGGTCCCAACCGTGCGGCACGCTCGCTCCGCAGCGGAAAGCACAACAGCATCGGCGTCGTACTCGGTGAAAAACTCACCTATGCCTTCGAGGATCCCCAGGCCCGACGGTTCCTCTCGGGTATCGCCGACGCGTGTCTCGACGCCGACACCGCGCTGGTGATGTTGCCGAACCTGCACCGCGACAGCGACATTGCGAGAATTCGCGACGCGCAGGTCGACGGCTACGTCGTCTGGACCACCGGCGTCGACGACCCCGTCCTCGACGTGCTCGTCGGCACCGGTCGACCCACCTGCGTCCAGGGCGGCCCCCAGCATCCGGGATTGAACTCCATCGGAATCGACGACCGCGCGGCCGCCGACGCGATCGCCACCAGTGCTCTGCGCAATCGACGTCGGCCCGCGATCGTTGCGCTACGACCCGATTCGCGACGCGAATCTACGGTGGTGCACGGCGCCGACGCGTCGGACATCTCGATGCCGGTGACTCGCGCACGACTCGAGGGCTACCGCGATGCGTGCATGCGTCGAGGAATCGAGTGGTCGACGGTACCGACGCTGTTCACCACCCACAATTCGCGCGAAGAGGGCACACGGGCAGCGCGACTGTTGTTGCGCGACAACGTCGTCGATGTGATATTCGCGATGAGCGACGAACTCGCCTTCGGTGCACTCGACGCGGCGACGGGTGCCGGTATCGACATTCCCGGCCACGTCGCACTGACCGGATGGGACGACTCCCCTGCAGCGGCGGCGGCCCACTTGACCACCGTCGCGCAATCGTTGTTCGACCAGGGCCGATCGGCGGCCCGGTGGGTGCTCGGTCTCAGCGACGTCGTCGACGCGGCGGTGTGGAACATCGAGACGCGTGGGTCGACGGGCGCGCTGAGTGACGCCCCCTAAAAAGGGCTCGCTCCCCGTTTATATGCGTTAAGCAAACTCTTCGGCTAGTATCGCCGGTGGCCGTCCGGCTACGAGGGGGCACTGTGAGTCGAGAACACGACACGCCGCTCCGCCGTGCCGACCCCAACCCGACGCTCGACGCCCTCACCGGGCTTGCGAACCGGGACGAGATTCTGGCCACCATCACTGCCGCGCTGGTCGACCTAGGCCCTGACCAGCACTTCAGCGTCCTCCTCGTCGACATCGACGGCTTCCGTGAATTCAACGACGCGCTCGGACCGGCCCAGGGCGACGAGCTGCTGTGCATGGTCGCCGACCGACTCACCGCATCGACTCGACCCGGCGACACCATCGGCCGACTCACCGGGGACGAATTCGTCATCGTCGCCTACGGCTGCCATTCCCTGGCAGCCCGAGCGATGGCCGCGGGATTCGCCAGCATCTTCGAGCCCCCCTTCGAGCTCGGCGGCCGTCAACTCACCCTCACCGCCAGCGTCGGTGTCGCGTCCACCACCGGGAGCACCGATCGCGCCACCCAGCTGGTGCACAACGCCACCGCCGCGATGCACGCCGCCAAAGCCACCGGCCGCAACCGGCATCACATCTTCACCGACGAGCTGCACCACAGCAACCGCACTCGGCTCGAGCTCCTCGAACGACTGCGCGGAGTCGCCATGACCGCGCGCGAGCTCACCATGGTCTACCAACCCATCGTCGAACTCGCGACCGGAACCGTGGTCGGAGCCGAAGCCCTCGTTCGCTGGAACCACCCCGAACTCGGACTCCTGATGCCCGACGCCTTCATCCCCCTCGCCGAAGACAACGACCTGATCGTCCCACTGAGCATGTGGATTCTCACCGACGTCGCGGCAACCATCGCCGACTGGCAATCCCGCGCGATCATGCTCCAAGTCGGTGTCAACGTCAGCCCCGCGCACTTCGCCGCAGGAACCCTGGCCACCGACGTCATCGACATCGTCGACACCCACGGCATCGAACGCGGTCGACTCGCACTCGAACTTGCCGAATCGCAGACGCTGCACGACCTCGACGCCGTGCACTACCAACTCCGCGACGTCCAACGCCACGGCGTCCTCATCGCCATCGACGACTTCGGCTCCGGTTTCTCCTCCCTCGAACGACTCGCCACCCTGCCCGTCGACATCCTCAAAATCGACAGATCCCTCACCCAACACCTCGACAGCACCAACCTGCACCGACGCCGCGCCATGACCACCCTCTGCACCGCCCTCGTCGACGTCACCACCACCCTCGGCAAAGACACCGTCATCGAAGGCATCGAGACCACCGAACAACTCCGAATCTGCACCGACATGGGCGTAACCTTCGGCCAAGGACACCTCCTCGGACGACCCATGCCCGTCGCCGAACTGGAGCAATACATCACCCGACACAGCAGCCACAGCGAATCCGCATGAGGAACCGAACGTGAAGATAGACAACGAAATTCAACGCTTCACCGACGCACCCCGGGCCCAACTCTCCACCATCAACCCCAACGGCACCCCACACCTGGTCCCCATCGTCTTCGCTGTCGCACCCACCGGCGACCGCATCTACACAGCCATCGACTGGAAACCCAAAACCACCCAGAAACTGCAGCGACTCGACAACATCCACGCCGACCCCGCCGTCAGCCTCATCGTCGACCACTACTCCGACGACTGGTCCCAACTCTGGTGGATCCGCGCCGACGGCAACGCCCGCATCGTCGACGCGGGCAGCGCCGAAGGCACAGTCGGTACCGACACCCTCGTCGCGAAATACAGCCAATACAAGAACAACCGACCCGAGGGGCCGGTCATCGTCATCGACAAACTGTCCTGGAGATCGTGGTCAGCTTCCTGATCGTTTTACCTCCTCTACCCCAGCATCGCCCACCCCACCGCCAGACCTCTACCGGCTGACACCACTACTGTCTGACACCACTACTGTCTGACCACTCAATGTGACATCCGGTGGCCCTTTCGACCGTCAATGGCACATCGAGTGGACTGCACATGGGTCGGAGGGCACCGAAAAACCATTGGAATCGGCAGTAGCAGGGAGTCAGACTGTCTCAATGGTCAGCAAACCTCCCGTTCGGATTGTCACCGACCGTCTCGTGGTTCGACGCGAGACGGCAGACGATGCTGTCGTCATTGCCGAGGCGATCGAGCGAAATCGGGTCCGCCTGCTGCCGTGGCTCGGTTGGGCCACCGAGGACGCTGCCGACAGATCGGCGCAGATCGTCCGCATCGCGGAAAGCCGGAAGCTGTGGGACGCCGACGAAATGTACGACTACGGGATCTTCGGTCGATCCACCAGCGCATTCCTGGGGAAGATTGCATTGCACCGACGAGTCGGACCGGGTGGGATCGAAATCGGGTACTGGCTCGACAGTGCAGCCGAGGGTGACGGCATCATCTCGGAAGCCACCGCGACCCTCACGCAAGAGGCATTGAAACTCGCCGACGTCGATCGCGTCGAAATTCATTGCGATGCAGCCAATTCGAGGAGTCGAGCCGTTCCGCGGCGGCTGGGTTTCGTCCTCGACAGGATCGAGCCGCGAGCCTTGGCCGCTGCGGCCGAAACCGGAGACCACATGATTTGGGTGTATCAGCCCGATCGGCGGTAGGACGGGTCGACGGTGACGTGGGGGCGCGGACGCGCGAGCGCCTGTCGGTACCGTGACCGCAGGTCGGATAGAACGCGTTCCGGATCGTCGCGAATGTCGCTGGGCAGGTGAGTCACGACAATGATGCCGGCGTTCTGAGCGCGCTCCCGTCGTTCCACGGTGGCGCGGTGCGCCGCGGGTGACAGGTGATATTCGAGCGAGTCGATCTCCCAGTCGAGGGCGACGTCGTCGAGCCAATTGTCGGCCACCAGTAGCAACCTGCCCGACTCGTCGCGTACCGCGACATTGTGAGTCATCGGGGGAAGACCGCTGCGTGCGTACAACTTCTGCGCGTGTGCTTCGGCAACGGAGTGCGCGCCGGCGGCCAGTTCGCGAAGTACTCGACGAGGCATCGCGGTTCCACGCGTGGTGCCGGCGTCCAGTTCCTTCATGATCGCCTCGATCGTTGCCGCACCCCGCTGAACGACACTGGCAACGAGCGCCATGCACTGCTCGGCGTTCTTCATGCGACGAATCGCGTCGCACAAACACCGAACAACCGGCGCGACGGGAAGACCCGACTTACTTTCCGCCGTTGGCATCCGCCACGTACGTTCCACCGCGGCGAAGCTCACGGACCTGCGGTGCTGCGCCTCGGGGATGAGCACGAACGTCTCCTCGAACGAGCCGGATGTACCGAGACCATGCAACGCCAGCCCGGCCCGACCACTGATGACGCCATCACGACCGCAGTAGATGGACGCGGCAACCGCCCGCTCCAAGGGCGTCAGCGAACGGTTCTTCAAGAACACCAGGCCAGGTAGCGCCCGTGACCAGATACCGTCCGGCAGCGTGCGCCGAACAATCGTCTTCGACGCGACGCCGAGTTCGAGAAGATGAGCAGTCCGCACCAGCCCGCGATCCGATGCGGCCGCAATTACCCTCGCATCGACCCGTGCGCCGCCCCTCTTCATACAGACGATCCTGCACGCTCGGCCGGACACCGATCGCACCCGACGTCGCACTATCAACAGCCCTGTGGATAACCGAATACCTGTGGACAAACGCATACAGGAGGGGTCGCCCACACTCTGACTCGAGCACGGCCAGGCGCGCTCTCGTGACCGGCCGCGAGTCCACTCGATGTGCCATTGACTGCCGGAAAGGCCACCAAATGTCACATTGAGTGGACGGCGGGGCGGCAACAGGCAACCCACCCACGTCAGCGGGGATACCGTCTATCTTGCAACTCGTGCGTTCTTATTTCGGGAGTGAGACATGACGGCGACAGCAGTTCCCTCGGATCGGTCGGGTACCACGGCACCACGGTCGTTTTCGCCGCCGCAGCGCGGTCGGTTGAGTGAGGTTCCGCATATAGCGGGGCTGGTGCTCGGTGTGTTCGCGGCGGCGTTGTTTCTGTGGAGTCTGTCGCCCACTTTGCGGTATTTGGTTCATGCGCCGCGGGAGTATGTCGACACGTATTACTTCGATGCTCCGGATACGAGTTTGTCGTGGGCGTTGGTTGTCGGATTGTTGGCGGCGGCGTTGGCGAGTCGGAAGCGTATTGCGTGGTGGTTGCTGACGATTTATTTGGTGTTGTTGGCGATCACGAATGTCGCGGAGGGCATCGAGGACAAGAACGTCAGTTCGTGGATTGCGTTGGCGGTTCATGTCGTCGTGACGGGTCTGCTGATCGCGTCGCGCAAGGAGTTCTACACGCGGGTTCGGCGCGGTGCGGTGTGGAAGGCGCTCGGGGTGCTCGTGCTGGGAGCGGCCGTCGGCACGATTGTCGGGTGGGCGTTGGTGGCGTTGTTCCCGGGTTCGTTGCCGGAGGGTCAGACGTTCCTGTGGGCGTTCAACAGGGTGACGGCGTTGGCGACGGTGGACAACGAGCAGTTCGACGGTAGGCCGAACGGTTTCGTCAATACGGCGTTGGGACTGTTCGGAGCGCTGGCGTTGCTCGGTGCCGTGGTCACGTTGTTCCGGTCGCAACGGTCGAGCAATGCGTTGACCGGGCGCGACGAGTCGGCTCTGCGCGGCCTGCTCGACAAGTGGGGTGCCGACGATTCCCTCGGCTACTTCGCGACCCGCCGCGACAAGGGCGTCATCTTCGCCACCAGCGGCAAGGCGGCGGTGACGTATCGCGTCGAGGTCGGGGTGTGTCTGGCCAGTGGTGACCCGATCGGCAACCCCGAGGCGTGGCCACATGCGATATCCGAATGGCTCGACCTGGCCGAGAAGTACGGTTGGACCCCAGCTGTCATGGGGGCCAGCGAGATCGGGGCCACGGCCTACAAGCGCGCCGGCCTGAGTGTTCTCGAACTCGGCGACGAAGCGATCCTGAAAACCAAAGATTTCAACCTCAATGGACGCGAGATGCGTCCCGTGCGTCAGGCAGTCAACCGGGCTCGTAAAGCGGGTGTCGTGGTCACCGTGCGTCGTCATCGCGATATTTCGGCCGAGGAGATGGACGAGATCATTGCGTGCGCGGATGCGTGGCGCGATACCGAGACCGAGCGTGGTTTCTCGATGGCGCTGGGCCGGTTGGGCGATCCGCTCGACGGCGATTGTCTTCTGGTGCAGGCAGTTCAGGGCGAGAAGATCGTCGGTGTTCTGTCGCTGGTGCCGTGGGGTCGTACCGGCGCGTCGTTGGACCTGATGCGCCGCGATCCGGCGTCGCCTAACGGTGTCATCGAGTTGATGGTGACCGAACTTGCCACCGGCGCAGATCATTTCGGTGTCAGCAAGATTTCGCTGAACTTCGCGGTGTTCCGTGCTGCGTTCGAGGAGGGCAGTCGGATCGGGGCCGGTCCGGTCCTGCGAATCTGGCGCAGCGTATTGGTGTTCTTCTCGCGCTGGTGGCAGCTCGAGGCGCTGTATCGCTCGAATGTGAAGTACTTGCCGGAATGGGAGCCGCGCTACCTGTGCTTCGCCGACAATCGGGTGCTGCCGAAGGTCGGTGTCGCGTCGGCCATCGCCGAAGGCTTCTTGACTCTGCCGACTTTTCGGCGCGCCTCGAAGCACACCGGGTCCCACGTCGCGGTGCCCGCAGCCTTGGTCGACGCCGCGGACATTCATTCCGACGGCAGTGGACCCGAGACTCCCGCAGACGAAACCGTGCCCGGCCGTAAACGTCCCGACCAGGTGCGCGTGCGCATGGCCAAACTCGATCGTCTCGAAAGTGACGGCATCGAGGGCTATCCCGTCGCCTATCCCCCGACACACACCGTCGGTGAAGCGGCGGCATCGCCCCAGGGCACGACCGTCCGAATCGCGGGTCGCATACTGCGCATTCGCGACTACGGCGGCGTGTCGTTCGCCGTCATCCGGGACTGGTCGGCCGATATTCAGGTGCTGTTCGACCGCGAACGCGTCGGCGACAGAATCGAGGAATTCGATGCCGACTTCGACCTGGGTGACCTCATCGAAGTCAGTGGCACCATCGGATACAGCAGGCGTGGTGAGCTGTCGCTGCTCGCCACCGAGTGGCGAATGAACGCCAAATGCCTGCACCCCCTGCCCGACAAGTACCGCGGTCTGACCGATCCGGAAGCGCGAGTACGGCAGCGGTACGTGGACCTGGCGATCAACCGCGATGCGCGCGCGCTGATGATCGCACGCTCGAATGTGGTGAAGTCGCTTCGTGATTCACTGAGCGATCGCGGCTACATGGAGGTCGAGACACCGATCCTGCAGCAGGTACACGGCGGTGCGAACGCTGCCCCGTTCGTCACCCACATCAATGCCTACAACCTGGATCTGTACCTGCGCATCGCACCGGAGCTCTATCTCAAGCGGCTGTGCGTCGGCGGCATGGAGAAGGTCTTCGAGATCGGGCGAGTGTTCCGCAACGAGGGAGCGGACTTCAAGCACAATCCGGAGTTCACGATCCTCGAGGCGTACGAGGCACACAGTGACTACGAGCGCGCAATGGTGTTGTGCCGCGAACTGATTCAGCGTGCAGCCGTGGCAGCGCACGGCCGCGAAATCATTCTGCGTCCCGACGGCCCGGACGGCGAGATGATCGAGATCGACATCTCCGGAGAATGGCCCGTCAAGACACTGCACGGTGCCGTCGCCGAAAAATTGGGTGTTCCCGTCGAGCCGTCGACGCCCCTGGACGAGCTGCAGCGGCTGTGCGACGAGAACGCCATCCCCTACGAGAAGTCGTGGGACGCGGGTGCCGTCGCCCAGGGCATGTACGAGCACCTGGTGGAGGACTACACCGAATTTCCTACCTTCTACAAGGACTTCCCGACGTCGATGTCGCCGTTGACGAGACCGCATCGGAGCATCCCCGGCGTCGCCGAGAAGTGGGACCTGGTGGCGTGGGGGGTCGAACTGGGCACGGCCTACAGCGAGCTGACCGATCCCGTCGATCAACGTCGACGCCTCACCGAGCAGTCGTTGCTGGCTGCGGGTGGCGACGAAGAAGCGATGAGCTTGGACGAGGACTTCCTGCAGGCGCTCGAGCACGGGATGCCCCCGACCGGCGGCCTCGGAATGGGCGTCGACCGCGTCGTCATGCTCATCACCGGCGGCAGCATTCGCGAGACACTCGCATTTCCGCTGGCCAAACCGCGACAATGACGGTCTTCCCGAGGCGATCCTCCACGGGAAAGTTGCAAAACGGGGCGAATGGTGGAAACTGGAGGCTTAAACAAACTTCGAGTAGGCAATGCATGGTGGGGACGAAAACATGGATCACGGGAATCGAACCGAGCGCGAGGCATTGTTTCCCGTGAAACATCCTCCCGGGCGGTACGTCGAAGTGGACGGCCAACGTCTGCATCTGTTCGTCCGGGGAACCGGCCCCACGATCGTTCTCTGCGGCGGCCTGGGCAGTAACTGGTTCGACTGGAACGACACCGTCGATATCTTGAGCGCCCGACATCATGTCGTGGTTCTCGACCGCCCCGGCTTCGGACTCAGCGACCCTCTGCCCGATGGCGCCACTCCCACCGTCCGCGGCGAGGCCGACAGGATCGTCGGCGTCCTCGACGCGCTCGGTGTCACCGAGCCGGCCGTCGTCGCGGGTCACTCGATTGCCGGCTTCTACGCAGAAGCGGTGGCCCGGCTGTACCCGTCGCGCATACGTGGTGTTCTTCTCCTGGACTCGAGCGCCGAGTCCGACCCCCGCCGCATCCTTCCGGCGGCTCTGCGAGTGCGCGCAGCGCATTCCCTGTCGACGCTCCTGAGCCGCACGGGCCTTCAGCGTCTCGTCGGCCCGCGCGTCCGACCGATACTCAACCAGGCGACGCCACCCGACGGCACACCGAAGGACGTCGTCGACTGGGTCGACGACATCTACCGCAGGCCCACCTATCTCACGGCTGCACTCGTCGAAGATGTCGTCTACCCGGACCTCGCGGCCGAACTGAACCGACTTCGGAAGCGATTGCCACTCGTCGTTCCCGTTATCGTCGCGGCCGCCCACACCGGACGCCCGTCCCCGTGGGGACGCAGATGGATCAAGACCCAACGCAAGCTGGCCACATACTTGCGAGCCGATTTCACCGTCGTCATACCCGCCCATCACCACGCCATGATCGACAAACCCGCCGAGGTTGCGGCGCTCATCACCGAACTGGTGTGAACCTCTCCCGTCGGCGCACGTAACGTGTGTCGACGAGCCCGTAGCCCAAGACCCGAGCCGAAGCTCGGCGATGGCGCGGTAGCACGAGAGGAAATTGAAGATGGTTGCGATCAGCACAACGCAAGGTCGACAGTCGAAGATGCTCGGTCTGGGCGTTCACCGCCCCGAACGAATAGTCACCAACGATGAGATCTGCGAGTTCATCGACTCCAGTGACGAGTGGATTCAGACGCGATCGGGCATCAAGAACCGCCGATTCGCCGATCCCGAAGAAAACGTCGTCCAGATGTCGATCTCGGCAGGCCGAAAAGCACTCGAAGCCAGCGGCATCTCCGCCGAGCAGGTCGACACCGTCATCGTCGCGACCTCCACACACCTCGAACTGACACCCCAAGCAGCCGCCAAGGTTGCCCACGGACTCGGCACCAAAGGACCGGCCGC
>CAFBLX010000123.1_pt1 | contig 10242 bp, 8 predicted proteins | sample 7268311 | NCBI WGS metagenome assembly CAFBLX01 (sample SAMEA6814046, study PRJEB35770) | freshwater metagenome | biome: Freshwater; feature: Freshwater reservoir; material: water | place: Czech Republic | collected 2017-05-23 | depth 30m m | reverse complement strand
GGGAGCGAACGGATCGGCGTCTTCGTCCGGATGCAGTTGCAACAACGTCAACGACGGCCCGTCCTTGAGCACTGCCACGATCAGCCGCGCGTCACGCTTCTCGGGATGGTTCTCGGCGGCCGATCGTGCCGCGTTGTCGGCCGCGTCGGGATCTGCGAGAAGCGGCATCAGCGCATCGTCGAGTGCCGACTCCGCCGCCGGGGGGAGTACGACGATCTCCTGGACGAGTGCGCATCCCACGACGCCCTCCGGCCACGTCGACGTGGCGAGGAATTCGTCGAGGGCGGGGGAGCCGCCGGTGATGTCCTCGGGCAACGAATGCTGCTGGATCGGTGTGAGTGCAGCACCGTCGGCCAGATCGTCGAGCAGGCCGGGTTCTGCCGCGGCGAGGGCAGCGGTGGGCACCAGCGCGAACATCTGGGGCGATTGGCCCCACCCGCCCGCGTCGACGAAGTCCGCCACCTCACGCGCGCACCGAGCCAATGCCTCGGCGACGCCGGGTCCGCCCGACTCGGGGTCGAAGTCGTCTCCGAAATGTTCCTGGCCGGGCAGTCCGTCACTGTCGTTGCTCACCGCACTATCCTCGCATCCGAATGGTTCCACGAATGTCGATGCTCCTGACCTGCGATCCGGCGGGGCCGCAGTACGGGCGTCACAGCCGTAGGATCAACGTACGTACAGTAGGGCGAAACGGACATGCGGCGCACGCGAGGTGCGCCGTGACAGTCATCTGCGGCGCCATCGGCGTCGCCCGAAGTTGGAGTGTGGCACGTGGGCATGAGGCCCCCCACCGGTATGCCGTCGTTGTCGCGGCGAAGCCGGATCTTGCTCGTATTGGCCTTGGTAGTAGCAGCTTTGCTGCTCATCGGTCCGCGGTTGATCGATATCTACACGAACTGGTTGTGGTTCGGAGAAGTCGACTTCCGCGGCGTCTACACCACCACTCTGTTGACCCGGTTGGTGATCTTCCTCGTCGTCTCGGTCGTCGTCGGGCTCATCGTCTTCGGCGCGCTGGTCGTCGCGTACCGCAATCGCCCGGTGTTCGTTCCGGTGGCCGGACCCAACGATCCGATCGCTCGATACCGCACCACGGTGATGAGCCGATTGCGGTTGTTCGGCATCGGAATCCCGGTCGTGTTCGGTTTCCTGTCCGGCATGATCGCGCAGACGAACTGGGTCACCGTGCAGCTGTTTCTGCATGGCGGCGACTTCGGCCAGACCGACCCGCAGTTCGGCCTGGACGTCGGGTTCTACTCGTTCGATCTGCCGTTCTACCGCTTCATCCTGAACTGGCTGTTCGTTGCCATCCTGGTTGCATTCTTCGCAAATCTGGTGACGCAGTACGTCTTCGGCGGTATTCGTCTCGCCGGCCGAGAAGGAGCGCTCACCCGTGCGGCGCGGATTCAGCTCGCTGTGCTGGCCGGCACCTTCGTCCTGCTCAAGGCCATCGCCTACTGGTTCGACCGATACACGCTGTTGTCGAGCAGTCGTAAGGAGCCGACGTTCACCGGTGCCAGCTTCACCGACATAAACGCGGTGCTACCGGCCAAGCTGATTCTGTTGGCCATCGCAGTCATCTGCGCGATTGCCTTCTTTGCGGCCATCTTCCTTCGTGACCTCAGAATCCCTGCCTTGGCCACAGCGCTGTTGGTGTTGTCGTCGATTCTGATCGGTGCCGTCTGGCCGTTGGTGATGGAGCAGTTCTCGGTTCGTCCGAACGCGGCCGACAAGGAGAGCACGTACATCGAGCGCAACATCGCGGCAACGAGGTCTGCGTACGGCTTGACCGATGACGTGGTCTCGTACCGCGACTATTCGGGTGAAGCGTCGTTGAGCCCGAGCGAAGTGGCATCGGAGTCGGCCACGATGTCGAACATCCGGTTGCTCGATCCGAACATCCTCGCGCCGACGTTCACTCAGCAGCGTCAGATCCGTAACTTCTACGGATTCCCCGACACACTGGCCGTCGACCGCTACCCGGACGCGGACGGCAACCTCCGCGACTACGTCGTCGCCGCGCGTGAGATCTCACCGCAGACTCTCGACGCGAACCAGCGTGACTGGATCAACCGCCACACCGTGTTCACGCACGGAAACGGCTTCGTTGCTGCTCCTGCCAACTCCGTCGACGAGGCTGTCGCCGACGAGTCCAGCGGCGGGCGTGGTGGTTATCCCAACTACCAGGTGAACTGGATCGAGAACAACGCCGAGGGAACCGTGCGTAAGGACGGCCCAGGTGACCTCGATCAGCCGCGCATCTACTTCGGCCCGGTCATCGCGAATTCCGACGCCGACTACTCCATCGTCGGCTCGGCCGGCGAACCCCGTGAGTACGACACGGACAGCAAGAGCTACTCCTACACCGGTGCAGCGGGTGTCGACGTCGGCAATTTCTTCAACCGACTCGTGTTCGCGAGCAAGTACGCCGAGCGCAACATCCTGTTCTCGAGTGTGATCGGTGACGAATCGAAGATTCTGTTCAACCGTGATCCCCGGGACCGTGTGCAGAAGGTCGCGCCCTGGCTTACCACCGACGGTTCGACGTACCCGGCGATCGTCGACGGCAAGCTCGTCTGGATCATCGACGGCTACACAACGCTGGACAACTTCCCGTATGCCCAGCGGATGTCGCTCGAGGATGCCACTGCCGACAGCATCGAGTCGACGACGACGCGCGCACTGCCGAGCCGGGAAGTCTCGTACATCCGGAACTCGGTCAAGGCCACCGTCGACGCCTACGACGGCACTGTCAAGCTGTACGAGCAGGACGAGAACGACCCGGTGCTCAAGGCATGGGAAGGCGTGTTCCCCGGAACGGTCATCCCCAAGAGCGAGGTGTCTCCGGAATTGCGGGATCACTTCCGGTACCCGGAGGACCTGTTCAAGGTTCAGCGTGAACTGCTGACGAAATACCACGTCAACGATCCGCGAGAGTTCTTCACCAATAACGCGTTCTGGGAGGTTCCGACCGACCCGACCGCGGAGAACACTGCCGCCAAGCAGCCTCCGTACTACGTCGTCGCGTCCGATATCTCCAACGAGGAGAACCAGGCCTCGTTCCAGCTGACCAGTGCGCTGGTGGGGTATCGCCGAGAAGTGCTGGGCGCGTATGTCAGCGCGGATTCGGATCCGGAGAACTACGGCAAGATCACCGTGCTGAGGCTGCCGACCGATACGTCCACTCAGGGCCCGAATCAGGTACAGAACCAGATGACGACCACGACGGACGTCTCCGAAAGCCTCGGCATCGTGCGCCGGGAGAACACTGTCGAGTTCGGCAATCTTCTGACCCTGCCCGTGGGCAACGGCGGTCTGATCTATGTGGAGCCGGTCTACGCCTCGCGCACCAACGAGGCGTCGGCGTACCCGCAGTTGATCCGGGTGTTGGTCTCGTACGAGGGTCGTGTCGGTTACGCCGCCACGCTGCCCGAGGCCATCGAGCAGGTATTCGGGGCCGGTGCCGGACGGACCGTCACGGCGCCGGGGGAGACCGACGGCAGTACCCAGCCGGGTGCCGTACCCGAGACGACCCCGTCCGAGGGCGGTTCGACGCCGGCGAATCCGGCTCCGTCCACCGGTGGGTCGACCACCAGGGACGCCGCTGTCACCGGGTTGAACGACGCACTCTCCGCCGTGCGCACCGCACAGCAGAGCGGCAACCTGGCGCAGCTCGGCACCGCGCTGGAGAACCTGCAGACAGCTGTCGACGCGTACAACCGGGCCGGTAGCTGATCGGCACTGTTCCACCGGGTTGACTGCAACGACAGAGCCGCCTCACCGAATCGGTGAGGCGGCTCTGTCGTTGTTCGCTACATCGGATGCGCTGGGCATCCACTGCGAGCGGAACGAGGCAGTTCTAGCGAACTGCCGGTGAATCAGCGTCCGATGGGCGCGAGCACTGGAGCGTTCGCAGCAGCGAAGTGCTGGAACTGGGTGCTCAGGCCGTACTGGTCTGCGAGCTTGGATGCTGCATCGAATGCGCCCTGAGCGGCCTGTGTAGCTGCTGCGACCTCGGGTGCGACGGCAGGCGCAGGCGCAGGGGCCGGTGCCGGTGCCGGTGCTGCCTGAGGAGCCGGTGCCGGTGCCGCTTCGGGCTCGGCTGCCGAGGTGCCGGTGGTCAGCTGCTGACCACAAACGGGCCATGCGCCCGGTCCCTGGCTCTGCAGGGTGTTCTCCGCGACGCGGATCTGCTCGGCCTTGGAGGCGTTGGCCGGGGATCCGGTTCCGCCGTTGGCCGTCCAGGTGCTCTGCGAGAACTGCAGGCCGCCGTAGTAGCCGTTTCCGGTGTTGATGCTCCAGTTGCCACCGCTCTCGCACTGTGCGACGCCGTCCCAGTTGTGGGGGGCTGCGTTGGCGGTTCCGGCAGAAACGCCGAGCGGAATGGCGACGGCTGCGCCGGCGATGGCGGCCAATCCGAGTGCGCGCTTACCGAAGTTGTTCTGAGTGGTCATGCGGGGTGAATCCTCTCCGCGCTCGACTGGCGCGACTGGCCTGCGAATCGTTACGCCGGTGGTGATGGCGATGACGACCAGGCACTTCGTATCGTCGCGGCTCTGCCCCCGTACGTATTGGGGACCACACCCGCGGGGCAGAGCGAAAGAAGCGGCGGGGTGGTGCAAGCCCAGCGGTTTAGGGCCGTCCGTGAAGGTAGTCGAGGATTCACTCACCGTCACTGAGCGGATATGGGATGCCGACCGTCCACATAGTGGGATTGGGCCCCCTGTTCGTGCAGCTCGAGCCGCATTGTGGCGGGAATGTTTCACCTTCGTGACCCGACCGTTATGTGACCCGAAACACGCAAGAAAAGAGACCCGGAGCACTATTTCGAGGGGCTGCGAACGTGCTGTTCGGGTCGGCTCGGCCGCGCGTCGAGCCTGATCGGTTGGGACCGAGCACCCCGTGGTCACGTGATTTGCATTCGTCGTACACGCAGGGGTAACTTCGTAGATGCAACGCGGGGTGGAGCAGCTCGGTAGCTCGCTGGGCTCATAACCCAGAGGTCGCAGGTTCAAATCCTGTCCCCGCTACCACTCGAAGAAGCCCGAGACCACACGGTCTCGGGCTTTTTTGTGCTCTGATAGTCACCGTGCAATCACGTTGGACTGCCCGATGCCCGTGCGAAGAGGGCGACCGAGGATGATCCTGCCCGCTGTTCGAGATCCCCGGCTCGTCACCGCCCGGCGCGGGGGACTGCTGTCCGATGACGATCATCGGGCCCTGGCACTCTGGGCTGCTGCCTGTGCCGAACACGTGCTGCCTCTGTTCGAGAGCTCGGTTCCGTCGGACGCCAGACCGCGGGAAGCCATCGACGGGATCGGCGCGTGGGTACGCGGTGAGCTGCCGATGATGGAGACCCGCGCCCTCGGCGGACACGCGATGGGCGCAGCGCGTCCCCTTCGCGGAGCGGCTCGATTCGCCGCCTACGCCGCAGGCCAGGCCGCATGCGTGGCGCACGTGGCCGAACACGAGCTCGGAGCAGCGGCGTACGCCATCAAGGCAGTTCGAGCTGCGGCACCGTCGTCGAGCGCAGCAGCCGCGGCGTATGCGGAAAATGAGTGGCAGAGGGAACAGCTGCCGGACAGCGTGCGGGCTCTGGTGTTGGAGGACCAGCACAGGAGAAACAGCATCTGCTGGTACGTGTTCGAGTAGATCTACAGAACCGTGACCGTGAAGGACTGGGTGTCGATCTCGATCGCCGTCGACGACCGGTTGCGCCGACTGGGCGCAGAGAACGCCGGCGCTTGCTTCAGTCCGAGACCTGCTCCCGTGCATCGTCACTGGTGACGATGTCATCGTCGTCGGTGGTCGCAGCATCCTCCGGCTCGTCTGCGGTGAGGTCGACGGTGTCCGCGCCCTCGAGAGCCGTCAGTTCCTGTTCTGCCTCTGCGATGAGGCCCTTTGCATTCTCTTCGACCTTCTTGATCCACTCGGCCATGACTGTCACCCTTCGCTCGATCGTCTACCACCGGTCTACCAGACTCGAGCCCTCTAGGATCATCGGTGTGCGAATGAAGACCCCACGACTGGTTCTCGACGAGCCTGCAGATGCGGATCTCGACGCGTTGTACGAGATCTGCAGTGATCCGCAGTCGTGGACACACTTTCCGAGCTTGCGGCACAACGACATCGGTACGACCCAACGTATGGTGCAGAACTGGACTGCGCAGTGGCGTCGAGATGGATTGAGCACATGGATCGTTCGTGAGCACGGCAGCGACATGATCAGCGGCTACGGCGGGTGTTCCATCCGACAGAATGCCTTCTGGAATCTCGGCTACCGTCTCCATCCCGACGCGCAGGGCAAGGGGTACGCCGCAGAAATGTGTCGAACCGCAGTCGAGTGCGCGTACCGAACTCGGCCCGAAATGCCGGTCGTGGCATATCTTCTCGAACACAACCTCTCCTCCGCTCGCGTGGCAGAGCGCGCCGGCCTGAAGCTGGTATCCCGTGGACCCGATATCGGCAACCCCGATCCCGAGGCCATTCGACTGGTGTACGCAGAGCGACCGCTGACGGCCGATCAGGTGGATGCTGTGCTGTCCGCCTGATCCCGTGCGTCGGCAACCTCGGCCAGTCGTCTTCTCAGCAAACGCTTCTCCGGTGCCGTTCGCGCGAAATCCAGTGCTCTCCGGTAGTGCACGGCGGCCTCGTCCATCCGGCCCAGTCGGTGCAGCAGATCGGCCTTCGCCATCGCGAACGGGTGGTACCGGCGCAGGACCGGCTCAGCGGCGATGGCGTCCAACAACTCGAGCCCGGCCTCGGGCCCTTCGGTCATTGCGACGCCGACGGCCCGGTTGAGCGCGACCACCGGTGATGGTGTGAGTGCCATCAACACGTCGTACAGGGCCACGATCTGAGGCCAGTCCGTGCCCGCGGCGTCAGCAGCCTCGTCGTGTAATGCCGCGATGGCGGCCTGAACGGAGTACGGGCCGGCCGGCCCGCGGGTCAGGGCCTCGCTCACGAGTTCCGTTCCCTCAGAGACGAACGCGGCATTCCATACGCGCCGGTCCTGATCGGCCAACAGCACGATCTCGCCGTGTTCGTCGATCCGGGCGCGGCGTCTGGCGTCGGTCAGCAACATCAGCGCCAGCAAGCCGGTCACCTCGGACGTGCCCGGCAGAGCCGCGTGCAGAACTCTGCCCATACCGATCGCTTCGTCCGAGAGATCGACGCGTCCGACTCCATCGCCGGATGTCGCCGAGTACCCCTCGGTGAAGATGGAGTAGACGACCTCGAGCACCATCGGCACTCTTTCCGCCAGCTCGTCCGGTCCTGGAACACGAAACGGAATGCGACCAGTGCGAATCTTGTTCTTGGCCCGCACTATTCGCTGTGCAGCCGTGGCGGGAGGGATGAGCAGCGCGCGCGCCACCTCTGCCGTGGACAGACCCGCGAGACACCTCAGCGTCAAGGCGAGTCGGTCCTGGGCAGCAAGAGCCGGGTGGGAGCACGTGAAGAACAACTGGAGGCGATCGTCGGGCACACGGTCGTCGAGCGCATTCGTGCCAGACGGGTTGCCGCGGTCCGAGTCGATCTGCAGCAAGGCCACTTTCGCAGCCAGTGTCTCATCGCGTCGGAGGCGGTCGACTGCCTTGCGCCGGGCTGTGGTGAGCAACCAGGCCCCTGGCTTGGCCGGTATGCCATCGATCGGCCAATGCGTCAGAGCCGCCTCGATGGCATCCGACGTCACCTCCTCCGCGAGGTCGAGGTCACGGTAGCGCTGCACCAACGACGCAAGCAGCATCGAGCGCTCGGCACGGAAGACCGATCCGATCGTTCGACTGACCTCGATCTCGCTCACCCAACGATCCCGCGCGTCAGAATTCTGCGAGCGGGCGCACGACGACGGTGCCGCCGTCCTTGGAGCCGGGGCAGCGGGCCGCCCACTCGAGCGCAGCATCGAGGTCGGGAACGTCGATGACGTCGTAACCCCCGAGTACCTCGTGCGACTCGGCATACGGGCCGTCCGTAACGGTCCGTTCGCCCGTGCTCGGATCGACGCGTACCGCGGTAGCAGTGGTCAAGTCGGCCAGCGCGTGCCCGGCAACGTAGACCCCGGCCTCCTTCAGTTCCTTCTCGTACGTCATCCAGTCCTCCACACTGCTGCAGCCGGGTGCAGCACCGGGGGAGGTGTCGGCGTTGATCAACAGGATGTACTTCATGGTGCGCTCCCTCGTTCGGTACCTCGGTGTCGCGGCGCGATTCGCCGTACACGAAGACGACGATCGAGACATCACGATATCGACACGGACCCTCGACATTTCTTCCAAGCGCACGAAAGCGGCACCGAACGCACAGTCCGGTGCCGCTTGTCGATCACGTGCCGACTCGATGACGAGCCACTGCTTACTTCAGCTCGGCCGAGGACTTTCCGAGTACGCGACGGGCAACGATCAGCTGCTGGATCTGCTGCGTGCCCTCGAAGATGTCGAGAATCTTGGAGTCACGGCTCCACTTCTCGAGCAGCGGGCGCTCGGAGTAGCCGTAGGTACCGGCCAACTCGACTGCTTTGAGGGTGATGTCGACTGCGGAGCGTCCGGCCTTCGCCTTCGACATCGACGCCTGCAGCGAGTTGGGCTCCTTGTTGTCTGCCATCCATGCCGCGCGCAGTGCGAGCAGGTGCGCGGCTTCCCAGTCTGCTTCGAGTCGCAGGAATTCTGCGGCCGCCGCGTGCTGGTTGTAGGCGGGAGTCTCGTACGAGATGTCGACTCCGGCATCGACCAGGATCGACCGCAACTCTTCCAGTGCGGCACGGGCGACGCCGATTGCCATTCCAGCAACCAGAGGGCGAGTGTTGTCGAACGTCTGCATGACGCCCGCGAAGCCCTTTTCGACGTTGACCTCGGCGGTGCCGAGCAGGTTGTCCTTCGGGATGCGGCAATCCTCGAGCAGCAGGGCTGCGGTGTCGGACGCCTTGATGCCCAGCTTGTGCTCGAGGCGGGCAACCGACAGGCCCGGAGCGTCACGCGGGACGACGAACGACTTGATGGCCGCGCGGCCGAGAGACTTGTCGACCGTTGCCCACACCACGATGTGGGTGGAACGCTCACCGGCGGTGACGTAGATCTTCTCGCCGTTGAGCACCCACTCGTCGCCGTCGAGGACAGCGGTGGTGGTGACTGCCGCGGAGTCCGAGCCGAAGCTGGGCTCGGTGATGGCCATCGAAGCCCACACCTTGCCGAAGCGCTCGAGCTGCTCGTCGGTGGAGACCGCGGCGATAGCGGAGTTGCCGAGTCCCTGGTACGGGATCGACAGCGTGAGGCCGACGTCGCCCCAGCAGGTCTCGATCACGTTCACCAGAGCGGACATGTTGCCGCCGTTGGAGTTGGCGGTCTTGCTGGGCTTGGCCGACTCGCTGTCCTTCTCACGGCCACCGGCCGCTCCGCCGATTTCGCCACCGGCGTCGGACATGCCCTCGACCATGGACGCCATGGTGTCGAGTTCCACCGGGTACTCGTGCTCGGCGAGGTCGTACTTGCGGGAGATGGGGCGGAAGATCTCGGCAGCGACCTGGTGAGCCTGATTCGCCTGCGCCCGAAGCTTCTTGGGAAGTTCAAGATTGATCATCGTGTGTGTCCTTGGGTGAGTGCCATGGAATTCGGGGCGGCGAGCTAGATGAGAACGATGCCTTCGGCGACGCCGACGGACCGTAGATCGCGGTACCAGCGCTCGACCGGATGTTCCTTGGTGAAGCCGTGTCCACCGAGCAACTGCACACCGTCGGAGCCGATCTGCATGCCCTTCTCGGACGCCAGGCGGCGTGCGAGGGCCGATTCACGAGTGAACGACAGTCCCTGCTCGGCGCGAGACGCGCCACGCAGCGTGACCAACCGCATGCCGTCGAGCTCGATGGCGATGTTGGCGACCATGAAGGCCACGGCCTGGCGGTTACTGATCGGCTCGCCGAACGCAACGCGCTCGTTGACGTACGGAACGACGTAGTCGAGTACGGCCTGGCTCGTACCGACGGCCAAGGAGGCCCAGCCCAGACGGGCCAAACCGATGGCGGCGCTGTACTCGGCGGCGCGCTGGTCGGCGTCACCATCACCGAGCAGAGCCGACTCGGGCACTGCCACGTCGGTGAGGATCAGGCGACCCAGTCCCGCGGCGCGCAGACCCATGCTCGGATCCGCTTCGACGACGAGGCCCTTGGAATCGGACTCGACGATGAAGAAAGTCGGGCGACCTTCGAGTTCAGCGGCGATGACGAACAGCTCGGAGCTGCCGGCCGCAGGCACGAGG
>CAFBLX010000122.1_pt1 | contig 10259 bp, 8 predicted proteins | sample 7268311 | NCBI WGS metagenome assembly CAFBLX01 (sample SAMEA6814046, study PRJEB35770) | freshwater metagenome | biome: Freshwater; feature: Freshwater reservoir; material: water | place: Czech Republic | collected 2017-05-23 | depth 30m m | reverse complement strand
TCCCGAGCAGCTACGGGCGATGTTGGATTCCGGACGCGAGGTCGCCTTGATCGACGTGCGTGAGCCGGTGGAGTGGGACATCGTGCGGATCGAGGGCGCTCGGCTGATACCGCGCGGGCGAATTCTGTCCGGGGCGGCGTTGGCCGAACTGCCACAGCAGGTACCGATCGTTCTGTACTGCAAAACCGGCATCAGGTCCGCGGAGGTTCTCGACGCTCTCGTCGGTGCCGGTTTCACCGACGCAACCCATCTCGACGGCGGAATCGTGGAGTGGGCCAAGCAGATCGAGCCCGGCCTGCCCATCTACTGACGTGGCGGCTGGGCCGCATGCGCGCGTCGTCCGCAGAGCTCTGCCCGATCGGCGGTACCGTGGCGTTCGTGAGCTCTGTCGAACCTCCTCAGCACGTGATCTCTACGTTCGGGCTGCGCGATGTCGAACCTGCGCCACTGGGTGCGGACTGGGACGGAGGGTGGCGTCTGGGTGACGTCGTGCTCTCGCCCGTCGCCGATCATGCTCGCGCAGCCTGGTCTGCGAAGGTGCGAGAAACACTGACTGTGGACGGTGTTCGCCTCGCTCGACCGGTGCGCTCGACCGATGGTCGATACGTCGTGTCCGGTTGGCGTGCAGATACGTTCGTCGCAGGCGAACCCGAGCCTCGCCACGACGAAGTGGTCTCGTTGTCCATGCGGTTGCACGCAGCGACCGCGCAGTTGGAACGTCCCCGCTTCTTGGTGCAGCCACCCGTCGCCCCGTGGGCCGACGTCGACGTGTTCGTCGCGGCCGACCGGGCCGCCTGGGAGGCCGTTCCGCTACGGACCGCTCGCGGTGCGGGTGCGCCGGAGCCGTCGTCGAGTGACGGCAAGAGCAGCCTCGAATTGGTCAAACAGCTTGCGACACTGCGTAAGCCCGTCGAATCGCCGGACCAATTGGTACACGGCGACCTGTTCGGGACGGTGTTGTTCTCCGGCAGCGATGCTCCGGGGATCAGCGATATCACCCCGTACTGGCGTCCGGCGTCGTGGGCTGCCGGCGTCGCCGTGGTGGACGCGCTCTCGTGGGGAGACGCCGACGACGGTCTGGTGGGCCGGTGGGACGATCTACCGGAATGGCCGCAGATGCTGTTGCGCGCGTTGATGTTTCGTCTGGCTGTGCACGCACTTCATCCGCGGTCGACGTCGGAGGCATTTCCCGGCCTCGCGCGCACGGCAGATCTGGTGCGTCTCATTCTGTAGGTTCGGGCGCGTGGCCCGGAGGGGCGGAGAGTTCGCGGAACAGCGACCGGGCGGAGGCGATTGCCCGGGCCGAATCACCGTCCACGATGGCGTCGACGAGGGCTGTGTGCTCGGCGACGTAGTCGTCGTCGTGAGCGGTGGCGTGTTCTCTGATCGTCTCGTGGATCACCGGTAGCAACGAGTCGTAGAACTCCAGGTAGATCGCGTTGTGGCTGGCGGCGACGATGCTCCGATGCAGGCGCGCGTCGATTCGTACGGCGTCGGCCAACGGCACGTCGCCGCTCGACCAGGCGACATTGCGGTTCTCGAGGGCGTCGTTCATCTCTCGGATGTCGTGCTCGTCGCGTCGATCCGCAGCCAATGCTGCTGCGGTCACCTCGAGAGTTTCCCGGAGCTCGGTGACGTCGCGATAACGGGCGTCCGAGAAGTACTTGCCCAGGGTGCCGCCGAGGTCCGAGCAGGTCATGACGAACGTTCCCGACCCCTGCCGTCGCTCGACCATGCCGGCGTGGACGAGTGCCTGAACGGCCTCACGAACCGTGTTTCGCCCGGTGCCGGTCATCTCGCACAGCTCCGGTTCGGTGGGAATTCTGCTGCCGACCGGCCATCGTTTCGACGTGATCTCGTCGCGCAGGGCTGCAGTGACCTGGGTGATCAGGCTCGATCGGTGGACCTGGCGCACGGAGGCTCCTCGTTCTGGGGGCGGTGCAGTGCTCGGGGTGCTGCGCCGACGATGATACTGCGTTGCACCCGATGATCCGGTCATCCTATGATTACGCGGTGAGTGCGCCTACCGTTTCCGAGACCACCCAGACCGGTACATCACTCGTTCGCGGCCGCCTACTGGTGTTCGCCGCCATCGTTCTCTCTGCGCTGACGCTGCGCGCCGCCGTGACGTCCATCAGCCCTCTGTTCGGCAGGATCGCAACGGATCTGCAGTTCGGGGATGCCGTCATCGGCGTCGTCGGGATGCTGCCGCCGGCGATGTTCGCCGTGTTCGGGTTGGCGACACCGTTTCTCGCCAAGCGCACCGGTCTCGAGCGCGCCGCCCTGCTCGCCATGGCGTTGACCACGATAGGGATGGCCACCCGGGCATTCGCGCCGAACACGGCGTCGTTGCTGGCGCTGTCCGCGATCGCCCTCGCCGGCATGGGTATCGGAAACGTCGTCATTCCACCTCTGGTCAAGCGGTACTTCTCGGATCGACTCGCAGTGGTCAGCACCATCTACATCTGTGCACTCCAGATCAGCACCATGATTCCGCCGCTGCTCGCGGTTCCGGTCGCCGATGCCCACGGGTGGCGGCTCTCCATCGGGGTCTGGGCGATCGTCGGTGTTGCCGCAGCATTGCCGTGGCTCGGTGTCGTGATCGCCCGACGTGGTCGCGACGAGAAGGACGTCTCTGCCGAGGCCGGTTCGGCGGCCGTGCACACCCGATCCGGCGGCCGCATCCATCGATCCTCGCTCGCGTGGGGAATGGTGATGATGTTCGCGATGACGTCGCTGATCACGTATTCGATGTTGACGTGGCTGCCGACGCTGTTGATCGACTCGGGTATCGGCGAGGGGTTGGCCGGAGCCTCGGTCGCCGCGTTCGGAGCGATGGGCCTGGTCACGTCGCTGGCCACGCCGACCCTCTGCGCAAAACTGCGAAATCCGTTCGGCCTCGTCCTGGTCGCCGCGGTGTGCTACCTCTGTGGGTTCTCCGGCTTGCACTTCTCGCCTGCCGCCGGAACGGTGATCTGGGTGTGCCTGATCGGCCTCGGCACGATGACCTTTCCGATGTCGCTGACGCTGATCAATCTCAGGACCCGCACCGCGGTGGGCTCATCCTCGCTCTCGGGCTTCACCCAGGGGCTGGGCTACGTGGTGTCGGCCACCGGACCGATACTGTTCGGCTTCCTGCACACCGTGTCCGGCGGTTGGGGATTGCCGCTGACGCTGCTCACCGGATGCGTTGTGATTCTGCTGGTCGGCGGCTATCTGTGCTGTCGACCTCGGATGCTCGAAGACTCCTGGTGACCCGGCTCGTCGACGCGTTCGATCTCACGTACGCGCCGACGAGCGGGTGAGAACGAGTTAATCAGCGGGTCACCGCACGCAGCGCCGCTGCAACATGGCTTTCCTATCTTGGTGTCACTCACCGAACCAGGAGGCCATACGTGACCAGCCTTTCTCGCAGCGCTTCAGCCGAAACCGGCTCTGCTGCCACCGCACCCGTTCCGCCCGGGACCGTTCCCGTCTCGGTGAATCACCGGATCGCGCATTGGAATTCCGAGGACGTGCAGGCGTGGGAAGGCGGCGGTAAGCAGATCGCCAAACGAAACCTGATCTGGTCGGTCGTCGCCGAACACGTCGGCTTCTCGATCTGGTCGATCTGGTCGGTGATGGTGCTGTTCATGCCGTTGTCGGTTTACGGCATCGATGCCGCGGGCAAATTCTTCCTGGTGGCAGTCCCCACTCTCGTCGGTGCTGTCCTGCGTATTCCGTACACGTTCGCCACGGCGAAATTCGGCGGGCGCAACTGGACCATCTTCAGCGCTCTGGTGTTGTTGATTCCCACGCTGTTGACGATGTACTTCATGTTGAACCCGGCCTCGTACACCACGTACATCATCGTGGCGGCGTTCGCCGGAGTCGGCGGCGGTAACTTCGCCTCGTCGATGACGAACATCAACGCCTTCTATCCGCAGCGCGAAAAGGGATGGGCCCTCGGACTGAACGCCGGCGGAGGCAACATCGGCGTACCGGTCATCCAGCTCATCGGTCTGCTGGTCATCGCTACCATCGGCAACACCGCACCCGAGATCGTCTGCGCCGTGTACCTGGTGTTCATCGCGATCGCCGCCGTCGGTGCCGCGCTGTACATGGACAACCTCGACAACCAGAAGACCAACGGCCGCTCCATGATCGACGTGTTGAAGTTCTCCGACGCATGGTGGATCGCCTTCCTCTACATCGGCACGTTCGGATCGTTCATCGGCTTCAGCTTCGCATTCGGGCAGGTACTCCAGATCAACTTCCTGGCCGGATTGACCGACGGGGCACCCGCCACGGCGGCTCAGCAGGCCCAGGCCTCGCTGCACGCTGCACAGATCGCGTTCCTCGGGCCACTGCTGGGGTCGCTGTCGCGTCCGTTCGGCGGCAAGCTCGCCGACAAGATCGGCGGCGGAAAGATCACCCTGTACACGTTCGTGGCCATGACGTTCTCCACCGGAATTCTGGTAGCGGCCAGCACCTGGGACGACTCGACGCCCGGGGCGGCCAGCGGCACTGTGATGGTCCTCTTCGTCATCGGATTCATCGCACTCTTCTTGCTCTCGGGCCTCGGCAACGGGTCGGTGTACAAGATGATTCCCGCGATCTTCGCTGCGAAATCTGTTGCACTGCAGGGCATGACGGTCGAGGAACAGCAGCACTGGTCCCGCAAGATGTCCGGCGCACTGATCGGGATCGCCGGTGCCATCGGCGCACTCGGCGGTGTCGCCATCAACTTGGTGCTGCGGGCGTCGTACTCCGGTAGTGCGAAGTCGGCAACCACAGCGTTCTGGGTGTTTCTCGGCTTCTACGTGGTCTGCGCGATCGTCACGTGGGCGATCTACCTGCGCAGGACAAATTCCGCCGACGCCGACGCACCGGTAGCCGTCTGACGCTCGGTGTAGGCGCACTCAAAACACTCTGCACGGCAACGAAATCGGAAGGACCCGCAATGAAGAACGCGGTAGTGGTAGGGCACGGAATGGTAGGGCACAGGTTCGTCGAGGCGCTGCGGGCGCGCGACGAGGGTGCCGAGTGGAAGATCACGATCCTGTGCGAGGAAGCTCTGCCGGCGTACGACCGGGTAGGTCTGTCGTCCTACGTCGGTGCCTGGGACCACAAGGAACTTGCGTTGGCGGGCAACGACTATCCGGGCGACTCCCTCGTCGAGATGCGTACCGGGGTGCGGGCCGAACGCGTCGACCGTGACCACCGAACCGTCGTCACCTCGGCCGGCGACACCGTGGAATACGACGCGCTGGTCCTCGCCACCGGCTCCTACCCGTTCGTCCCGCCGATCGCCGGACACGACCTGCCCGCGTGCTTCGTCTACCGCACCCTCGACGACCTGGACAGGATCCGTGCACGCGCCGACGCCGCTGGACCGGGAGCCGTGGGCGTGGTCGTCGGTGGCGGCCTGCTCGGCCTCGAAGCGGCGAACGCGTTGAAGAAGATGGGCATGACGCCGCACGTCATCGAGTTCGCGCCGCGATTGATGCCGCTTCAGGTGGACGAAGGCGGCGGTGCGCTACTGGCCCGCCTCGTCACCGATCTGGGGTTGAACGTGCATGTGGGAGTGGGCACGTCGTCGATCACCGAGAACGACAGCGCCGGATTGACGGTCGAGCTGAGCAACGGCGATACGATCGACGCGGCGCTGCTGGTGTTCTCCGCGGGGGTACGACCGCAGGACCGGCTGGCTCGCGAAAGCGGCCTCGACGTCGGCGAGCGCGGCGGTATTCTGGTCGACATCGGCTGCACCACATCCGATCCCGACGTCTACGCCATCGGCGAATGTGCTGCGGTCGAAGGCCGATGCTACGGACTCGTCGCGCCCGGATATTCGACGGCCGAGGTGGTGGCCGACCGATTGCTCGGCGGCGCAGCGGAATTCCCCGGAGCGGACATGTCGACCAAGCTCAAGCTCATGGGCGTCGATGTGGCGAGCTTCGGTGACGCGATGGCCGCAACTCCGGGTGCGCTCGAGGTGGTCTTCAGCGACGCACCCAAGGGCACCTACGCCAAGCTCGTCGTCACCGACGACGCCAAGACGTTGCTCGGCGGCATCCTCGTCGGCGACGCATCGGCGTACTCGTTGCTCCGGCCGCTCGTCGGACGCGAATTGCCGGGCGATCCGGGTTCGCTGATCTCTCCGGCGGCCGAGCAGGTCGGCATCGGAGCGCTTCCCGACGACGCCGAGATCTGCTCGTGCAACGGTGTGACGAAGGGTGCGATCTGCTCGGCCATCTCCGACGGTGCGTGCGATCTGGCCGCGGTGAAGAGCTGCACCACGGCAGGCACCACCTGTGGAGGATGCTTGCCGTCGATCAAATCGCTGCTGGCGGCATCGGGAGTGGTGCTGTCGAAGTCGTTGTGCGAGCACTTCTCTCAGTCGAGGGCCGAGTTGTTCGAGATCGTGCGGGCGACGAACACCCGAACTTTCTCGTCGTTGATCGCCAAGTACGGATCGGGTGCCGGCTGCGACATCTGCAAGCCCGTCGTGGCCTCGATTCTCGCGTCCACCTCGTCGGATCACATTCTCGACGGTGAACTGGCGTCGTTGCAGGACACCAACGACCACTTCCTGGCCAACATCCAGAAGAACGGCACCTATTCGGTGGTGCCTCGGATGCCGGGAGGGGAGTGCACGCCCGAGCAGTTGATCGTCATCGGTGAGGTCGCCCGCGACTTCGGGCTGTACACCAAGGTGACCGGCGGGCAACGCATCGACATGTTCGGTGCCCGCGTCGAACAGCTTCCCGAAATCTGGAAGCGGCTCGTCGACGCAGGCATGGAATCGGGTCAGGCGTACGGAAAGTCGCTGCGTACGGTCAAGAGCTGCGTCGGGTCCAGCTGGTGCCGCTACGGTGTTCAGGACTCGGTGGGAATGGCCGTCGACCTCGAGAACCGGTACCGCGGACTGCGTTCGCCGCACAAGATCAAGTTCGGAGTGTCGGGTTGCGCACGTGAGTGCGCCGAAGCCCGCGGCAAGGACGTCGGCATCATTGCCACCGAAGGCGGCTGGAATCTCTACGTCGGCGGCAACGGTGGCCAGTCGCCCAAGCACGCCCAGTTGCTCGCGTCCAACCTCGACGACGCCACACTCGTCAGCTACATCGACCGCTATCTGATGTTCTACGTCCGCACCGCGGACCGCCTGCAACGCACCGCACCGTGGCTGGAATCGCTCGATGGGGGATTGGACCACCTCAAAGCCGTCGTCTGCGAGGACAGCCTGGGCATCGGCGCAGAACTCGAGGCAGACATGGCACGCCACGTCGCCGGCTACAAGGACGAATGGGCAGGGGTGCTCGAGGACGAGGAGAAGCTCGGACGGTTCGTGTCCTTCGTCAACGCTCCGGCCGAGGCCGATCCGACCATCGCGTTCGACGAGTCCGGCGCACGCAAGGTGCCCGTGCTGATGGGGATGCCGCGCATCGGCGCGTGACGTGCTCGAGTGACGGGTTCCTGACAACCGACAGGTCACGAACCTGAGCGCATGTGCACAGGTGGGTAATCGCCGCTTAACGGCCAAGAAACACGGGCAGCGTCAAATAGCTGACCAGGAGGTACGCCATGACTGTCATCGATTCACATACTTCGGTACCGAACGATCTTTCGCGAGACTGGACCCCGGCCTGCACCCTCGACGCTCTCATCCCGGGTCGCGGGGTAGCGGTGCTGCTGCGCGGCGGCACCCAGGCGGCACTGTTCTTGCTCGACGACGGACGACTGTTCGCGGTCGGCAACATCGATCCCTACGGCCGCGCTGCAGTGATGTCGCGTGGTCTGGTCGGCGACCGCGGCGGCGAGCCCACCGTCGCGTCTCCGCTGCTCAAGCAGGTGTTCTCTCTCGTCGACGGACGTTGCCTCGACGATGCGGAGGTCTCGCTCGGCTCGTTCGAGGTCGCCACGGTCGAGGGTGTCGTGCTCGTCCGCGGCGGATCTACGTGACCGAAAATGCCGGGGCGGACATGCCTCTGGCCGGGTTCACCGTCGGGGTGACGGCGTCGCGTCGCGCCGAGGAGTTCGCGACTTTGCTCGAGCGGCGTGGGGCCAGCGTGATGCACGCGCCTGCGATCAGAATAATCCCGCTCGCCGACGACGCAGAGTTGGAACGCGTCACCGCGGCGATCATCGCTGCACCACCCGAGATCACCGTCGCCACCACGGGAATCGGTTTTCGTGGCTGGATCGAGGCCGCCGACGGTTGGGGGCGAGCCGAAGAACTCGGTCGTGCTCTGGGTGCGTCGCGACTGTTGGCGCGCGGTCCGAAGGCTACCGGTGCCATTCGCGCGGCGGATCTACGTGAAGAATGGTCGCCTGCCTCCGAGTCGTCCGCCGAAGTGCTCGAACATCTGCTCGCCGAGGGCGTCGAGGGCAAACGCATAGCGGTACAACTGCACGGCGCGACCACCGAGTGGGAGCCGGTTCCGGACTTCTGCGAGGTACTGCGTTGCGCCGGAGCCGAAGTGGTGCCGGTGCCCGTCTACCGTTGGACGGCACCCGACGATCAGAGTCCGATGGATCGCATGATCGAATCGGTCGTCGTCGGTGATCTCGACGCCATCAGCTTCACCTCGGCACCGGCGGTCGCGTCGATGCTGATGCGTGCCGACGAGAACGGCGTACTCGAGCCTCTGCTGCAGTCGATGCGTACGCGAGTGCTTCCGGTGTGCGTGGGGCCGGTCACCGCAGCCCCGCTCGAACAGCTGTCGGTTGCCACCACTGCGCCTGCGCGTGCGCGCCTCGGAGCGCTCGCCCGTCACATCGCCGAGGAGCTGCCCAGGAGAACCGGTCGCCTGCACGCAGGCGGGCATGTGGTCAGTGTTCGGGGACGGTGTGTGGTGGTCGACGGGGAGGTGCGGCCCGTGTCCCCGGCCGGGATGGCGCTGATGAAGACGTTGAGTCGCAATCCGGGGCGCGTGGTCTCCCGTGAAGACCTGTTGGCCTCGTTGCCCGGAGGGGGTGGCGATACCCACGCGGTGGAGACCGCCATGACCCGACTCCGTTCCTCACTGGGGGCACCCAAGGCGATCCAGACCGTGGTCAAACGCGGCTACCGTATCGCGTTGGACTATATAGAGACCGAATCCGACTGCGATACACACGAACCCACGGGGGCTGTTGCCGTGAGCGAGGGGAGTAAGTACTGATGGAACCCACCTTGGTGTTGGTCGCACACGGCACTCGAAACCCGCGCGGTGTGGAGATGGTCGCCGCGCTCGCCGACGCCGTCTCGAAGCAGATCGGTACTACGCGTGTCGCCTTCGTCGACGTGCTGGGACCGTCCCCGTCCGAGGTACTGCGCGACACTCCGGAATCGGCGGTCGTCGTTCCGGCATTTCTGGCATCGGGTTATCACGTCCACACCGACGTACCGCGTGAGATCGCGGACAGTGCGCACTCGTCGGTCGCCGTCACCCGTGCTCTCGGGCCGGACGCGGTGCTCGCGCGAGTGATGGTCGATCGGCTCCGGGACGCCGGCTGGCGAGCCGGCCAGAGCATCGTGCTCGCGGCCGCAGGATCGTCCGATCCTCGTGCGTTGCAGGAACATCGGATCGCGGCAGCCATGCTCGCGGACGCGGCTCGGACACCGGTGAAGATCGGATACGTGGCCACCAGTACGCCGACCGTCGCGCAGGCGGTGTCCGGACTGCGGGAAGCCGGGCACGATCGAGTGTTCGTGGCGAGCTATCTGCTGGCTCGTGGGCTCTTCCACAATCGGTTGGCCGACGTGGGAGCCGACGGCGTCGGTGCGCCGCTCGGGGTGCATCCGGCCATCGTCGATCTCGTCGTCGAGCGGTACCACGAGGGTGTTCGACTGCTGGCCGGTTCGGAATTCAGTACGGTAACGGAAGAATTGTCACCGGCTCGTCGTCGCTGACGTCGGCGGGTATCACGGCGAGCGCATCACGGCCGACGAGGTGCGCCAGATGAGCTGTCCGGACCTTGACGTCGGCTCGCCAGCGGGTACCGTCGGCCACCACGGGAACGATTCGAGGGATCGGGGCTCGAACCTCGGATGCGTTGGACAAAAACCCCGTTCGCGGTGAACGCGGACCGCGAGCGGTGAGCGCGTCGACGATGGCCGGTGCGGTCAGCAGCGCCGTGCTCACTGCCGCGAGCGGATTGCCGGGGAGGCCGAGGACAACCGTACCGTCGGGCAGGGTCGCGGTGATCTGGGATCCGCCGGGACGCACGCGCACTCGCCCGACGACGGTCTCGGCACCGAGGGCGGCGAGCGTGGAGCGTAGCTGATCGGCGGC
>CAFBLX010000121.1_pt1 | contig 10279 bp, 4 predicted proteins | sample 7268311 | NCBI WGS metagenome assembly CAFBLX01 (sample SAMEA6814046, study PRJEB35770) | freshwater metagenome | biome: Freshwater; feature: Freshwater reservoir; material: water | place: Czech Republic | collected 2017-05-23 | depth 30m m | reverse complement strand
GACACGTCCATCGACATCGACGACCTGGATTCCGCGTCACTGCGCGAAGCGGTGTCGTTGGTCTTCGACGAGCCGTTTCTGTTCTCCGACACCATCGCCGCCAACATCGCGCTCGGCAGGCCCGAGGCAAGCGCGGAGGAGATCGAACACGCGGCTCGGCTGGCTCAGGCCTCGACCTTCATCGACGCTCTGCCCGAGGGCTACGACAGTCTCGTCGGCGAACGCGGCCTCACCCTCTCGGGCGGGCAACGCCAACGCATCGCCCTGGCTCGCGCCCTGTTGGTCGAGCCGCGGATTCTCGTCCTCGACGACGCCACCTCCGCCGTCGACGCCGAGACCGAGGCCGCCATCTTCGACGCACTGCGCGGCGTGCGTACCCGGGCGACCCTCGTCCTCGCACACCGCCGATCGACACTGACGTTGGCCGACCGAGTAGCCGTCCTCGACGGTGGACGCATCATCGACACCGGCACAGTCGACGAACTCGACGAGCGCTGCCCACTGTTCCGCGCTCTCCTCGCCGGCGGAGACGAGAACGAACACAGCGACGCCGCACCGGAACCGCGCACGGAACCGTCGGCGGCGATGCTCTGGCCGGACGATGCTCTGGAAGCCGCATCGAACCCCGGTGCCGCGATGCCGCCCGCAGGTGCCGGAGGTGGAGGCACACACGGCGCAGCGATGGCCGGCGCATTCGGCTCGTTGGCACCGACGCAGGCCATCTCCGACGCGGTGGCAGCCCTACCACCGGCAACGGAGGAACCAGGCGGACCGGGACAACAGTTGCGTCGACCCGACCCGGAATTCCGGCTGTCACGACTGCTGAGTCCTGTCCGGCTGCTGCTGGCAGGTGTCGTGGTGCTGCTGGCGCTGGACTCGATCGCCTCGATCGCCTTCCCCTCACTCGTCCGGTACGCGGTGGACAGCGGCGTGGCCCGCGGGGACTCCGACACCCTGTGGATCGCAACGTCGATAGGCGTCGCCCTGGCTGCTGCCAGCTGGTTCGTGGTCTGCGCGACGACCGTGCTCACCGCACGAGCCGGCGAGCGGGTGCTGTTCGGATTGCGAGTACGCAGCTACGCGCACATTCAGAGACTTGGGCTGGACTACTACGAGCGCGAGCTGTCCGGGCGCATCATGACGCGAATGACCACCGACGTCGATGCGCTGTCGTCGTTCATCCAGACCGGCGCGTCCACGGCCGTGGTCAGCGTGCTGACCGTCGTCGGCATCGCGATCGCACTGCTGGTCACGGATACGACACTCGGGCTGGTCGCCCTGGCGGTCGTGCCGCCGCTCGCCGTCGCAACCGTCGTCTTCCGACGCATCTCCTCGGCTGCGTACTCGACCTCGCGCGAACGCATCTCCATCGTCAACGCCGATTTCCAGGAGAACGTCACCGGACTGCGCGCAGCGCAGGCATACCGACGTGAGGAGTACGCAGCCTCTCGCTTCGCCGAACGCAGCCACCGCTACCGAGCGAGCCGCATGCGATCGCAGACCGCAATCTCGGTGTTCTTCCCGTTCATCACACTGCTCTCGGATGTCGCGCTGGCCGTCGTCGTCTTCGTCGGTGCGCATCAGATCGCCACGGGCACCGCCACCGCGGGCACCCTGGTGGCGTTCGTGTTGTACCTCGGACTCCTCTTCGGCCCGATCCAGCAACTCTCGCAAGTATTCGACGGCTACCAGCAGGCCCGCGTCGGCGTCGGCCGAATCGGAGACCTTCTACGCACGACGAGTTCGATCGAAACAGCGACAGCGACCGGGTCCGGTGCAGTCGTCGGCGATCGCCTGCACGCCGACATCGACCTCGTCGACGTCAGCTTTCGGTATGCCGGAGCTCACTCCGACGCGCTCAGTGAGGTATCTCTCAGCATCCCGGCCGGCACCACCGTCGCATTGGTCGGTCGCACCGGAGCAGGCAAATCCACCGTCGTGAAGCTGCTCGCTCGGTTCTACGACCCGACCTCGGGATCGGTACGCGTGGGTGGCCACGACCTTCGCGACTACCGGTTGTCGGACTACCGCCACCGGCTGGGCGTCGTACCGCAGGAAGCCCACCTGTTCACCGGAACCATCGCGTCGAACATCGCGTACGGCAGGCCCGACGCCAGCAGGGCCGACATCGAGAACGCGGCACGCTCGGTCGGGGCCCTCGACACCATCGCTGCACTTCGCGGCGGTATGCAGCAACCTGTCGGCGAACGCGGCCAAGGGTTGTCGGCCGGCCAGCGACAGCTGATCGCACTGGCCCGCGCCGAACTGGTGGATCCCGATCTACTCCTGCTCGACGAAGCGACCGCGACCCTCGATCCGGCCACCGAACGCAAGGTCCTCGAAGCCAGCAACGCCGTTGCGCGAACCCGCACCGCAGTGGTCGTCGCGCACCGATTGGCCACCGCCGCACGAGCGGATTTGATCGTGGTCGTCGACGGTGGTCGTATCGTGGAAGTCGGACGACATTCCGAACTTCGCAAACGGGACGGCTTCTACGCCACATTGTGGGCTGCAGCCGAAACGAACCGGGGGAATAATTCGATAGTCAACGGGGTCATCGACAACGAGGCCGATGGTTACCGGTGAGTACATATCACAGCTACGTCCCGGACGCACGCGATCTCGACCGGAGGTCTAGCCTGGAGTCGTACGCGCGCTGATCGGGAACGAAGACAGAAACGAGGCGAACTACTGCCGTGAGCAGCAGCTCTACTACCCAATTCGGACAAAATCAATGGCTGGTCGACGAGATGTACCAGCGGTTCAAGCAGGACCCGTCCTCCGTCGACGCGAGCTGGCACGAGTTCCTCACCGATTACGACCCCGAAGCCGTGATCGACGAGAACCCCATCTCCAACGGTAAGTCCGGTTCCAACGGCTCGGCCTCGAACGGCAGCTCGGCCAAGTCCGCTCCTCCCGCAGCACCCGCGCCTCCTGCGAAGCCCGCCGCCTCGGCCGCGAAGACCGAAGCCCCGAAGACCGAAGCTCCCAAGAAGACCGAAGCCCCCGCGAAGGCCGCAGCTCCCAAGGCTGCTGAATCCAAGCCTGCTCCGGCGAAGTCGGCCCCGGCCAAGCCGGCCGAGAAGAAGGCAGCCCCGGCCAAGCCCGCCGCTGCCGAATTCGGTGAAGAGTCGAGCAAGATTCTGCGCGGCGCAGCTGCAGCGGTTGCCAAGAACATGTCCGCTTCGCTGCAGATTCCGACAGCTACCAGCGTGCGAGCCATCCCGGCCAAGCTCATGGTCGACAATCGCCTCGTCATCAACAACCACCTCGCGCGTACCCGCGGCGGCAAGATCTCGTTCACGCACCTGCTCGGCTACGCCATCGTGCAGGCCGTCAAGGCGTTCCCGAACATGAACCGCCACTTCGCCGAGGTCGACGGCAAGCCCAACGCCGTCACTCCGGCGTCGATCAACCTCGGTCTGGCGATCGACCTTCCCGGCAAGGACGGCAACCGTTCCCTCGTCGTCGCGGCCATCAAGAACACGCAGGACTTCACGTTCACGCAGTTCTACAACGCGTACGAGGACATCGTCCGGCGTGCCCGCGACGGCAAGCTCACCGGCGAGGACTTCCAGGGCGTCACGATCTCGCTGACCAACCCCGGCGGAATCGGCACCGTCCACTCCGTCCCGCGCCTGATGAACGGCCAGGGTGCCATCATCGGTGCCGGTGCCATGGAGTACCCGGCGGAGTTCCAGGGTGCCAGCGACGAGCGTCTCGCCGAGTTCGGCGTCGGCAAGCTCATGACGCTGACCTCGACGTACGACCACCGCATCATTCAGGGTGCGGAGTCGGGCGACTTCCTCAAGACGATCCACAATCTGCTGATCAGCGACGAGTTCTACGACGAGCTGTTCCATTCGCTCAAGATCCCGTACGAGCCGATCCGCTGGCGCAAGGATCTGCCCGAGGGCACCGTCGACAAGAACACCCGCGTGCTCGAGCTCATCGCGGCGTACCGCAACCGCGGTCACCTGATGGCCGACACCGACCCGTTGCAGTTCACCAAGGACAAGTTCCGGATGCATCCGGACCTCGACGTGATCAGCCACGACCTGACGCTGTGGGACCTCGACCGCGAGTTCAAGGTCGGCGGATTCCACGGCAAGGACAAGATGAAGCTGCGCGACGTGCTCAGCGTCCTGCGCGACTCGTACTGCCGCCACGTCGGCGTCGAGTACACCCACATCCTCGAGACCGAGCAGGTCTCGTGGCTGCAGGAACGCGTCGAAGCCAAGCACGTCAAACCGACTGTGGCGCAACAGAAGTACATCCTCAGCAAGCTCAACGCAGCCGAGGCCTTCGAGACGTTCCTGCAGACCAAGTACGTCGGACAGAAGCGCTTCTCGCTCGAAGGTGCCGAGTCGGTCATCCCGATGATGGACTCCGTCATCGACCAGAGCGCCGAGTACGCCCTCGACGAGGTCGTCATCGGCATGCCGCACCGCGGCCGCCTGAACGTGCTGGCCAACATCGTCGGCAAGCCGTACTCGAAGATCTTCACCGAGTTCGAGGGCAACATGAACCCGGCTGCCGCACACGGCTCCGGCGACGTGAAGTACCACCTCGGTGCCGAGGGCACGTACATCCAGATGTTCGGCGACAACGACATCAAGGTCTCGCTCACGGCGAACCCGTCGCACCTCGAAGCCGTCGACCCCGTTCTCGAAGGCCTCGTCCGGGCCAAGCAGGACCTCCTGGACAAGGGCACCGGCCAGGGCGGTTACTCCGTGCTGCCGCTGATGCTGCACGGCGACGCGGCCTTCGCAGGCCAGGGCGTCGTCGCGGAAACGCTGAACCTGTCCGATCTGCGTGGCTACCGCACCGGCGGAACCGTGCACATCGTCGTCAACAACCAGGTCGGCTTCACCACCTCGCCGGAGTTCTCGCGCTCGTCCGAGTACTGCACCGACGTGGCCAAGATGATCGCCGCGCCGATCTTCCACGTCAACGGCGACGACCCCGAGGCATGTGCCTGGGTGGCTCAGCTGGCAGTGGACTTCCGTCAGAAGTTCCACAAGGACGTCGTCATCGACATGATCTGCTACCGCCGTCGCGGACACAACGAGGGCGACGACCCCTCGATGACCCAGCCGGCGATGTACGACGTGATCGACACCAAGCGCAGCGTCCGCAAGAGCTACACCGAATCGCTCATCGGCCGTGGCGACATCTCGCTCAAGGAAGCCGAGGACGCGCTCCGCGACTACCAGGGGCAGCTCGAACGCGTCTTCAACGAGGTACGCGAACTCGAGAAGTACACCCCGGAGCCCAGCGAATCGGTCGAACTCGACCAGCAGTTGCCGACCAAGCTCACCACCGCCGTCGACAAGGCCGTCCTGCACCGCATCGGTGATGCGCACCTCGACATCCCCGAGGGATTCAATGTGCACCCCCGCGTCAAGCCGGTGCTCGAGAAGCGTCGGGAAATGGCGTACGAGGGCAAGGTCGACTGGGCCTTCGGCGAACTGCTCGCACTCGGCTCGCTCGTGGACGAGGGACGCAACATTCGTTTCTCGGGCCAGGACACCCGCCGCGGCACGTTCACGCAGCGGCACTCGGTGATCATCGACCGCAAGACCGGTTCCGAGTACACGCCGCTGCAGAACATCGGCAGCGACAACCCCGGCAAGTTCATGGTCTACGACTCCGCACTGAGCGAGTTCGCCGCCGTCGGCTTCGAGTACGGCTACTCCGTGGGCAACCCGGACGCACTGGTGATGTGGGAAGCGCAGTTCGGCGACTTCGTCAACGGTGCCCAGTCCATCATCGACGAGTTCATCTCGTCCGGTGAAGCCAAGTGGGGACAGCTCTCCGACGTCGTGCTGCTGCTCCCGCACGGCCACGAGGGTCAGGGCCCGGACCACACGTCCGGACGCATCGAACGCTTCCTGACGCTGTGCGCCGAAGGATCGATGACCGTCGCACTCCCCTCGACCCCCGCGAACTACTTCCACCTGCTGCGTAGGCATGCGCGTGACGGAATCCGTCGCCCGCTGATCGTCTTCACCCCGAAGTCGATGCTGCGCAACAAGGCAGCAGTGAGCAACATCGAGGACTTCACCGACGGCAAGTTCCACTCGGTGTTCGACGAGCCCACCTACGACACCGGCACCGGCGACCGCAGCAAGGTCAAGCGCGTGCTGATGGTCAGCGGCAAGCTCTACTACGAGCTCCTCGCTCGCAAGCAGAAGGACAACCGCGACGACGTCGCCATCGTCCGAATCGAGCAGCTCTACCCCGTGCCGACGCGTCGAATCCGGGAAGCACTCGAGAGCTACCCGAACGCAACGGAATTCCGCTGGGTTCAGGAAGAGCCTGCGAACCAGGGTGCCTGGCCGTTCTTCGGTCTCGCACTGCCCGAACTCATGCCCGAAAAGCTGGTCGGCATCAAGCGCATTTCCCGTCGCGCCATGTCCGCACCGTCCTCGGGATCGAGCAAGGTGCACGCCGTCGAGCAACTCGAAATCATCGACGAGGCCTTCAACAAGGTCGGCGAAGACTAGATCTCCGACAGCGACAAGCGGCCCACTCCTTCGGGGGTGGGCCGCTTTCGTCGTTTCTGGGCGCACCCGGGTTGGGATCAATGTGGGATTCAGTCGGTCAGACTGCAACAAAGCCGCATTCATTCGGCTGTGGCCTCGGCCGCACTTCGGATGAATGCGGGATTCAGTCGGTCAGACTGCAACAAAGGGACATTGATCCCAACCGGGGAGGACCTGCAACCGGGGAGGACGTCCAACCGGGGGGACCCACACTGGGGCGGGGCTCAGGCGTCGGCGTCGGCTCCCAGCAGCGCGGAGATCATGCCCGGGGCCAGGGCGACAGCAGGTAGGGCGTTGACGTTCAGGTCGATCAACTCGTCGCGGGTGATCTGTGGATTTCTGAGCCAGGTGATGGTGGCTTCTTCGACGAAGGCGATCCACCCGCGGACGGCGAGGTCGATGGTGGGGGTGACATCGACGTCGAGTTGAGCGAGTTGGACGAGAGTGCGATCGGCCATGGTGGTGCGGGTCTGCTCGAACACCTCGCGCATCTGGGGGTCTCCGCTTGCCGTGCCGCGGAGCAGGGAGATGAAGGTGTCGCGTTTCTCGCTGACGTAGTCGACGTAGTTGGCGATGGAGTCGCGCAGAATCTCGAAGGGTTCGAGGTCGGGGTCGGGTGCAGTCCGTTCGATCATCGACCGCGACGCCTCGCGGACTATTTCGAGGTGAAAGTCCTGCTTGGACGCGAAGTAGTGGAACAGTAGACCTCGGGAGACTCCGGCCTGATCGGCGATGTCCTCGACGGAGATCTGTTCGAGTGGCCGATCGGCGAGCATCTCGGTGCCGAGCTCGATCAGCTGCGCTCGTCGTTGCTGCGGACTGAGTCTGGTCCTTTTCGTCGTCGATACTCCAGCGCGGTTCACATCCGCCATGCAATCATCCTATTGAATAGTAGTCAATAACTATTGACTCACACTCAGTAAGCTTCTAGTCTGCTCTACATGAGTCTTCCCGTAACAGATACTTCGGACCGCGCAACGTCGCCGCGTCACGTCGATACGCTGATCATCGGCAGTGGTTTCGCCGGGCTCGGAGCGGCGATCAAGCTGACCAAGGCAGGCAAGAAGAACTTCGTCGTCGTCGAACGCGGCCACGATGTGGGCGGTACCTGGCGCGACAACACCTACCCCGGTGCAGCCTGCGACGTGCCCTCGCATCTGTACTCGTACTCGTTCGCGCTGAACCCGGAGTGGACTCGTTCGTTCTCCACCCAACCCGAGATCCAGAAGTACATCGCCGGAGTTGCGCGCAAGTACGGCGTCATGGACAAGCACGTCTTCGGTACGGACGTGACGTCGGCGCGATGGAACGCCTCCACCAGCCGCTGGGACGTCGAGACGACCACCGGCAACTACACCGCCAAGATCGTCGTCTCGGCCGTCGGCGCACTGTGTGAGCCGAACCTGCCCGATATCAAGGGGATTCACGATTTCGAGGGCGACGTCTTCCACTCCGCTCAGTGGAACCACGACGTCTCGCTCGCCGGCAAGCGCGTCGCCGTCATCGGGACCGGCGCGTCGGCGATCCAGATCGTTCCCGCCATCGCAGGCCAGGTCGAGCACCTCGACGTCTACCAGCGCACCGCGCCGTGGATCCTCCCTCGCGCCGATCGCCCGTACACCAAGCTCGAGCGCTTCGCTTTCAAGCACGTGCCCGGCTTCCAGCGCCTCGCCCGCGCCGGCATCTACGCGATGCGTGAGACCCAGGTCGTCGGACTGGCGAAGAACCCCGCGTTCATGAAGCCGCTGCAGTGGGCGTCCGAGAATCATCTGCGCACGCAGATCAAGGACAAGGCGCTGCGCGCGAAGGTGACCCCGAACTTCCGCATCGGCTGCAAGCGCATGTTGATCTCCAACGCGTACTACCCCGCTCTCGCGCAGAGCAACGTCGACCTCGTGACCGACGGCATCGCCGAGATCCGCACGGGATCGATCGTCACCAAGGACGGCACCGAGCGCCCGATCGACGCACTCGTCGTCGCCACCGGCTTCCACGTCACCGATTCGCCTGCATACCAAGCCATCGTCGGCAAGGACGGCCGGACGCTGGCGCAGACGTTCGACGACGGCGGACAGCAGGGCTACAAGGGCGCCGCGGTGGCGAACTTCCCGAACATGTTCTTCCTCGTCGGCCCCAACACCGGCCTCGGGCACACCTCGATGGTCTTCATGATCGAGTCGCAGATCAACTACCTGGTCGACGCCTTGAACACCATCGACAAGCACGACATCGGGACCATCGAAGTGCGCAAGGACGTGCAGGACGAGTACAACGTGACCCTGCAGGACCAGCTCGCCAAGAGCGTCTGGATGAACGGTGGCTGCGCCAGCTGGTATCTGGACAAGCACGGAAACAACACCACCCTGTGGCCCGGGTTCACGTTCGAGTTCCGTCGTCAGACCAAGCATTTCGATCTCGATGCGTACCGTAGCGTCGCAACCGCAGATCTGACCTCCGCGTCGGCGAGCACGGCCGCCGGCAACAACACAGACAAGGTGTCCGCACGATGAGCACATTCACAGGCAAGGTAGCCGTCGTCACCGGCGCGGGTTCGGGAATCGGCCGGGCCCTGGCCCTCGAGCTGGCCGGACGCGGAGCCAAGCTCGCACTGTCCGACGTCGACACTGCCGGACTCGACGAGACGGTGCGCCGCGTCGAAGCACTCGGTGCCGAGGTGAAGTCCGATTTCCTCGACGTCTCGCAGCGCGAGACCGTGCTGGACTATGCCGAGGCCGTCGTCGCGCATTTCGGCAAGGTCAACCAGATCTACAACAACGCGGGCATCGCCTACCACGGTGACGTGGAGAAGTCCTCGTTCAAGGACATCGAGCGCATCGTCGACGTCGATTTCTGGGGCGTCGTCAACGGCACCAAGGCATTTCTGCCGCACATCAAGGCCTCCGGTGACGGCCACATCGTCAACATCTCCAGCCTGTTCGGCCTGTTGGCGATGCCGTCCCAGTCCGCGTACAACGCTGCGAAGTTCGCCGTCCGCGGATTCAGCGAGTCGCTGCGCATGGAGATGTTGATCGCGAAGGCTCCGGTGAAGGTGACCGTGGTGCACCCCGGCGGCATCAAGACTGCCATCGCCCGCAATGCCACCGTCGCCGAGAATTTCGACCAGGCCGACGTGGCGAAGTTCTTCGACAGCAAGTTGGCGAAGACCACCCCGATCGACGCGGCCAAGACCATTCTCAAGGGCGTCGAGAAGGGCCGGGGTCGCGTGCTCATCGGTTCCGACGCCATCGCGCTCGATCTGCTGCAACGCATCACCGGCTCGCGGTACCAGGGTCTGATCGCTGCGGTGTCCAAGCGTGCCATGCCACGGTCGAAGAAGTAGGCGGGTCGCGTCGTGAAAGCCTTCTACGTTCCACTGCCGATCGTTGCGGCGGCGCTCAAGCCCTTCTACCGCCTCGCGCTGAATCCGCGTCTGTCCTTCCGGGCGCAGCGGGCGGTCCTCGAGGCCGCGGCTCCCGTGCAGACGCTCCCACACGGGACCGTCGCGCAGAAACTGACGCTTGCGGGCAAGCGGGCCGAGCGCATCACCGTCGGAGCCACCGAACGCGACACCGCCATCCTGTACCTCCACGGGGGCGCGTTCACGATCGGTTCGATCAACACCCACCGATCGCTCGCCGCCCATCTGGCCCGAGAGTCGGCCAGCGCGGTGTACGTGCTCGATTACCGCCTCGCCCCGGAGAACCCGTACCCGGCCGCGCTCGACGACGCCG
>CAFBLX010000120.1_pt1 | contig 10319 bp, 4 predicted proteins | sample 7268311 | NCBI WGS metagenome assembly CAFBLX01 (sample SAMEA6814046, study PRJEB35770) | freshwater metagenome | biome: Freshwater; feature: Freshwater reservoir; material: water | place: Czech Republic | collected 2017-05-23 | depth 30m m | reverse complement strand
CGTATCGGGGCTGATCGCCTCACCCATCGATTGGGGTTGGTAACTGGACAGGTCCGACAGGTCGGGAGACTGCAACTGCTGCACCAGGTTCGGGGCCATCCGTACACCGCCGTTGGCGACGGTCGCGGCAATGACGGCGTCCTGCAGCGGGGTCAGCGCCACGTCGCGCTGACCGATGCTGGACTGGCCGAGAGCCGCGTCGTCGTCGATCGATCCGATGGTGCTGTCGGCGACGGTGAGCGGGATGCTGGTGTCCTCTCCGATACCGAACTTGGCGGCGGTCTCGCGCATCTTGTCGGCACCGGTGTCGATGCCCAGTTCGACGAAGGCGGTGTTGCACGACCGTGCGAATGCCTCACGTAGCGAGGCGGTCTGACCGCCTCCGCACGTCGAACCGTTGTAGTTCTCGAGCGTCGTCGACGTTCCCGGAAGGGTGATGTTCGACGCGGCCGTGAGTTGATCGTCCGGAGTGGCACCCGCCTGGAGCGCAGCGGCGGTCGTGATGACCTTGAACGTCGATCCCGGTGGGTAGGTCTGCGAGATCGCGCGGTTCACCAGCGGCTTGCCCGGATCGTCGCTCAGGTTCTCCCAGGCGGTCGACGTGGTGCTGCCGTCGTGGCTGGCCAGCAGGTTGGGGTCGTAGCTCGGTGTGCTGGCCATGGCGAGAATGTTGCCGGTGGCGGGGTCGAGGGCCACGACGGAGCCGGTGTATCCCTTGGCGGTCAGCTGGTCGTACGCCACCTGTTGGACGACCGGGTCGATGGTGGTGACGACGTTGCCGCCGCGGGGATCCCGGCCGGAGATGAGGTCGAACAGGCGTCCGCCGAACAACCGGTCGTCGGATCCGTTGAGTACCGGGTCCTCGGCGCGTTCGAGACCGGTGCTCGAGTACAGCATCGAATAGAAGCCGGTGATCGGGGCGTTGGCCTGCGGGCTCGCGGGGGAGATCGAGTTCTGCGGGTACGTGCGCAGGTACTTGTAGCGATCGTCCGTGGCAACCGACGATGCGAGAACCTGGCCACCGGCCGAGATCTGACCGCGCTGACGTGAGTACTCGTCGAGCAGAACGCGGGAGTTCCGTGGGTCGGTGCGCAGGTCGTCGGCCTTGATGACCTGAACGTAGGTCGCGTTGGCGAGCAGGGCGACCACCATCACCATGATGGCGATGGAGACGCGGCGTAGGGGAGTGTTCATGCGCGCTTCACCATTTCGGTCGGCGCCTCGGCGATCGGGGCGGCCACAGCGGGCTTCTTCTTGGGGGTCGCAGGCTCACGCGCTGCGTCGGAGATCTTGATCAGCAAGGCCACCAACAGGTAGTTCGCCAGCAACGAGGATCCTCCGTACGACATGTACGGGGTGGTCAGACCGGTCAGCGGGATGAGTTTGGTGACGCCGCCGACGACGACGAACAGCTGGACGGCGACAGTGAACGAGAGCCCGGCGGCGAGCAACTTGCCGAAGCTGTCTCGGACGGCGAGCGCAGTACGCATTCCGCGAATGACGAACAGCAGATACAGGATCAGCACTGCGGCCAAACCGATGAGGCCGAGTTCCTCGCCGACGGTGGCGATGATGAAGTCGGTCTTGGGGAACGGAACCTGCGACGGGCGACCGCTGCCGAGGCCGGTGCCGGCGAGCCCACCGGTGGCCAGACCGAACAGCGACTGGGAAATCTGGTAGCCGGTGTCGTTGTAGTCCGCGAACGGGTCCAACCAGGTCAGTGTCCGCACGCGCACGTGGCTGAACGCCTGGTAGGCGAAGAAGAATCCGACCATCAGCAGACCGCTGCCGATGATGATCCAGCCGACACGTTCGGTGGCGATGTAGATCATCACCAGAACGGTGCTGAAGATCAGCAGCGACGTGCCCAGGTCCTTCTCGAACACGAGCACCGCGACCGAGACGATCCACACGACGATGATGGGCCCGAGATCGCGAGCGCGCGGAAAGTCCATGCCGAGCCAGTGTTTGCCTGCAGTGGTGAACAGTTCACGCTTGGACACCAGCAGCGACGCGAAGAAGATCAGCAACAGAATCTTGGCGAACTCACCGGGCTGCAAACTGAAGCCGGGCAACCGAATCCAGATCTTGGATCCGTTGACCTCGGAGAACGCCGACGGCAGCAGCGCGGGAATGGCGAGAAGGATCAAGCCGGCCAGCCCGAGGGTGTACCCGTAGCGAGCCAGGGTGCGGTAGTCGCGCAGCAGCACCAGCAGTGCCACGAAGCCGGCGATGGCCAGCGTCGTCCACAGCACCTGCTGGTTGGCGTCGGGCGAGGGAATGGGGTTGCCGAGGTACTGCGCCTGTTGCTGATCGGCCAGGTCCAGTCGATGGATCAGCACCAGGCCGAGACCGTTGAGCAGCGCGACGATCGGCAGCAGCAGCGGATCCGCATAGGGGGCGAACCGTCGTACGGCCAAGTGCGCCACCGTCACCAGTGCGAGGTAGGCCAGCGCGTACTTGGCCAGGTCCCAGGTGATCGTCTGTTCCTGGCTGGCTTCGACGAGGATCAACGAGATGGTGGTGATCAGGACCGCGGCACCGAGCAGCAGCAATTCGACATTGCGACGATTCGACTGGATCGGTGCGGGAGCGAACCCACCGGGAGGACTCGGAAAGGAGCCTCCTGCGGACGGATTGGAACTCATCGAGTACCGGTCCTGCAGTTCTGGCCTGGGATCTGCGCGACGGTCGGTGTCGGCACGGCGGTAGTGGTCGGGGCAGCTTCCGGAACGGGCTCCGGCGCGGGCGGAGGCAACGGAACTCCGGGGGGAGGGATGATCGTCGTCGGGGCCGGTGCGGCTGTGGTGGTCACTGCCGGCTCGGTCTCGCAGACCTCCAATAGGTCTCCCGAGGCCAACCGTTGCACCTGACCGCGGGCGTCGTCGAGAGAGCCCGACGGGAGTCCTGCGGTCACCTGCTCGCGCGCGGCCGGCAACAGGTCGTCGATCTCGAACGGGACGCAATCGGCCGGCGCGGCGTCGGGTGCAGTCAATGTGACGCCACCGTTGTCGTCGAGGCAGCCGATCAATTCCACGCTCTGCAACGAGTACCCGAGAACGGAACCGGGGAGACCGCGCAGCACGGTGACCTTGCTGTTGTCCGCACCGACGTAGTAATTGCCCTTGATCACCGAATTGGCAACCACTACACCGATTCCGGCCAACACGACCAGGGTCAGCGCGATCAGTGACCACCGCAGTTTGTGCGACTTCTTCTCCGGTGTCACCACCGGAGCGGTCACGCGCTTGGGCGTCGTGCGCGGGGGACGCATGGCGGCGGCGCGGCCCGCTGCAGTGTTCGGCGGCGGAGCGTCCTCCTCGTCCTCGGTGCTGGCTGCGCCGCCGAGAATCGGGTGGCTCTGGCCGTAGTCGAGGTCGATGACGTCGGCGACGACGACGGTGACGTTGTCGGGGCCACCGCTGCGCAGGGCTAGTTCGATGAGGCGGTCGGCGCACGGCCCGGTCTCGCCCTCGGCGAGAGTGTTCTCGATGGTTTCGTCGCTCACGACGTCCGACAAACCGTCGGAGCACAACAGGTAGCGGTCGCCGGCACGGACCTCGCGGACGGTGAGCGTCGGCTCGATCTCGTTACCGGTCAGCGCCCTCATGATCAGTGAGCGTTGCGGGTGCGTGTGCGCCTGTTCGGCGGTGATGCGGCCTTCGTCGACCAGTGACTGGACGAACGTATCGTCGCGGGTGATCTGAGTGAGCGAGCCGTCGCGCAGCATGTAGGCACGCGAGTCACCGATGTGCACCAGACCCATTCGCTTGCCCGCGAACAGGATTGCGGTCAGCGTGGTTCCCATGCCGTCGAGTTCGGGCTCGTCTTCCACCTGGTCGGCGATGGAGGCGTTGCCCTCTCGGGTGGCGGCTTCGAGTTTGCCGAGCAGATCCTCGCCCGGTTCGTCGTCGTCGAGGTGCGCCAGCGCGGCGATCATCAACTGCGAGGCCACTTCGCCTGCGGCGTGACCGCCCATGCCGTCGGCCAGAGCCAACAGTCGCGCACCTGCGTAGACGGAGTCCTCGTTGTTGGAGCGAACGAGACCGCGATCGCTGCGGGCGGCGTAGCGGAGAACAAGGGTCACGGGCGCAACTCGATCACGGTCTTGCCGACGCGAACCGGAGTTCCCAGTGGAACGCGTACAGCGGTGGTGACCTTGGCTCGATCGAGGTAGGTGCCGTTGGTCGAGCCCAAGTCTTCGACGTACCAATCTCCGCCGCGAGGCGAGAGGCGAGCGTGCCTGGTGGACGAATAGTCGTCTGTCAGAACGAGAGTCGAATCGTCTGCGCGTCCGATCAGAACCGGCTGAGTGCCGAGCGAGATGCGCGTGCCGGCGAGGCCGCCCTGGGTCACCACGAGGTACTTCGCCACCTTCTGCTTGTTGAACGACGGGAGCACCTTCGAGCCACCGGAGTAGCGGGCGGGCACACGCATACCGGCTGCGGCATAGATGTCACTGCGCAGCGTCCGAAGAACGGCCCAGACGAAGAACCACAACAGGAGCAGAAAACCTGCCCTGGTCAGTTGCAGAATCAATCCCTGCACGACGATTCACCTCCTCCTTCGCGATCGGACCTGCATCCCCCACAATCCGACGCGGCGGCGCGACAGACATGGTTGTCTCGCAGCATCATAGGGTGCAGTCGCTCGTGTGGACGACATACGGGTGGGCGAACCTGCGAGTCGAGGAGACGAACATCTCGGTCGGCCGGGCCACTCCGGTGATCAGACGATCCGGACCAGAATCTCGGAGTGACCGGCGCGGATCACGTCGCCGTCGGCCAGTTGCCAATCCTGGACGGGTGCACCGTTGACGGTGGTTCCGTTGGTGGATCCCAGATCGGACAGCATGGCCACTCGGCCGTCCCAGCGAATCTCGATGTGTCGGCGTGACACTCCGGTGTCGGGGAGGCGGAACTGGGCGTCCTGGCCGCGCCCGATGATGTTCTGTCCGTCCCGGAGCTGGAAGTAGCGGCCGCTGCCGTCCTCGAGCTGAAGGGTCGCGGCGAGCGCCTGGGGCTGACCTGCGTAGGACGCCGGCTGGTCGTAGCCGTAGCCGTCCCCGCGATCACCGGCACCCTGGGGGTAGCCGCGGCCGTAGGGCGCTTGGGCAGGCGGGTAGTCGTAGGCGGGCTGCTGGTAGCCCTGCTGTGGGTAACCGGCACCCTGCGGCTCGGCATAGCGGCCGGCGGGCTCGCCGTACGCCTGCTCCTGATAGGGAGCCTCGCTGTAGGCACCGCCCTGCTCGCCACCGTTGTAGTCGTAACCGGCACCGTTGTAGCCCTGCGCGTCGTAACCCTGGGCGTTGTAGCCCTGAGCGTCGTAACCCTGCGCGTTGTAGCCCGCTCGGTCGTAGCCCTGGGCGTCGTAACCCTGCTCCTGACCGTTGGGTGCTCCGTAGGCCTGGTCGTATCCCTGCTCCGGGCCGCCGGCGGCGCTGTAGGCCTGGCCGTGCTGGGCGTACGGCTGCTCGTCGTAGCCCTGGTTCTCGTAGCCCTGGGCGTTGTACGGCTGCTGGTCGTAGCGCTGATCTCGATCGGCGGGCGCGTAACCCTGCGCGTCGTATCCGTTCTGCTCACGCGCCGCGTAGCGGGGATCCTGGCCACCGGCGTATCCGTTGCGCGCGCGCGGATCCGGACGATGTCCGTCCGCGGGGTCGCGCTGCGGGTCGTAGCCTGGGTTCTGCGTCATGTGGCCGGCTCCTGGTATCGACATCGGTGGGGCAGTCGGTCGCTGCGTGGCTGAAGGGACGGGACGGGCTGGCTGTGCCGACGCGTTCTGCTGAACAGAGCTGTTCTGCGCAGCAATCGCCGATCGTCCCACATCGGGATCGACCGAGCCACTGGCCCGGAACTGTCCGGTGTGAAGGGTGGGCGACGGTTCGAAGCGAACCACCACGTCACCGTAGGTCTGCCACCCCTGATCACGGATGTAATCGTCCAGGTGACGCGAGAAAGCCTTGACCGTGAGCTCGCGATCACCGGCAAGTTCCTCGTGATCCGAGCTGTTGATCGTGATCACGTAGTTGTTGGGTGCCAGGTAATGACCGCCGTCCAAGGGGCGAACGAGATCGGACGCCTCCTGTTGCAACGCCGCCTCGACTTCGGCCGGTACGACGCCGCCGCCGAACACGCGGGCGAAGACGTCGCCGACAGCGCTCTGCAGCTTGCGTTCGAAACGCTGAACGATGCCCATCGTGACCCCTCCTCTCACTGTGTTCTTCCACCCTGTGGTGCCTGTTGCCTACAACGGTGCGACGGCCGCGTGTCATCACGAAGTCGCGCTGCAAGCATGATATACGGTGCGGCCGACAGCAACGCTGTGCCGCCGGTTGCTCGGGGCAGCTCGAGACGGCGATTTTCGAGCACGGCGGGGTGCGTGTTAGTGTTCTCGCCGTCACCCGGGCGGGTGGCGGAATGGCAGACGCGCTGGCTTCAGGTGCCAGTGTCCTTCGGGACGTGGGGGTTCAAGTCCCCCTCCGCCCACCACACTGGCCGCAGCTGATCTCGATCGCTGCGGCCAGTAGTTTCTTCGAACCCCGGCGTGTGAGCGCGGGTGATGCCTTACATTCGTGTAGTTCGACAACGATGTCGACGTGTCGATGCAGAGCCGGATTCCGGACCCCGTCGATTCGGTGGAAAATCGCAGGTGAGAGCCCGAAGTAGGCTTACCTTATTTGCGAGAGCACCCTGGTACTGACTTATCGTTCGTAATTGGATCGGCCTCACCACGGCCTGATCCGTCGAGACCTTCACTTTTCTACCACGAGCCCACCCGCCCGTGCAGAGGAAAGCGTGGAAGATCGACAGGTGCTGCTTCAACGGCGAGGACGCACCGCAGGCCGTTCGAGCAGCCGGTTACACCACACCGTCGCCGACGAGTTTCAAGGCTGGACTTATCCGAAGGCTAGGTATGAAGCACACTCCGGGCCCGCAAGGCCTCTACGATCCCGTCAACGAACACGACTCTTGTGGTGTCGCATTCGTGGTGGACATGCACGGTCGCCGCAGTCGCGACATCGTCGAGAAGGCGATCACCGCACTGGTCAACCTCGAGCACCGCGGTGCCGCGGGCTCCGAACCGAACACCGGCGACGGTGCGGGCATTCTGATCCAGGTACCGGACGCGTTCTTCCGCGCCGTCGTAGATTTCGAGCTCCCCGCACCCGGTGCCTACGCAACCGGTGTCGCATTCCTGCCGCAGGGCCGCAGCGACGCAGCGCGCGCGTGCGAGGGTGTCGAGCGCATCGTCGAGAGCGAAGGCATGACCGTCCTCGGATGGCGTGAGGTCCCCACCGACGACTCCTCCTTGGGCGCGTTGGCTCGCGACGCGATGCCGACGTTCCGTCAGTTGTTCTTCTCCGCTCCCGACGCGGCGATCACCGACCTCGAACTCGAGCGTCGTGCCTTCGTCATTCGCAAGCGCGTCGAACACGAGTTGGGTGAAGAGGGCGCAGGCAAGGACGGCCCCGGTCGCGAGACCGTGTACTTCCCGTCACTGTCCTCGCAGACGTTCGTCTACAAGGGCATGCTGACCACGCCCCAGCTCAAGGGCTTCTACCTCGACCTGCAGGACGAGCGCGTCGAAAGTGCACTGGGACTTGTGCATTCGCGTTTCTCGACCAACACGTTCCCGTCGTGGCCGTTGGCCCACCCGTTCCGACGGGTCGCACACAACGGTGAGATCAACACCGCGACCGGCAACGAGAACTGGATGCGCGCCCGCGAGGCCCTCATCACCTCCGACGTGTTCGGTGGCTCGGAAGCGCTCGAGAAGATCTTCCCCGTCGTCACCCACGGAGCCAGTGACACAGCACGTTTCGACGAGGTGCTCGAACTGCTGCACCTCGGCGGCCGCAGCCTGCCGCATGCCGTGCTGATGATGATTCCCGAGGCCTGGGAGCGGCACGAATCCATGGACCCCGCGCGTCGGGCGTTCTACAAGTACCACTCCTCGTTGATGGAGCCCTGGGACGGACCGGCCTCGGTGTGCTTCACCGACGGCACCGTCATCGGCGCCGTTCTGGACCGCAACGGTCTTCGCCCCAGCCGCCTGTGGGTCACCGACGACGGCTTGGTCGTCATGGCTTCCGAGGTCGGCGTGCTGGACATCGACCCGTCCAAGGTCGTCCGCAAGGTTCGCTTGCAGCCGGGCCGGATGTTCCTGGTGGACACCGCACAGGGCCGCATCGTCTCCGACGACGAGATCAAGGACAAACTCGCCGCCGAGCACCCGTACCAGCAGTGGCTCGACGAGGGCCTGACGTCGATCGACGATCTGCCCGAGCGGCCGCACGTGCACATGCCGCACGATCGCGTGCTGATCCGCCAGCAGATCTTCGGATACACCACCGAGGAACTGAACGTGCTGGTCTCGCCGATGGCGAAGTCCGGTGCCGAGGCCATCGGTTCGATGGGTACCGATACCCCGATCGCCGTGCTGTCGGCACGTCCGCGGATGTTGTTCGACTACTTCTCGCAGCTGTTCGCCCAGGTCACCAACCCGCCGCTCGACGCGATCCGTGAAGAGATCGTCACCAGCCTCGGCGGCACCATCGGTCCCGAGGGCGATCTGCTCAACCCGGGTGCCGACGGCTGCAAGCAGATCGTGCTGCCCCAGCCGATCCTGCACAACGACGACCTCGCCAAGCTCGTCCACATCAACGACGAGGGCACGCAGGAAGAGCTGCGCTCGGTGGTCGTGCGTGGCCTGTACCCGGTTGCCGAGGGTGGTGAAGGTCTCCGAAAGGCGTTGGAGGCCATCCGCGCTCAGGTTTCGGCTGCCATTTCGGGCGGGGCGCGGATCATCGTGCTCTCCGACCGAGAGTCCAGTGAGAAGCTCGCTCCGATTCCGTCCCTGCTCCTCACCTCGGCAGTGCACCACCATCTCGTTCGTGAGAAGACCCGCACCAAGGTCGGTCTGATCATCGAAGCCGGTGACGCCCGCGAGGTCCACCACATGGCTCTGCTCATCGGATTCGGTGCGGCAGCGGTCAATCCGTACATGGCCTTCGAGTCGATCGAGGACATGATCGAGCGCGGTGCCCTCACCGGCATCGACTTCGACAAGGCCGTCGGCAACTACATCAAGGCCGCAGGCAAGGGCGTGCTGAAGGTGATGTCCAAGATGGGCATCTCGACTCTCGCGTCGTACACCGGAGCCCAGCTGTTCCAGGTCATCGGCCTGTCGCAGGAACTGGTCGACGAGTACTTCACCGGGCTCAACAGCCACCTCGGCGGTATCGATCTCGACCAGGTCGCCGACGACGTCGCAGCGCGACATGGCGTCGCGTACCTCGACAACCGTCAGGAACGCGCACACCGTGAGCTCGAGACGGGCGGCGAGTACCAGTGGCGTCGGGAAGGGGAGTACCACCTCTTCAACCCTGACACCGTCTTCAAGCTGCAGCACTCCACCCGCACCGGTCAGTACGACATCTTCAAGGAATACACGAAGATGGTCGACGACCAGTCCGAGCGGCTCGCGTCGCTGCGCGGTCTGTTCCGCTTCAAGACCGAAGAGCGACAGGCTATTTCGATCGACGAGGTCGAGCCGGCCAGCGAGATCGTCAAGCGTTTCTCCACGGGCGCGATGAGCTACGGCTCCATCTCGGCCGAGGCACACGAGACCCTTGCCATCGCGATGAACCGTCTCGGTGGACGCTCGAACTCCGGTGAGGGCGGCGAGGACGTCTCGCGCTTCGAGCCGGACGAGAACGGCGATTGGCGACGCAGTGCCATCAAGCAGGTCGCGTCGGGACGTTTCGGCGTCACCTCGCACTACTTGACCAACTGCACCGACATCCAGATCAAGATGGCGCAGGGAGCCAAGCCCGGTGAGGGCGGCCAGCTTCCGGCTCACAAGGTGTACCCGTGGGTCGCCGAGGTTCGGCACTCCACGCCGGGTGTCGGTCTGATCTCGCCGCCGCCGCACCACGACATCTACTCGATCGAGGATCTGGCGCAGCTTATCCACGACCTGAAGAATGCGAACCCGTCGGCTCGCATTCACGTCAAGCTCGTCTCCGAGGTCGGAGTCGGCACCGTTGCGGCGGGTGTGTCCAAGGCGCACGCGGACGTGGTGCTCATCTCGGGCCACGACGGCGGCACCGGCGCGACGCCGCTGACGTCGGTCAAGCACGCAGGTGGACCGTGGGAGCTCGGCTTGGCCGAGACCCAGCAGACGTTGCTGCTCAATGGTCTTCGCGATCGCATCGTCGTGCAGGTGGACGGCCAGCTCAAGACCGGCCGCGACGTCATGGTCGCTGCTCTGCTCGGCGGCGAGGAGTTCGGTTTCGCCACCGCTCCGCTCGTCGT
>CAFBLX010000119.1_pt1 | contig 10330 bp, 11 predicted proteins | sample 7268311 | NCBI WGS metagenome assembly CAFBLX01 (sample SAMEA6814046, study PRJEB35770) | freshwater metagenome | biome: Freshwater; feature: Freshwater reservoir; material: water | place: Czech Republic | collected 2017-05-23 | depth 30m m | reverse complement strand
GTGCAGTGGTGTCAGCACCGCAGCTACGACCTCCATGTCCTCGACGACGGCGTCGAGGTGGACCTGGATTGGTGGAACGGCCATCTCGACCGAGCCGGTCATGATCTCCGACTGCGCGGCCGCAACCTCGACGGCGAAATCGTCGAGTACGGCGGTGCCACCGTGCAGCGCAACGATCTACGGATCGGCACCGATCTGGCTGTAGGCGAAGACGATTCACTCGGACTGCTGTTTCTCTGCGCAGCCTGGCAGGGCAGCCATCGGCACCGCAGAGCGATGCGGCGATTCCCGGACGTCATGAACCCGCACCTCAGCCGTCCCGACGAGAACCCCGTCGCCAAGACTCTTGCTATGCTCGACAGCTGCGTCCGCGACCGCGCAGTGCCCGACCATCCGAACTCCACCTGGTCCGGTTGGCCCGATGCCCCCGGCGTCGGAATGTCATTGATGGCGACTTTCCTGTGGGCGGTGAAGGCGTCGGTCTACGGCGGGCCGGCGCAGCTGATCGACCAGTACGGAGTCTCGACACTCATTCACGAAGGGTGGCTCGAGGACCCGTCCGTCACCGGATTCACTCGTCGCCGCTACGACCGCTACGTCGAACTCATCACCGCATGGGCCACCGACATCGGCACCAGCCCCGAGCTCGTCGAAATGTGGCTCGTGCAGCGCTGGAGCGCCCGACTGAACGAAGCACGACACGGCCGCTACACCGCACCCACGTTGTTCTGAGCCGCTCGAATTATCATTGCAGCTCAACGGCATTGGTCAGAACAGAAGAGGGTTCATCATCCGCTCGTCACCATGCGCACGTGCGGGATTCCAGCGTCCAAGTAGTTCTCCCCCACACGCACGAATCCGAAGCGGCCGTACCACTCTTCGAGGTGCGCCTGCGCGGAGAGTTCGACAACCCCGGGATATGCCTCCTGTGCCGCTTTCACGAGTTCTCCGGCGTAGCCCTTACCCCGTGCACTGGCGGCGGTCGCGACTCGGCCGATGTGAACCGTGTCGTCGACGAGGACTCGAATGGTCGCCAGCACCTCACCGTCGTCGTCCTGCATCCAGAACAACTCCGTCGTCGGAAGCAGATCCGCGCCATCGAGTTCGATGTCGTCGACGATTTTCTGCTCGTGCACGAATACCGCGACCCGAAGCGCCATGATGCGGTACAGCGTGCTCTGGTCGACGCGTGCCAGCGGGGCGTGATGGAGAGTGGGCATGGGGGTCCGTTCTGTCGGAGGTAGGGGCAAGGTCACCGGTCGGTGTCGGCACTGCGGTCGACCACGTTGGCGATCGTGAGCTGGGCCAGTCGTTTCTGCGTCGCCGGCGGATACGTCTCGCGATCGAGTACCGCCAAGACCACGATGCCCTCCACCGCGGTGGCGATTTGCTGGGCGCACTCTTCGGCCTCGGCATCGGTGATGTGAGTGCCGAGCTCGGCGACGAGACCCGCCATGCGAGTGAGCCACTGACGCGTGTGGGTCACGTGCGGGTTCCGCAGCTCGGCGTCCGCGATCGCCGCCGCCGCGAAGCCCGTGAAGATTCGGGCTTCGACTATGCGCTCGTCGTCGAGCGGAAGCACCGAGCAGACAACGGAATACAGACGCTCCGCCGCGGACTGCGTGCCACCGGTACCGGCCTCGTCGGCCCGCGCCGCCGTGCGCTCGAACAGGGTCTGTCGCGCGTGCACCAACATCGCAGACCGGGAGCCGAAGCGGTGCATGATCAAACCCGTCGTGCAGCCCGCCCGCGTCGCGACCGCGCGCACCGTCGTCGCCTCGATCCCCAACTCCGCAATCGTGTCCCACACGGCCTGCGAAATGCGATGCCGCGGATCGTCCGATTCGAGTGGCACTCGTTCCCACCTCCCCTCTCGCCGTAACACTTGTTACGGACGAGCGTAACAGGTGTTACGGCGAGCCATCTTCCGAACGCCACACGAAGGGGTTGCCCAGACGCACATTCCGTTTTACTGTTATTCCGTAATTACGGAATAACAACCAAGGAGCTCGAGATGCAACGCCTCACCCTGGTTTCGGCAGCCTGCGCGACAGTCCTGTTGATGAGCGGATGTGCCTCCATCGACTCGGATACAGCCGAGGCAGCCACTCCGACACCGGAAAACTGCGCACCCGTCACCTCGACCGACCTCGCCACCGAAGACGGGTGGATCGGACTGATCGATCAGGCACCCGACACCGTCGGCCTCGTGATCGACGACGGACGCGGCAGAACCGTCGAACATCGAGCCGATCAGGAGCAGGTCCTCGCATCGGCGATCAAGGTGGTGCATCTCGCCGCCTACGCCCAGGCCGTCGCGAACGGCAGCATCGACCCGAACGAGCAAGTGACGCTCTCGGATTGGGAGCGATGGTACGTACCCGGCACCGATGGTGGCGCGCATCCGAATGCCCTCGACCGCTTGGGAATCGCGAACACCGGCACCAACGCAACCGACCCCAGTGCCACGGTCCGCATCGACGACATGGTTACGGCCATGATCCAGGAAAGCGACAACTCCGTCCCCGACTACCTCCGATACCGACTCGGCGACCAAGCCATCATCGACGCAGCCGCCACCGGAGGGTGGGAGAACTTCGAGGTGCGCAGCCTGGTGGCCGACATCCTGTCGGTCTTCGACCCGGCACTCGCTGACGAGGACCGCTGGGAGACGGCGCAGAAGTGGGCATTCGACCCAGAGTTTCGGACCCAGGTCGACGCAGCCGTGCAACTACCGACTTACGAAGACCAGGCCACCCGAGTGCAGAACAACTTTCGCGGCGCCTCGGCGGAACAACTCAATGGAATGTATCGCGCCTTCACGGATGGAACCTTCGGCACCGCGTCGGATACCATTCTGCGCCAATTGGAATGGCAGCCCGCAGGAGACGACGTTCTCGGTGTCGGGTTCAAGGGCGGCAGCCTCGCGGGGGTGATCACTCAGGGATTCGAGCTACGGCGCACCGATGGAACGGTGGCGACCGCAGTGTGGCTGATCGATGGACTTTCTGCAGACAGATTCGAGCAAGCGTATGCGGACGCCGGCGTACAGCAGCAACTCATCCTCGAGGCCATGCTCTCGTCGGACGTACTCGACCGGATAGCCTGCGTGGTGTGAGTTCAACGTTCGAGTCGAGACTGGCAGAGCTGGAAGCTCGCGTCGCCGAGCTGGAACGACGCGAGGCTCCCGAGCAGGTCGATGCCGCCCCGTCGACGGGCGGCATCGTCGCCTATCAGGGCGACGTGCATCTGCACGGCACGGTCTGTTGGGACATCAGCTACTCCGCCGACGCCATCATCGATCTGCCCATTGCCTCGATATCGGAAGTGCTTGCTGCATTGGGCCATCCGGTCCGGTTGCAGATCGTCCGAACGTTGCTGCGCGGTCCAGCGAACGCCGCGGATCTACATGCCGCAGTGGGGGTCGGCTCCTCGGGCCAGATCTACCACCACCTCAAGACGCTGAGCTCGGCGAACATCGTGGAGCAGCAGAGCCGCGGGGAATACCGGATAGCACCCAAACGAGTTGTGCCGCTTCTGGTTTCGATGCTCACCGCCGCCGACATCGCGGGAGACCTGGGTACCTGACCGTTACGGCCAGGTGAGGCGACACCACAGTCTCTCGCAATCGATCGGAATGCCAGCCGTGCTAACTTTCGTGGCAGTGACACCCGTCACCAGCAGAGCACAGGGAGAAGCGGCAGTGGGACGACGCGCAACGGCAGCGATACTAGGGCTGTTTCTGATGGCGGGCGGTCTCGTCGGCACCGGCACCGCTGCGGCGCAACCTGCACCGGCCACGACGTGGCTGTGTAGCCCCGAACTGACAAACGACCCCTGCGACCTGGGCGGCGACACCACCGACCTCGGCACCGGCACAGTGACTCCTGGCCCCGCGGCCGTGCCGGAGTCCGACAAGCCCGTCGATTGCTTCTATCTCTACCCCACCGTCACCAACGACGTCGCACTCAATGCCCCCGGCTACGCGACGCCCGAGGTGGCTTCTATCGCCAGTTTCCAGGCTGCCCGGTTCAACACCCAATGCCGAGTATTCGCGCCGGTCTACCGCCAGACCCCGTTGGTCGGGCTGCCTCTGGCACTGGTGGGTGCGGCCGGACCGTCGATAGATCTGGCGTACTCCGATGTGCGCGCCGCCTGGGACAACTACATGGCAACCGTGAACAACGGCCGAGGCGTCATCCTCATCGGCCATTCACAAGGCACGTTCATGCTCCGCAAGCTGATGCGCGACACCTTCGATCAAGATGCAGCCCTACGACAGCAACTTGTCGGCGCATTCCTCATGGGCGGGAATGTCGAGACGGCCCGCGGCAGCACCACCGGTGGCGACTTCACGGACATCCCTTTGTGCACCGAACAGGGCCAGTTTGGTTGCGTCGTAGCATATTCCACCAACACGCTACTGCCGCCGCTGTCGACGTTCGGCAATTCGTCGCTGGATCTGTGGTCTCAGCGATGGGGCCTGCCGAGTGGCCCGCAGTATCAGGTGGCCTGCACCGATCCGGTGGCACTCAGCGGAGACGATCGGCCCGTCGGAATCACGGTGCCGAGCGCACCGTTCGCGTTCGGAATCATTTCGATTCTGTTGCAGTACACCACGGCCCCCGAGACCGTGCCGACCTCGAACTCGACGTGGACCACCAGCCGGGGCCGAGTGGTCGGATCCTGCATCGACGCCGGCGGTTACAACCAATATCACCTCACGTTCGTGGAACCTCAGCCGCTCAACGAAGTGCCGCTTCTCGATTCACATCTGGTCGACATGAACGTGGGCCTCGATCGCCTGATCAGCATCGCCGATCAGCAGACGACAGCGTGGCAAACTGCCCGCTGACCGTCCAGACGTTTCACGGAACGAGCAACACACCCAAGCCGGGGATGAGGGCGTTCGATTCCGGCGGGGCTTGCCACTGCTCACGATTGTGGGTGACGGTCACAACCACCGGGCCCGCCCCGGTCTGCGCAGTTACTTCGAGAGGCAAGTTGACCGGATATCTCGGCTCAGCGTTGATCGGGAGCGATGGATCCTCGAGGGCTTCCCAGTGCCGTAGATCGACCGCTCCGACGGCACCGGTGTTCAGATTGCGCCAGTTCACCGTCAGGAAGCGGTAATTGAACTGGTAGTAGTACGGCCTGATGTCCGCAGCCGTGAAGCGCACCTCACCTGGCTTCTCACCTACCGTTGCCTCGATCGGAATCGTCTGAACGAGTCCGCCTGGCACCCCAGCCGGACCGAACTCCGGCCCGGTGACGACAGGAACCAGAAGCTCGGACGTCGTGGGCGCCGCCGTCGCCGCACCAACTCCTGCACCCAGAACCAATGGTACGGAGAGCACCAGCACAACTACTCCGCGTCGTAAAGATGTTCGCATCGTTTGCCTTTCATCCGCGATCGAATTCAGGGGACCAGCACCACGCCGGCACCGGGGAGAAGAGTGTCGAGGTACGGAGAGCCCCACTGACCGCCGTTCGAGTAGTCCTTGGTGTGCGTCACCGTCACCACGACAGGACCCGGTCCGGTATTCGCGACCACCTCGAGAGGCAGATCTTCCCGTCCGTAGGGGCCACCCGGGGATGGTGTCGGATCGTCCTGCCAATGCCGTAGATCGGCGGCACCCGTCGCACCCGTCGCGAGGTTTCGCCAGTTCAGGTTCAGGTACCGGTAGGGATACTGATCGGCGAACGGGGCAATGTTCGCGGCCGAGAAGGTGGCCACACCGGGCTCGTCGCCCACAGTGGCTTTCATCGGAATGGTCTGGAAGAAGCCGCCGGGGACGGCTCCGGGAGCTATCTGGAAACCGGTCACGATGGGAACCTGGAGGTTTGTCACCTGAGGGGCGGCCGCTGCCGTACCCGCTCCGATCCCCAACACGAGGGGCACGGTCAATGCCGTTGCTACTACCGCTCGCTGCAATGACTTTCGCATACTGCGTACCTTTCGTCCCAGTCGCACAACGTGATTCCAGATCGAGTTAGATCGAGCGCCAGGCGTCTCAGGTTGAACCTGAAACATCAACTGGCGGTTGAGCGTTATCTCCGTCCACACTCGCAGGCGAAATATCCGATAGTCCACCCGTATACCGATTCGTGACGGGGTCGTGACACGAACGACGTTAACAGACCATCTGGCCCGTTCGATTCATAGTTCAGAGGTGATGCACTCTGCAGCCACCGGTGAGGACGAACGAATGAGGCAAGTCCGCAACATCGTGGCCATGTGTGCCCTGGTCGCCGCTACCACGCTGACCCTCACGGCCTGCGGGTCTGAGGCACCGACCAGCACCGATGCAGCGCCCGTCACCAGCGCCGCTCCCGCTCCGTCAGCGGGTGGCTCTCCCGATGCCGGCGGCGGCACCGGGACGGACGGCCCGGCCGTCGAGGCTCCCGAGGTCGTGACCCCGGCTTTGGAGCAGCCCACTGAAGCGGGACCTGCGGCCGTGCAGCCCGCCCCCAACCGCGACGACGTCAACGTCGACGCACGCGACTTCGAGGTAGACGGTGGCCAGTACTTCTTTCAATCCCCCAGCGGGAATGTGTTCTGCGCATTCAATTCGTCGAATGCTCCCGGAACGATCGTGGGCTGTCAGGTCCGCTACTCGGTGCCCGGCAACACCGGGCGCGAATGCCTCAATACCGAGAACAACACCTACGGCGTGCAGATCAAGCAGGACGGCACCGTCGAACAGATCTGCACCAATCAGGGAATCTTCTTCGGTGGCAATCCCGGCCCACGAGTTCTGGAATACGGCCAGGTCATCGGAGTGACGGGCAACTTCTGCCGCTCCACCGAAGCCGGCATCACCTGCTACGACGGCGACAGAGGCTTCATGATCTCCCGCAACGTCAACATCGCTTTCTGATGAAGGAGCCCAACATGTTCCGAAGAACTGCTCTGCTCGCGGCCACTGCCGCCCTCGCCTTCGCGCTGACTGCCTGCGGCGGCGAAGAGGCCCCCGCGGCTGCACCGACCCCCGCCTCCAACGCCGCATCGCAAATCCCCGCACCGCCCCAGGTGACCATTGCCAACCCACCGGTCGACACCACGGACCCTGCCGCGCCGGAGACCACGGATTCATCGCAGAGCAAGCCGAATCCGGTGAACAACACTGCACCGATCACACCCGTCGACCCTGCCCGCTATACCGCGTACGGCAACGAGGTGGGATGGAAGTCGCCCTCGGGCAAGATCTACTGCAAGATCGGCTCTTCCGAATTCGGGTCCGGTTGCCAGTCAGGAGATGCTCCGGTACCGGACGGCGCGAACTGCGTCACCCCGTCGTTCACCATCGACCAACTGAGCAAAGGCTTCTACATGACGCCGGGCAAGGTGACGCCGACCTGCTTCAACCAAGGCCAATTCGGAGTCGAGAACGCGCAGACGTTGGAGTACAACACGTCCATCACGTTCAATGGGATGACGTGCTTTTCCCGCGTCGAAGCGATGATCTGCGACGCCGGCGGCGGGCATGGCTTCGTGTTGTCGATGCAGCAAGCGACGTCCAACTGATGACGGGACACAGCAGTCGCGCGACCCTCGTCGCCATCGCGTTCATCGGTGTACTTCTGACGGGATGCAGTAGCTCGGACGAACCGACAGATGCGATGCCGTCGGTCATCCCCACCGTGGTCGCGGGTGCGCCGGCGACATCGACCGAGGCGGCACCGCAGGTGACGGTTGCTCCGCAACCGGGTGGCAGCCATTCCGAGTCCGATTCTGCGACAACACCATCGGTCGACTCTGCGCCGATCACTCCCGTCGACCCGGCCCGATATGCCGCCATCAACAACGAAGTTGGCTGGAAGTCGCCGTCGGGCAACATCTACTGCAAGCTCGGCTCCACCGCGTTCTCGTCCGGCTGCCAGGCCACGGACGCACCCGTGCCCGACGGCGCGGACTGCGACAAGCCACCGTTCTCGGCGGACGAGATGAGCAAGGGCTTCTTCCTGGACCCGGGCAAGGTGACGCCAATGTGCTTCAATCAGGGCGCTTTTGGGGTCGAGAACGCTCGGTCGTTGGAGTACAACACATCGATTTCGTTCAATGGCTACACCTGCTACTCCCGAGTCGACGCCATGGTCTGCGACGCGGGCAGTGGACACGGCTTCGTGTTGTCGATGCAGCAGGCGACCTCCAACTGATCAGCGAGCCTCATCCCGTCGAGGTTCCATGACGAAGTCGTCCAGATCGGCCCGCCGCGTCATCTCCCAGTAGTCGACGATGCGCCACGGCAACGTCGAGACCACACGTCCGGCGTCGTTGCGGTACCAGTTGTCCATGCCGCCGTGCGACCAGATCATCTTGGCGTGCGCCTCGTCGTGCTTGCGGACGTACTCCGCTTCCACGTCGGGCTTGCACTCGATGGCACCGATTCGCTTGTCCACCATGTCTATCAAGACATCGACGATGTAGCGCACCTGGCATTCGGCGATGGTGATGTAACTACCCCCATGACCCAACACCGTTCCGGGGCCGCAGGTGATGAAGAAGTTCGGGAAATCCGGGACGGTGATGCCGAGATAGGCGTGCGCATCTTCGGGACCCCAGATATCGCGGATGGACTCCCCCGATCGTCCGCGCACGTCGATCGGCGTCAGCAACTTGTGGGTTTCGAAGCCCGTCGCGAGGATCACCACGTCGACCTCGGTCTCCGAACCATCCCGCGCAACAACCGAATTCGAGGTGATGGACGCGACGGCGTCGGCGACGAGGGTGACGTTGTCTCGTTTGAGCGCGGCGTACCAACCGTTGTCGAGCAGCATCCGCTTGCCGAAGGGCGGGTAATCGGGCAGGGATTTCTCGATCAGGTCCGGCCTGCCCTCGAGCTCGGCTTCGATGTAGCGGGTGAAGACGCGTCGATGCGCGTCGTTCATCGGGTTGATCGAGCGCTGCGGATGCTCCCACTCGGGATCTACCTGCAGCGAGCTGTGCACACGATCGTTGAAGTTCCAGGCCAGCCTGGTTCGGTACCACAGCCTGTAGAGCGGAACGACCTTCATGAGGTAGTTGGCGTCGTCGCCCATCTCGGTGAAATACACGTCGCTCGACGACACCCACTGCGGCGACCGCTGAAACACCGTCGCATGCCCCACCGTCGACGCGATGGCCGGCAACACCTGCATCGCACTGGCCCCGGTTCCGACGATGGCGACGCGCTTGCCGGTCAGGTCCAGATCGGCCGGCCAGTTGGCGGTGTGGAAGATCGGGCCGTCGAACGAGTCGAGCCCAGGAATGTGGGGCACCTTCGGCCGATTGAGCTGACCGGTAGCAGAGATCACCACATCGGCGGTCAAGATCTCGCCGTCGACCGTGGTGACGGTCCAGCCCTGTCGCTGGGCGTCGTACTCGGCCGTCGCCACCTCGGTGTCGAAGCGAATACGTTGCCGCAGATCATGTTCGGAGGCAACATCGCTGAGGTACTGCCATACCTCGTCGCGCTTGCCGAAGTGTGTGCTCCACGCCCGCGGCGCGAAGGAGTAGGAGTACAGGTGACTGGGGGTGTCGACGCCGGCACCGGGGTAGGTGTTCTCGAACCAGCCACCACCCACATCGGAATTCTTTTCGAGCACCGTGTGACTGATGCCCGCCTCGTGCAGCTTGATGGACGCGAGCATCCCCGAGACGCCCGCACCGATCACGATGACCGACAGATCGTTCGGCGCGGCCACCTGAGTGTCCGAGGCAGTGAAGCCCATGTCCTCGGCAACCATGACACCGAACTCGGGAGGAACCTGCTCACCGACCGCCACGCTGATCATCTCGACGAGGTGTGCCGAATCGGGTGCGGGCACCGCCATGGGCGTGCCCTCGTGGAACGCGCAGATCGCGTCGAGCGCCGCGGCGCGGATGCGGTCGGCCAAGGCGTCGTCGAATCCGCCCGTGTCGTTGTTGTCCATGCCCCGACTACGGGTGGGGCGATACGGATCGGTAAGCCACGTACGGTCGCCGGTCAACTGATAGAGCACCGCCACCAGCGTGGGCAAATTCGCCGCGGCGAGAGCCCGCGCGAGCCGATCCCGATCCACCCCATCCACGGTCTCCGCTGCCGTTGCTGCATCTGTGGACACCGGTTACCTCCTGTTGCGTGCTGCTCTATCCAACTCCGATAGCTCAACTAACCACGGTTAGGCAATTTCGCGCAAGGGATTCGCGGTCTCCATATTCACAGCATCTCAGCCCTTGACAATGTGGCCCACGCCACACGATGCTTCAGGGCACTACCTAACAGCGGACAGGCGAAGGGACTTTACCCATGGAACTCACCGAGGCGATGCGCACCACCGGCACCTGCAGGCGGTACCTCAGCGATCC
>CAFBLX010000118.1_pt1 | contig 10364 bp, 7 predicted proteins | sample 7268311 | NCBI WGS metagenome assembly CAFBLX01 (sample SAMEA6814046, study PRJEB35770) | freshwater metagenome | biome: Freshwater; feature: Freshwater reservoir; material: water | place: Czech Republic | collected 2017-05-23 | depth 30m m | reverse complement strand
TTGTCGGCTGTCGGGGTCAGTGATCAGGATCTGAACACCGAGGGTCTGCAGATCACGACGACGATCGATCCGAGGGCGCAGGCCGCCGCGGTCGAGGCCGTGGACAACAACCTGCAGGGTGAGCCGTCGGAACTGCGGACGGCCTCGGTGTCGATCGATCCGCGCAGCGGCGCGGTCCGCTCGTACTACGGCGGCGCGGACGGGCGCGGTTTCGACTTCGCGCAATCCGGGTTGCAGACCGGATCGTCGTTCAAGGTGTTCGGCCTCGCCGCTGCCTTGGACCAGGGCATTCCGCTGTCGAAGATGTACGACAGTTCCTCACTCGACGTCAACGGCATCCAGATCAGCAACGTCGAGGGCGAATCCTGTGGCACGTGCACCATCGCCGAAGCCCTCAAGCGGTCGCTGAACACGAGCTTCTACCGCATGATGCTGGGCATGGACAACGGCCCGCAGGCGATCGCGGACATGGCACACAAGCTCGGTATCCCGCAGGAGATCGAGGGCGTCGGCCCCACGCTGACCGAGCCCGACAACGCGGGCCCGAACTACGGAATCGTGCTCGGCCAGTACCAGTCGCGGGTGATCGATATGGCCTCGGCCTACGCCACACTGGCAGCCTCCGGCGTCTACCACACCCCGCACTTCGTGCAGAAGGTCGTCACGGCCGACGGCACGGTGTTGCTCGATCGTGCACCCGAGGCCGGTCAGCAGGTCGTCTCGGCGGCGGTGGCCGACAACGTGACGTCGGCGATGCGTCCGATCGCCGGGTACTCCAACGGTCACAACCTCGCGGGTGGTCGTCAATCGGCGGCGAAGACCGGTACCGCGCAGCTCGGTGATACCGGACAGAACAAGGACGCCTGGATGGTCGGGTACACCCCGTCACTGTCGACGGCGGTGTGGGTCGGTACCGAGCAGGGCTTGCCGCTCGAGAACAGTTACGGCGGTCCGATCTACGGATCGGGCATACCGTCGGACATCTGGAAGGCGACTATGGACGGCACGCTCGAGGGCACCTCGAACGAGACGTTCCCGACGCCCGAGGCCATCGCCGGTCAGGCAGGTGTCCCGCAGTACTCGGCACCGGCTGCCCCGGTCACGACGGTGGCTCCGTCCGCGCCGCCGCCCGTGACTCTGCCGATCCCGACGGAGATTTCGCCGCCGGTGGTCATCACGCCGCGTCAGGTCGAGATTCTGCCGGGCGTCACCATTCCGCTGCCGGGTCTGGCCCCGGCTCAGCCCGCACAGCCACCGGCAGCACCCGAGCCGGCAGCCCCCGAACCGGCGACTCCCGGCCAGTAGCACCGAACGGTGACGACCGAACCCGAGCGCAAGGGCAGAGCCCTTGCCAGTCCTGGTCGCCTGGACACGGCGAGTGCAACGGACCGTGACGCACCCAGCCGTACCGATCCGATGACCGAGGAACTGTCCTCGGTCATCGGCGGGCCGGTGGGCGCGCACGCTCTGGTCGGTCGGCAACGGTGGTTCACTGCGCTGCGGGTCATCCTGTTGCTCGCTGTGGTCTTTCTCTGCTTCGGCTGGTTCGCCAAGGCAGCGTGCATTCAACAGGCACCGGTGGGTCCGAACGGTGAACTCGGACTCGACTGGAGCGGCAGTCGCCAGTACGTGGCGATGTGCTATTCGGACACCGTGCCGCTCTACGGTGCCGAGCGGCTCGACCAAGGCGCGTTTCCGTACAAGAAGTCCTGGGAAGAAACGAAGGCCGACGGGTCGAGTCAGATCCGGTACATGGAATATCCGGTCATTGCCGGCCTGTACCAGTACGGCTCGATGGTCGTCGGAAAGGCATGGAACTCACTGAGTTTCCTGCCGCAAGCCCTGCCTGTGGTCGTCTACTTCAACGTCGTCGCTCTGGGATTGGCCGTCGCGTGGCTGGTCACCGTGTGGGCGACGGCGATCTCGGCGGGGCGACGCATCTGGGACGCTGCCCTGGTGGCTGCCTCACCGCTGGTGATCGTGCATGGATTCACCAACTTCGATGCTCTCGCAACGGCATTCGCGCTCACCGGTCTGCTGGCCTGGGCCAAGAAGCGGCCCGTACTGGCCGGCATACTGCTGGGTCTCGGCGGTGCCACCAAGCTCTATCCTCTGTTGTTCCTCGGGCCGCTGCTGGTGTTGTGCTGGCGGGCCGGCCGCATGCGCGAGTGGGGGCTGACCGCAGCGGCTGCCCTCGGGGCCTGGCTTGCGGTCAATCTTCCACTGGCCCTGCTGTATCCGACGGGGTGGTACGAGTTCTTCCGGCTCAACTCCGAGCGCGGAGCCGACCCCGATTCGCTGTACAACGTCGTCACTTCCTTCACCGGATGGACGGGCTTCGACGGCCCCCTCTATCCGGGGGACAAGCCGATGGTTCTCAACGCAGTCACGCTGCTGCTCTTCGCCGTCGTGTGTGCGCTGATCGCCTACATCGGTACGACGGCTCCGACCCGGCCGAGGCTGGCCCAGTTGGTGTTCCTGGTGGTGGCCGGGTTCCTGCTGACCAACAAGGTGTGGAGTCCCCAATACTCGCTGTGGCTGGTCCCTCTCGCGGTGCTGGCTCTACCGCATCGTCGAATCCTGTTGGCGTGGATGGCAATCGACGCGTTCGTCTGGTTCCCCCGGATGTACTACTACCTGGGCGTGGACAACAAGGGTCTGCCCGAACAGTGGTTCACCGCCACCGTGGTCGTGCGCGATATCGCAGTGATCGGCTTGTGCGCGTTGATCGTTCGGCAGATCTACCGGCCGTCGGAGGATCTCATTCGAAACGGCAGCGCCGTCGACCCGCTCGGTGGCATACTCGACGGCGCTGCAGATCGAACCGGTCGGCGTGCGGTCACATATAGTGGCCGAGCTGCTTGACGGCTTCACCGGCGTGCTTGGCCTGGATGCCGTCGCCGATGGCCTGTAGCTTCCATTCACTGCCCTGGCGGTAGACCTTTGCCATCACCAATCCCGTGAACGGCATGCCGCCCTGCAGGGTGAAGCGGGCGAGTTCGGTGTTGGTGGTGTTGTCGACCAGCCGGCAGAACGCATTGGCGACCTGCTCGAACGTCTGGCCGCGGTACGAGGTGACCGTGAAGACGATGCCGGTGACGTGCTGGGGTACCCGCGTCAGATCGACGACGATGACCTCGTCGTCGCCCTCACCCTCGCCGGTCAGGTTGTCTCCCTTGTGCGTGATCGACCCGTCCTTGGCGTTGAGCTGGCCGTAGTACACGACATCGTTGACGTTGCGATCTGCCAGCATGATCGCCGACGCGTCCAGGTCGATGTTCGCCGCACGGCCTCCGCCGCCGAACAGTCCACCCTTCTTCGGGGTCGTCACCGGGTCCCAGCCGAGGCCCATGCGAATCACCGTCAGGGCCACGCCGCCGTCCTTGCGGAGAGTGACCTTCTGGCCCTTGGACAGACTGACGGGCTTGGACTTGGTGAGGCTGACTTCCGGAGCTTCGGAGCGAACCGGGGCGGGAGGGGCTGCGGGAGGCGCGGCCGGGGCGGCCGGGGCGGGTGGCGTCGGCGGTGCAGGGGGCGGGGTGGGTGCCGGAGCCGGCGCGTCGTCCACGGAGACACCGTGATCGGTCACCAACGCAGCGAAACCGCCCGCGTATCCCTGCCCCACGGCGCGCACTTTCCAGCTCCCCTGGCGGCGGTAGATCTCCAGCGCGATGACGATGGATTCGGAGCTGAGACCGTCGATCGTGTACTCGTACAACACATTTCCCGCTGTGTCACTGACTCGCGCGACCGGGGGTGCCGATCGGCCGAAGTTGCTCGATGCGTCGTCGAGGGTGATGACCGCACGGATCTGCTCGATGTCGGACGGAACTGCGCCGAGCGAGACGGCGAGCCGCGCCGGCCCGCCCTGCCCTGGTTCGAGGCGAACACCGGGACCGGTCGGCTGATTGAAGAACACGAAATCGGCGTCCGTGCGCACCTTTCCGGCGTCGGTGACCAGAAGTGCAGACAGATCGGCCGGCACTGCCAGGGCGATGGACACGACGACGTCGCCGACGGTGAGGGGGCCGTTCTGACCCTTGGACAACGGTTGACCGGCCGGAGCAGACAATGTGGTGGACTCTCTCTCGAAGTGCTGGTTACCGTCATCCAATGTACTTGGTCGATTTGTCCGACTGATGTGACCGCGAAGGCTTGTCGGTCAGATCTGGCGGAGGGTGAACAGGTCGCCAGGGGTGCAGCCGAGCACCCGGCACACGGCGGTCAAGGTGGAGAATCGGATGGCCTTGGCGCGGTCGTTCTTGAGTACCGACAGATTCACGACGCTGACCCCCGCCAGACGCGACAGCTCGGCGAGCGTCATGCCGCGGGCTTCGAGGATCTCGCCGAGATGACACACGACGAGATGGTCGACGAACTCCTCGGCCATCAGACCAGACCATCGGCATCGCGAGCGAGCTTGGAGCCCTGACGGAGCACTGCGTAGACGAACTGCAGGACCACTGCGACGATCACGGCAAGCCAGAATGCGCCGAGGCTCCCTGCGGTATCGGTGACATCGGTCGTCTCGAGCGCGCTCTGAATGGCATTGGTACTCATCACTCGTAGGCCCCCGGTAATGACCGGGTACAGGACCAGGCAGACGGCAACCACAACCAGGTCGATGCTGGCGCGGGTGCTGAACGGAGTTTCCTCGATCACGTTGAGAAAGAACCGGTACGCGAAGAAGATCCCTATCAGAATGACGATTCCGCCGGCCACGATCTCGCCGTATCGCATGAAGTCGATCATCCCGATGAGTCTCTGGACGTCGCTCTTGGCAACAGCAAGTTCGACGGCGTTGCCCGGCTGCAGCCGGCCGCCTAGCAACTCGATGTTCGGCGAGTTGTAGCGCGGCGTGACCATTGCGCTGACGTAATCCGAGGAGTGGTATTTCCAAGCCTTCCAGCCGGACCAGACCACTGCCGCTCCTGCGTAGAACACCATTGCCCATTTGTTGGCTCGTGCCGAACCCAGTCCGTATGCCATCCCGCCGCCTCCATATCGATAGTCGATAACAACGAATATCGATAACCTATCGAAAATCGATACGGTGTCAAGGGGTGGGCTGTGTCATCGGCGTAAGGCCGACTCCAACTGTCGCCCGATTTCGGCGACGAATCGGGTGGAATCGGCGGGCACGACGTCGATCGACGCGTGGGACCGAACGAGGTAGCGGCCGTCCCCGTCGAAGTCCATCCAGAAGAACGAGACGGCATCGGTATCGCGGCGGTGGTCGTAGGTGGCGCCGCGCGCGACGATCACCTCGCCGACTGCCGATCGCGGTCGGGCGAAAAACGCCTCGAATTTCTCGTCCGCAGTCGCGTTTCGAGTGGCCGTGGACAGGATTGCTCCGCTCGATGTAGTTGCAGTGCAGGGATGTTCGAGGGTCGCGGCCGCACGGCGTCCGGCCTGCACGGTCGGCACGGACTCGGCGATCCGTACGGGGGCAGATGCCGGGGTCACCGTGTCGATCGTGACCGAACAGTCCGGCCCAGGTTGTTGGGTGAGGACGACCGCGAGATCGTGGGTCACCGCTGCATGAACGCGCACCGGGCTCTGCCCGAGAGCGTGTGTGTCGCTTCGGCATTCGATGCGCACAGCGGGGTCGATCACCACTCCGATGGCTGCCTCGAGCCGCTCGTCCACCAGCGCGTCGATCCTCGCCGACGCTTCGCGCCGCAGCTGTCGGAGCTGACCCTCGGTATCGACGTCGACGGTGACGGCCAGAGGGTAGGGCAGCCGATCCCGTCCGAAACGACTGCAGAGCATCGCGAAATCCATGCCCCGCACGGTCCACTGCGTCACCGTCAGCCGCCGAGCACAGGGGGTGCGACGAGTGGCAGGTCGCCGATCAGTTCGCTGCCGTTGCCGACGTCGATCAAATAGCCGGGGGTGGTGTGTTCTCCGTCGTTGTCGCCGGTGCCACGACCTCCCGCCGCGCCCATACCGCCCACTCCGGGCATACCGTGAGCCCCTGCTCGACCGGCCGCCGCCGCACTCGCGCCGCCCGGGCCGCCGCTGGAACCGCCGGAACCGATCGGAGACCCGAGAACAGAGCCGCCGAAACCTGCACCGGAACCCACACCGCCACCGGATCCGTTGTAGCCCGAGCCGCCGTAGTTGGAGCCGCTGTAGCCCGAGCCGCCGTAGCCGGCACCCGGGGAGCCTGTCCCCGAGGAACCGCCGCCTCCCACGTTGCTTCCGAGTCCCCCGGGAGCATTTCCGGGGCCACCGGCTGCGGCGGCCCGGGTTTCCCCGGACCGATCTGCAGGCGGCAGCGGTCCGGATGGACTCGAACCCGGTTGCCCGGGGCCCGATTGTCCAGGCGTCGCGGTGCCGGCATCGGTCTGCTGCGCAGCCGACTGCGCTGCGGGATCGACGGCTCCTGCCGAGCCTGCGCCCCCACCGGACGTCGCACCGCCGCTCCCACTGGCGGCCGGATAATTGCCTGCCGGGAAACCGCCTGCCCAGCCGCCGGTGGAACCACCGCCTCCGCCGTCGACGGGATTGTGCGCCGTCGGCAGCACCGGAACGTTGGTGTCAGACAGCACCACGCCCGGTACGTACACCGATCGCATGATGCGACGCGCTTCGTTCTGCTGTTCCTCCTGCACTGCGGTCGCCGTTTTCGTGGCGAACGGAACGGGGAGCAGGGAACCGATCAGGGTGCTGGCCTCGGATGCGACCACCGGCGGCATTCTCGACTTGGTCTGCTCGAATCCTGCGTGCGCTTCGAGCAGCTTGTTCCCGATCAGACTCATCGACGTGGCCAGCGCGGACGCGGACGAGACGTAATCGCCCACGCCGCCGCGAACGGCGTCGGACATCGGCCCGGACCAGCCCGACGCCATGGCCGCCTCGATACCCGTTCGGAAGCCGTCGGATCCGGAGCCGGCGGCGGCCGAGAGGTCGTTCCAGTTCTTCGACGAGGTAGCAATGGGACCGATGGCCAACGACCCGACCATGCCCGCGATGTCCTCGTGTGACATCACCTCGAACGGTTCGGTGATCGTCACTTCGTTGGGTTCGTAGTCACCGCGGTAGTCGAAAGCTCCGTTCGCTTTCTCGAACGCCTCCCCGAGCATGGTGCCGACGAGCTCGGGCCCCACAGGGGTCACGAATATGTTGGTGACTATCCCGTCGATCGTCGCTTCGAGTTCCTCGTACGGATTCGCCATGCCCACCCCTTGCCACGCGCCTGTCCCCCCGACGAACTGTTAGACGCGGTGCGCAGTGGTTCGGTTCCGCAGCCACTCGAGAATTTCCTCGCTGGCCCGTACGCCGGAGGAATCGGTGACGGTCAACCCGGGGCGGGTGAACCCCAGCAGTTCGAGCTCGCCGTGCCGCGGCCGAACTGCCTCGTCGGCGGCCATGAGCATCTCGGCGTCGAGTGCGCCGTCACCGGCAGCGAACACGCCGGCCTCGGCATCCAGGGAACCGTCCTGAACCAGCCTGGAACGGACCTCGGCCACGGCGGAGCTCTTGCACACCGCGTTGGGCATCGTGTAGATCTTGCGGCCTTGCTGGGACACGTTCCAGTCGCGTGCCGCGCACCACTGCGACCAGTCCGAGACGAAGTCCGGCGGGACGGCGGTGACGTCGACGACGAGGTAGCAGAACAGGCCGTCGGCCTCGCGGTATTTGAGCACCCAGTCCTCGGAGACCCTCGATCTCAACTCTGCGCCGATGCCGGCCAGGTCCAGATCGAAGCCCTTGCGCCAGGCCGTATCCGGCTCACCGTCGACGAGAATGTTGCCACCGTTGCTGGTGATGGCGTACCGCCACGGGGCACCCGGCAGGTCGATACGCTGGAACTGTTCGATGGTTCGCGTCGTCGTCGGAACCACGGTGACGCTCTCGCTCAACCCGCGGAGCAGCGACATCGACCGAATGCTCATGTACGACAACGGTTTACCCTCGTACACCTCCACGCACTCGAACGTCTCGTCCAGGGGCACACCGAGCGCGCCTTCGGAGAAGATCATCGTGCGATCGAGGTCGACGGCGACGAGGGCGCTCACGAGGCATCTTCGGTGGAGACGTTCTTGATCAGACCCATGCACGAGTAGGCGAGGTCGGGTACCACGTCGACCGGTACTCCCCTGGCTTCGGCGAGCATCCGAATATGTTGGTGCTCCGGAGCATTCGCGTCGCGTACCAACACGCGCCACGGTACTCGGCGTAGGAGCACCCGCGTGGTCTCGCCGACGCCGGGTTTGACGAAGTTGACGTGCGAGATGCCGTACTCCTGGCGGACCTTCTCCACCGATGCCCATCCCGACCAGGTGGGAGTTCTGTCGGACGCGAGCACCGACGACACCGTCTCCGCGACCTCGTCACGCACGTCGTCGAATCGAGCCGTCACCGCGTCGAGTAGGTGCCCCGAGACATCGTCGGGAGCGAGGTCTGCGTAGTACTTCGCGCCGTGGAAATCACCCGGCCGGATGAGGCTGTCGTTGAGTACAGTTCGCGAAACGAGGCCCGAGACGGTCGAATTCAGGCAGGCCGAGGCGATGAGGAAGTCGTCTCGGGTCCCGTAGGTGCGAGCGCAGTGTCCGGGATCGGCGAGCACGGCCAGATCGTCGTCGAAGTCCGCCCCAGGGAAGTCGCGTAGTGCCGCTGTGAGTTCGCGTGCGATGGCACCTTTGCCGGTCCAGCCGTCCACGAACACCACCGAGCGTGAATCGTGGTGCTCGGCGAGGTAGCGCAAAGCGACGCTGTCGATACCCCGATCACGCACGATCGAGACGGCGTAGTGCGGTATCTCGATGCCGTGGGCGGCGAAAGCCCAGCGCCGCATCAGAATTCCCACCGGAGTACCGGCCCGCGCCAGTGATGCGAGCACGATGTCGTGTCCGCGCTCGGCGAGCACCACCTCGGTGACGGTTCCGACGGCGACCGCGAGCCGCGCCGCACTCTCGTGCAGTACCTTCTCGAACAGTTCGCGATACGCAAGATCGGGTTGGTATTCCACCGGCAGCGATTCGGCATAGTGCGCCGTGCCGGCCTGAATCGCCCTCTCGCGCTCCGCCGTTGCCGCTTCCAGCGAGATCCCTGACAGGTCTTTGAGTAGCCAGGTCACCTCGTCCGGCGCGTACGAGCCGAACTCGGGCCCACGCAGCGGACGGGCGCGTCTGGCGATCTCGAGCGCCTGCGGATCGGCACCGGTCACGACCACGACCAGCACGTCGGTGCCCGCCGCCGCGAGTGTCTCCGCCGCGGCGGTGAGTGCGTCGGTATCCGCGGGGGTATCGGCGACGAACACCAGGGTCGAGCCGGCCGGCGCGTCGGCGTTGTAGAGGTAGCGCAGAGAGGATTCGTCCTCGGGCGCTGCGAATTCGAAGCCCCGGCGCAGTGGGTAGCCCGCCACGTCGAGTACGTAGGCGGGCGAGCGGGTGGTCGTCTGGAACAGTGCGCTGTGTCCGCGTCGTTGCAGCGCTGCCGCCAGGCGTAACGGCAGGTACATCAGCTCCTCGTGGCCGACGACCACGACGGCACCCGAGTCGGGGAGCGACGCGTCGACGGTGGCCGCGACTGCTTCGATCGCGTCGGCGAACCCGGCCGCATCGGACCTGAGGAAGCCGTGGCGGCCGCCCTCGGGTAGAGCTGCGGGCCAGGGCGCGTCGATGCGGCGTACCGAACCGGGTTGTGTAGCAACCGGATTGAACGTCGGATCGGGGAGGCTCAGAACCGTCTCCACGAGCCCGGGTTCCAGCTCGACCGATCCCTGAGCGAGGCTGACGTTGTCGATCACGACGCCCAGTTCGGTGGCCGTTGCTGCGGTCGCGTCGAGATGCTCGGCGGTACGCATGTCCACCAGGGATGCGATGACGTAGTGGGAACGCGCAGCCGTGGAATGGATCTGGCGGAGCGCATCGAGTGCGGTGGCTCCGGTCGAGATCTCGTCGTCGACGAGAACGAGGGGTAGTTCGCCGCCGAGCAGGTCCGCCGAGGTCGGCATCAGCAGATGGTCGGTGGCGTGCGAGTGCCCTTCCTCGAACTCTCCGTGCACCGTCATGCCCGGTACCGTGCGGCGGGTCGAGTGCACATAGCAGCGCGCATCGAGGGCGGTTGCCACCGTGTGACCCAATCCCGTTGCCGTCTCCGCGAATCCGAGAACATCGACGTCGGAGCCGCCGACCGCCGCAGCGACCAGGCTGGCCAATTCATCGCCGGCACCGATGACGACGTCCGGATCCACGGGTATGTGTTTGCCGAGCACAGTGGACACCAACAGGTGTGCCCGTCGGGGATTGCGACGTAGGCCGGGACGCACCAGTTGTCGTGCCGTCCACGACGACGAGGAGCCGGTGTCGGTCAGGACGATGCCGTCGGCCGGGTTGTCGGTCATCGCTGAGCCA
>CAFBLX010000117.1_pt1 | contig 10425 bp, 11 predicted proteins | sample 7268311 | NCBI WGS metagenome assembly CAFBLX01 (sample SAMEA6814046, study PRJEB35770) | freshwater metagenome | biome: Freshwater; feature: Freshwater reservoir; material: water | place: Czech Republic | collected 2017-05-23 | depth 30m m | reverse complement strand
GCCAGCGGGACAGCGACCGGAACATCGACACACCGCCCCGACACCGCTGCCGCGACCACCCGCGCCAAGACCCGCACACCACGACGCGCCGACATCCGGCGACAGTGATCGCAGGACTGGCTATGGAGGTCTCGTTCAACACCGAGTGGGGGTTGTTTCGACACCGCTCGGTTCGTGAGCTGCGCCGGTGTTGGTGAGTTTCGACATCACTCCTGAAGTGGGCAGGCATGGCTGGACGTTTAGTTCGGGTCGGGCTCAGCCGTGGCTCGGTAGCGGTCGGCGACTGCGTCTGCCCGAGCGTGCAGTGAAGCGCGCAGTTCGGGCGGGGCGAGCGCTTCAGCGTTGGTGCAGAGCTGCCACAGCGCCCACTCTGCGTGCCAGAGATCTTGGAAGGTGACTTCGAGGCGTAGCCAGCCGTCCGGTTCGGCCTCCTCGGCGCGTACGGCTTCTGCCATGTCGAGGAGGTCGTCCCGGCGCGTCGGGCTCACACGTACCTGGACGGAGATGTGGCCCTCGGACAGGAATTCGGCGCACCGTTGTGCCCAGATGTGTTCGAGGTCGACCTGATCTGGTCGCTGGGCTGGTTCGACAAGCTCTTCGGCGGCGCCGCACAAGAATTCTCGCCGCGGTCGCCGCGGCCGTCGTCGCCATCGCCGTCGCAGTGCTCGCCGGCGTGGTCTTGTCGACCGAAGACAGCACCGGCACCCCTGGCGGGACGGACGCCGGGGAGGACATCGATCCGATCGGCACGGACCCCACCTCCGTCGCGGCGCTGGTGATGGCCGGTAGCCACACGTGGCAACCCTCGGTGCAGGACTCCCCGTGGGATGCCCTGCACGCTCAACGCGCCCGTCTGAGCGGGGCGATGGCCGACGCTGCCAGCGCCCCGCCCGACCCGGCTCCCCGACCGCTGACCGAGTGGGCAGCGTGGGCGCGCTCCGGCGACGTCGTCTCGGCGATCGCGCGCCCTGGCGGGGCAGCGCGAGTGGAGGGAACGACAGCCATCGTTCCGGTGACTCTCACCCAGACGGTCCAACACACTTCCGGCGCGGCAACCCCCTACTCCTCGTACACCGCCACGGTGACGCTCACCGACACCGGCGGGACGTGGAGCGTCTCGAACTACCGCCTCGCCGCCGCCCGATGACCACCCCGATCCCCACCTCACCGACCTCCGGAGGAATAACATGACCACCACCCACGGCGGGACGAGCGAGCTGATCACCTCCGACGAAGCCGCCGCCATCATGGGGGTCACGCCCGCACGGGTACGGCAGATCAAGGAATCAGGTCGAATCACGGGCATTGCGTTCGGTTCTCGGGCCGTGCTCTACGACCGCGGTGAGATCGAGGCGTACACCTTCGCCAGGACAGCGCCCACCACCACATCCGGAATCGCGGTACTCGCCAGTCGGCGACCAGATCCCCCGCTGTCATCGGTGGAGAACACCGTCGTCGACGGCGGCCCTGACAGGGACGCCGGCACTGCTTTCCACCTGCGGATATCTCGCGGTTCGGATCGGACGGTCGTGGTGACCGGGCCGGTCGCCGAGGCGACGCCGGTCGACCCACGGCGGTACGGCGAGCTCGTCGTCGCCCGGGTCGCGCATCGCTACCTCGACGGAAACCCACTGGCCGCGTACTGGATCGACGTCGATCCAACTGGCCGTGGAGTGCGCAATCACGTGCTCGCGGAGGGCGTCTCGACAGCCGACACCTACCCGCGGTGGCGACGTATCCGACCGTCCGAACTCGACGGGCGGTCTCTGCTGATCGCTGACGTGGGTGTGGCCGACGGTGTGCACGTGGTCGATCGCATCGTCGGGACGACCGTGCAGCACTTCCCCGACCGCCACAGTGCGACACGCAAGAACATCGCCGAGTTCGCGCGCACCGGCGCCCCGGTACCCGTGCGCTACGACCGACTCGGAATCCGGCCCCTGCTCGCGGCCGCGTCGACGCTGAACGACCGGCGCGACATCTCCCCCGCCACGACGGACACCGCAGTGCGCGCGATACGCAGCCGGGTCGCAGCTCTGCTGACCGCACTCGCCGACGACCCCGACCCGAGCTACCTCGTGGAGCCGGACTGGTTGTACGACAGTCGATGCGGCCACGGGGCGCTCGACAGAGCCCACTGCACGGTCGACGCGGTGATCGACAGCTACGCCGACCTGAACACACACACGACGGCCGACCCCACCGCCCCGGAGGCCCACGAGCTGCACCGCTGCTGGGTCGAACTTGCCAGACACGTCGACACCACCTCCCCGACACTCGCTGTGGCCGGCATCCGCAACCGACCGGGAGCGGACGGGGTCGAGACAGCGATGACGGCGGTGGAACGGGCGCATCGAGTACTGCGGCACCAGAACCCGGCCATTCCAGCTCTTTCGCCTCCCCCGGACGCGACGACCACACCGCCGCCCTCCACGACGAGAGAACGTCGACAGGTCGGGGACGAGTCGGTCGCCGTGCAGTTCCCGCGAAGTCCGCTATGCTGATCGGTGTTCGACCGTCGATGAGGGTCACGGTCGAGCGTCCACCCAGCAGCGACCACCGTCGCCGCCCACGGGTTTTCGTCGTGGGGCGCGCGTGCGGTGTGGTGTCGCGGGCTGGCCGACGCTCCCAGACAAGGCCCTCCGTCTCATGACGCTCCCCTCTCTCGACCGTCCCCCTTCCCCCCGACTGTCGGCGGCGCAACGTCACACGTTGACCCGGGTCGGCTACCGCATGGGTGTGCAGGCGGCGATCGCCGCGCTGACGCGCCGCGATATCGGTGACCGACTCGCACACGCCCGCGACGCTGCGAACGGCCGCGCTACCGCATCACCCTCGGAACGTCCCACCGCCGTCTACCGCAGTGCTCGCCGCGACGTCACTCGCGAGTCGGAACTGAACCCGGATCGTCTGCTGCGCGCCGCGATTCGAGCCGGCATCGCCAGCGAGGTCGCCGCCGCCGCGACCGTCCACTACAACGCGGAGAGCACCGGCGAGGCGATGCACGCCTGGACAACCGCGATCGCGCACGCCGACGCCTGGAACTCGGTTCTCGAAAACGCCGGCATCGACCTCGACGAGCTGCACGAAGAACTCGACCTCGAACCCGACCCCGTCCCGGTGGACCCGGAGGTCGATGCCGTCGTTTCCGACCCGACCGTCGCCGCCGAGCAGGACGCGGCGGTCATGGCCGACGCCCAAGCCGACACCGTTGCCGGGGTCCGTCCCGGTACCGACATCACGACGGCCGAACTCGCCTCCCCCGCATCCGTCGAGTTGGCAGTCCCCGCAGCGGGAACGGATTTCGGCCGATCCCTACCGGCACCGGCTCTCGACCACACCACCCACCTCGATCAGGAGGCTTCGCTGTGAACACTCCCGCACCGTCACCTCTCCTCTCCACCGCGGTCCTCGCTACCTGTGCGGCCGTGTCCGGCGCCGCTCATGGGGCGTTGTGGGCCGGGCACGCCCTCGCCGGGACCAGTGAGGCGGTGCCGGGCAACCCGGCCGAGGCGCTCGTACGGATCAGCACCGGGACGTTGTCCTGGCCGCCGGCCTCGACGCTGCTGCTGATGGCGGCCACGCTGCTGGTGGTGCTCGGCCTACTCGCCGGGGTACATCGGCAGCGTCGCAGAAGCCCGGAAGCTGCGCCTACCACCACAGCCGCGACCCGGTGGTGGGCCGACGGTCCGATGATCGCCCTCGGCCCACCGCAAAGCGGTAAGACTGCGCTCACCCCGTCCGCTGTCCTCACCTCCGACAAGTCGGTGACGATCGCCACCCGCCGCGGCCAGGCCGGAACCGGCGGCGGTGATGCAGCATGAGCGCCACCCGAACCCCCACCTCGAAAGGCGCCGGCACCTCCGGCGGTGCGTCGACGATCCAGTTGGCCCTCGTCGCGTCATATCGCCGTGTCCTCAAACGTGCAGTGGCGACCGCCTCGTCGACATGTTGTTGGCGGCCTCGCCGGATGGCGGCAACGCATCATGTGTTTGCATCGGCGGGCCTGGGCACTCACACGAACCGACCGCTACTGCGGCAGACGGCACACCGCCGTCTGCTGGTTGGAGCACTCTGCTGGATCAGGTGTTGACGAGCTGACTGACGCGTTGGAACGTCACACCGAGCAGGGTTCCGATGTCACGGACGGGAACCTGGGCGGCGGCGAGTTCGCGGGCGAACGCGGCGGTGTCCGCGCGTACCTTCGCGTCTTCGGCCTCAATGCGTTCACGTCGGTCGCGAATGTCCGCCACGCGGGCGGTGAGGTCGCCGTCTCCGGCAGCGAGTTCGACGTGCACGTCGATCGACACCTCGTGAAGTGCGGTACCGGTCTCGAGGGCCACCAGCTCGCGGGCGGCGGTGTCGACGTCGCCGAGCCTGCGAGCCTGGGTGAGCGCATCGAGTTCGGGCACGGCGACCATCCACCACTTGCCGTCGCGGGTCACCGACACCGTGTAGGTCGTGCTCACTGCTCTCGCGCCTCCTTCATGGCCTTGACAATGTTGCGGTACACCCCCGGTGAGATGGTGCGGTGCCCGTCCGGGACGGTCACCTTCACCACCCCGTCGGCCGACGCCCACATCGTGTGCGAGCCGACCGTACGGAGCGGGGAGAACCCTGCGCCGCGGAGTTCCTTGAGGACTTTCCGAGTGGGTTGATCCGCGACCATGAGAATAGTCTACTACACTAGACTATTTCTAGTCAAATAAGCTAGACAGAACTGTTCGACTGCTGATGGTCTCATGGAACGGCGCGCGGTCGATGTCCCACAACCCCGGGCCGATCCGGCCGCGTGTTCCGCGATCGGTCATGAACCACGGACGGATTGGGGCATCCTTCGACTACTCACGCGGACACCAGATGACCACTGCATCCGACGCCTCAGGCAGCATCGTGAACTGCAAACACTCTGCCGTTCTCCAGGGCTTCGCTGCGAACGCACACCGTCAATGGGCATCCCCGCCTACCTGTGCCGGCCCCGCACGGCATGTCACCTGAACAGGAAAAGGCCGCTACTCCTCTTCGCCGGGTGCCGGCAGCAACGACTTGACCAGCTCCAGGAGGTCGTCATGAGGGAGGGATCTCAGAGCCTGACCGCTACCCAGCTCACAGATTGAGAAGCCGTCCTTGCTGTTCGGTGTGCCATCCGTTTTCCAAGTGCCCTCGACCACAAACTTGACCAGGACGATGGTCGGGACATCCTTGTGCGGTTGGATGGACAGCAGTTTTCTCCGCCCGTCACCCTCGACCAGGTGGCCGCCTTTCGTGTCAACGCAGTAGACGGTATCCCCGGACCACACCAGGAAATCGGGGAAAAACCATACAGTTTGACCCAGCGACACCAGTGGGATTTTGTATCCGGTCTGCGACCTGTTCCTCACCCACCTCAACCCTGTTTCGTCGAGCGCGCGAGCGAAGCGGCTCTCGAGATCGTTCAAGCCGTCGTAGCCTTCGTGGAGCGCGTTCCGGAAGGTCTCCATCGCCCCACGCCGGACCAGGGTGCTGCCGACTTCGTACGGCTTCGGCTTGTGCTGTTTGACGACCGCGTGGCGTAGGTACTCGTCCACGGCTTCCGCCGCGTTGTCGGCGAGTGATGTGTAGGCGCTGCTGCCCACGCCCACCTTGGCGTCGAACTTCTGGCCGTCGGTGTTCATCACCGTCAGCGCCGGCCTGTATCGCCTCGAGACTTCTCGGCGGAAGACCCATCGGGCGTTGACGCGGTTCGACTGTTCGAAGTTCACCCACTCGGAGTCAGCCGATTCCGTCGTGCCGATTGCCTGCGTCACCGTTCGCCGTCGGCCGACGCCGCGTGTGTTCACCGCGTCCTGCGAGTAGTCGTGAACCTTGGCGAGTACTCGTTCGACGGCGGTTACTGTCGGCGCATTGTTGATGAATGTTCGCGGCACACTACGAAACTCTTTAGGTTCCAGACTTTCCGGGGTCTCGGTCCCTGGCGGCGAGGTGAGGATGCGAACCTCCGGCGCGTCGCCACCCAAGCCCTTGCGCACGTCCTCCACGACCTGTGCAAACGTGTCGTTGCGGTCGACCCTGACGTAGAAGTGCGCGGTGTTGAGCCGGTCCGCCTGGTAGTGCGTCGCTCCGGGCTGTCGCAGTACGCGCCCGACCACCTGGGTGATCTGAACCGACGACTCCATCGTCTTGTCGACGTACGCGAAGTACACACTCGGGTCGTCCCAGCCCTCCTGGAGGGTCCTGTTGAAGATGATGTGGCGAAAGTCGCCGGCGACGAAGTCGTCGTAGTCGCTGTCCCCGCCGTTGAACAGCACGAAGTCCACCGGCAGCGAAAAATCCTTGTGTGTCTTCAGATCGGCGTACACGGCGATCTCGTCGGCCGGGACGCCGCACTGCTCGGTGAGATACCGCCAGATCAAGATGGGCGGGGCCTGTCGCTGGTCGAACGGCTGCTTGGGGTCGTCGGTCTGACTCGCGTCGTCGGCCAGGATGTTGGTGTTGCACACGTAGATCGCCTTCGGCAGGAAGCTCAGCTCCTCGGCCACCGCGGCGGATTCGGCGTCCCGCAGTGCCGTCAACATCTCCGAGACCGCCTCTTCCATCGGTGTGTTCAACCCGTCGAGGGAAATAAGCCCCTTCACCAGGCCCGATGAAACAACCGTCGCCGATCTGACCGAGGTGATTAGGTCTTCGTTCGTGTACTTCCCCTGCGATCGCAGCGGCTGGATGACCTCGGTGTCGAAGTTCGCCGGGAACCGCAGTGTGGCGCTGGCCAACAGGAAAGCGGTCGGCTGTTGCTCTAGCAAGAGCGTCGTCTGCTGATCGCTGAGGTTCTGAGACTCGTCGTAGACCACCACCAAAGGCCGCCGTTGCCCGTCGGTCGTCTCGCGAGTCTTGAGTGCCTCCCAGCGGGTCGTCTCGATGCCGTCGATATCGGCCGAGAAGATCTTGAGATTGCTCTTCTCGCGGTCCCGCTGGTTGAACGTGCCGACGGTGGCGAAGTAGAGCAGGCCTTCCTTTGCGTGCGCGACGTCCTCCGGGTTGTACTCACTGAGCAACCGCACTGTGATGTCGGGCAGCAGGTGGTCGTACTTACCACCGTCCTGCAGATTCGCGAACGTCTGCTGGACCACCACCTTGCCCTTGGACAGCCAGAGGATGACTGGGGGTATATCCGACAAAGCCACGATCTCGCTGACCGCCTGAGCCAAGATTGCGGTTTTCCCCGACCCCGTGATCGACGACAGCGATTGGTAGAACGGCACGTCCCGAGCGTTCGTTCGGCGACCCATCACGATTGGCTCGTCGATGTAGTCGACGTAGCGGTCGGCGATCTGGGATGCCGCGTCTTGCTGAAATTGAAAGAGCTCGATCGGCATCGTCAGTTCTCCTCGGTGAACGACTCGGTGCGAACGTCCAAACCGAAGTCGGACAGGATGCGGTCGGGGATTTGGTACCAGACCACGTCGTCAGTCACGAGCAAGTTGCGTCGGCTGTAGACGTGGTAGATGCCGGCGAGGCCGGCAGTGTCCGCTTCCTCGGTGATCTTCTCGTACACCTCTTCGGTGAGGTCGGTGTTCTCCTTCGCTCCCGTCCAGACAAGGAAGATGCCTTCGTTCGCGGCGTTCTTCGCGACCAGGTACGTGTACAGCTCGGCGTCGTTGTCGACGGGGATCAGAACCGCCATTCGACGGTTACCGGTGCTTGAGTGCGAGGCGACGACTGTGTCGACCATCTCGTCGCGCTCCATCAGCAGAAGGGTCTGCGCGTCGACCTTCTTCTCGAGTGTCTTGAAGGTGAACCCACCTTCAAGCCGAGCATGCTTCTTCTTGCCGGCCCACTCGCCGTTGATGATGCGGTGCAACCGGTCGGCAGTGAGGGTCTTCGCGTAGGAGTCACCGTCGTCCGGGCGGCCCTGCTCGATCAGGATGAAACGACGGTCCGTCCCCTGGTCGTGGTTGAGTTCGAGCACTGCGTGCCCTGTGGTCCCAGATCCGGCGAACGGGTCGAGGACTGTACCGCTGGGCGGGCACCATATCTGGATGAGCTTCGTCATCAGCTTCAGAGGCTTGACGGTCTCGAACCCGTGGCCGGGACCCACAATCGCGGTCAGCTCGTTGACGCCGGCCTGACTGTGGCCGGACTCCTCGTGGTCCCACGACACGTCGCCGAGCGCGTCCGGCTCCAAGTCCTCGTCCGCCCAGTAGGTCATCGGCACACGGCCCTGCTTTACATCTTCCAAGTACTTCTTCTGCTGCGGTCGGCCCTGCCCATCGAGTCCGAAAACAAGTCTCGGCCAGTTGCCTGCTGCACGCCGCTCCGCTGCAGCTTCGCGAGCCATTGGAAGATCGAACTTGACCATCACAGCGCGGACTTTACGTACGTCACCAGGCGCGACTCCAATAATGGCGGCGCGTGTTTGTGCGTCGTCCATCTCGCGGAGTTCGTAATCGACGCCCCACTCGGAGAGCCAGCGAAGTGCATCGGACTGCGGCGCGCGCCAGCACTTTCCCGCGGGAGGGTAATGGACCTCGCCGGTGAACGGGGACTGGATGCCGTAGACCATCCCTTGGTGGGTACGCGCCTTGGGCCCAGAAAAGTTCTCACCCTTCCAGACGCGGGAGTCGCCGTCGGGGTTGCGATAACGAGCGTCCATGCTCGCGGTTCGCGGCTGCAGACCTGTTTTTGCCGTTCGCTCGTCCTTGGCGTAGACGAGGACGTACTCGGTTGCCGTGGAGACGTGCCGGTTGTCCGACCGTGGGGAGTAGGACTTCTGCCAATTGATGATCGCGAGCCGGTTCTCCTCACCGAACAGCTCGTCGAGCATCTGGCCCAGGTGGAACAGTTCACGACTGTCGATGCAGATGGCGAGCACGCCCGAGGGTTTGAGCATCGCCCGCATCATCTGCAGACGCGGGTACATGAACCTCATCCACTTGGTGTGCTTCGCGGGGTCGTCGCTACCCACGAACTCGCCCATGTCCGGGTCGTTGGGGTCGGTGTCCCACTTGTCGTTGTATCGAAAGTCGCCACCGGTGTTGTACGGCGGATCAGTCAGAATCATGTCAACATGGCCGCGCTCGCGGTACAGCGATGCGAGCGCCTGCAGGTTGTCGCCCTCAATGAGGAGGTTCCGCGACCGGCCGTGCTCATCACCCGCGCTCAATTTCTTGACCGTGCGCTGGTTACGTGGCCGAACCCTACGACCCAGCTGCCGAGCGAGCACCTTGCCGGGAAACGAGAGGTTGACTCCTGCGCCAGTTCTCTCACGGATCATCTCGATGAGCTGCTCGACAGGCAAATCTTCGAGCACAGTCGTATCGTCCACAAAAGTCCTTTGATCGGCGCTCATCGTTCCGGCATGCTCTGCTCGTGCCAAACACACAGTCCCATGCGCGGCTGGCGGGCGGACAACTGCCATCCAGACCGTAGGCAGGCCCACCGACATGCTTGCGGCCTGCAGTCGAACGACTTCGCCGTGGCCGTCAATCAGGTGAGGAGGGTGAGGCTGCAGATAACGGCCGTTTGCCTGAGGAGCCTTGTCAGGGCCCGCGGTCGCGTCTCCGACGCCGTCGTCAAGGCCTACAACGCCGCCCCTCGATCGAACACGAATCCCGTCCGGCGAAACAGCGCCCCCGGGTGCGTCGTTCCGCACCGCGGGCGGACGTAGTCCGAACTCTGTCGGCAGGTCAGGATGTCGCTGCGGAAGCGCGGCGGCACTTGATCAGACGTCTTGAGCGCAACCAACGGCCGATGCATCTTTAACGATGGCGGTGTAGTCGATGCCGGCCTTGTCCAGTGCGCGGAAGGCGGCCTTGCACTGGACACAGTTCGGCTTGGTGTAGACGGTCACTGCGGACATTTCTCGGGCCCTTTCGGTATTCGCGGGGATTGCGTCTATTCTATTTCAGCGGCGACTATTCGGCCAGTCGTGCGCGGATTTATTCGATAACGATTCGACGCACTGCGCGGTGTCGCATTTCTTCGTGTTCGCATTTCGCTTCGCGGCGACGTTCCGTATTCGGCGGGAGCGGTCCGACGCTGTGTGCGTGGCCGCCCCCGTCGGGCGGGGTGGTCAGTCCTCGTCCCATCGTTCGCCGGCGTAGGTGGGGTCGAAGTCGGCCGGCTGGTGCCGGGGGTAGCGTCGCCGGATCTCGTCCTCGCGGTCGAGGCGAGCGTTCGGAGTGCCGGTCACAGTGTAAGAACGGCATTCCGCTGCCACTGAGAGACATTCGCGGCGGGGCGGTGCCGTGGCAGGGTGTGGTCCCGCGCTCGATGCAGTCGGTGTGGGTGGTGGTGTCGGGCATGGCTTCTCCTGTGGTCGTCGTCGGTGGGTGACCCCCTTGTCGGTGGCCTTCCCCCTTCGTTCTTTCGCCGTCATCCGGCGTGGCGCCCGAGTCGGCGGTGCGAGTGGCCGTGCGCCATTGTTCGAGACGACAAAGTCTTCGGGCG
>CAFBLX010000116.1_pt1 | contig 10597 bp, 7 predicted proteins | sample 7268311 | NCBI WGS metagenome assembly CAFBLX01 (sample SAMEA6814046, study PRJEB35770) | freshwater metagenome | biome: Freshwater; feature: Freshwater reservoir; material: water | place: Czech Republic | collected 2017-05-23 | depth 30m m | reverse complement strand
TCGGGTCCGGTGACGGCGAGCGCAGCAGGCGCATTCTTCGCTCTGGTGACGGCGTCTCGGGCAGCCTCGAATGCCTGGCCCCGGCCGGCGCGCGTCGTGTCGGGTAACGGAAGCTCGACCGAACCGACGCCGATTCCCACGCTCCAATGCGGCGTCGCCACCAGGTCGAGGGCGATCGCGACGACGGTTGCTGCGTCCTCGCAGACGGCCTGGACCTCGTCGCCTGCGGTGCGTTCGAACGGGCGGATCAGATCGAAATCTCGATAGCGGTCCAGTAGATCGGGCACGCGATCGATGTCGCGTCTGCTGCGACGCTGGTCGACGGTCATGACGAACATTCGACAAGGCTAGAGCGTTGATTGGATCAAGTCAAGCTTCCAGGCTTGATTGTCCCGAATCAAGGTTCTCACCCTGACGCCTGTTCTCCGGTGCCGACGCGGCCTCACGAGTCCGCGACAACCGCCAGTCGACGAACAACCCGCTCACGCCGATCGCAATGCAGATCCCGGACAGCACCAGCAGTGCGGGATGGGTCTGCCCGCCGATTGCTCCACCGATCACCACGATCCCGAGGGTGCCGGGCAGCATGCCGGCGGCAGTGGCCAGAGCGAAGGGTACGAGTCGAACCGCCGACACACCGCAGGCGTAGTTCACCAGAGAGAAAGGCACCGGGGCGATCAATCGCAGAGAGCCGACCGCGAGCCACCCTCGTCGGCGCAGGCTCTCGTCGACAGAGTCGAGAGCCGAATGCGACATCCGCGACGCCACGGCTTCTCGCCCGATCGCCCGAACCAACAGCAGGGCGAGGACAGCGCTGACCGTAGAGGCACCGATCGTCACCGCCAGACCGGTGAATGGCCCGAACAGCACTCCGGCGCTCAATGTGAACAGGGTTCTGGGAATGGGTGCAATGGTCACCAGTGCATGGACGGCGAAGAACACGAGCGGAAACGCAGGACCGACCGAGGTGCCCCACTGGCGCATCTGCTCGACACTCGGATGCGGGGCGAACACCGCAACGACAGCCAGGACGACGATCACCGCCAGTAGCGCGATCAGACGAAGGTCGCGCAGGTGCCGGGTCACGAGAGGCAAGAGTACCGGCGTGAGATGACAGAACGGTTCGGGAGCGGAGCCTGCGGAGTGACCCAGGGGGGCGGGAGCGAAGCCTGCGGAGTGACCAGACGGTTCGGGAGCGGAGCCTGCGGCGTGGGTCACCGAACGTGAGGTGATCCTCACGATAGCCTGCATGTAGGTGGGGTTAGCATCACTTCAAGTCGGGTGTAGGACTGCCCGCCGAACCGAGGGAGCAGCACACGTGTCCATCGCGTCGCACGAAGATGCCGCACGCAGTGCCCACGCGGCCTGGCAGCAGGCGGTGGCCGGGGTCCTGGCCAAGTCTCGCCGGGTCGATGTGGCCGATCTGCCTGCCGATCCCGAACATCTTCTCGATTCCACGACGTACGACGGAATCACGGTGTCTCCGCTGTACACCGCGTTCGACGAGCGCCCCGAGGGTCCGTTGCCGGGGCAGTTTCCGTACCTGCGGGGGCGTGATCCGCATCGGGACGTCAACGCGGGCTGGAAGGTGTGCACGCGTCACGGTTCCGACGTTCGTGACGGTGTGCCCGCGCTGAACGGTCAGATCCTCGATTCGCTCGCCAACGGCACCAGTGCGCTCTGGTTGACGGTGGGGTCGCGTGGGTTGGATCCGTCGGATCTGTCGGAGGCTCTCCGTGGTGTGCTGCTCGAGCTGGCCCCGTTGACGATCGATGCCCGCAGGGATGTTCGCGCGGCAGCGACGGCACTGTTCGACGTTCTCGATGCGGCAGAGATCGACGATCGCGCCGCCGTCGACGTCAGGCTCGGAGTGGACACTCTCACTGCTGCAGTGGCAGGCACGGAATCCATAGCGATGGCCGAGGCACTCGAACTGGCTCGCGCGTGCATCGACCGCGCCGAGTCGATGCGTGCCATCACCGTCGACGGCACCGTGTTCCACAATCTCGGTGCGTCGGATGCGCAGGAACTGGGTGCGTCGATCGCGGCCGGACTCGAGTACGTCCGTTCGATGACCGAGAACGGTGTGGCCGTCTCGGATGCTTTGCGCCAGATCGAGTTTCGATTCGCAGCAACCGACGACCAGTTCCAGACCATCGCCAAGTTTCGCGCTGCTCGCATTCTGTGGGCACGGATTGCGCAGGTGTGCGGTGCGCCCGACGCCGGTGATGCTCCTCAGCATGCGGTGACGTCGGAAGCGATGATGTCGCAGCGCGATCCGTGGGTGAACATGCTGCGTACCACTCTTGCGTCGTTCGGCGCCGGAGTGGGTGGTGCGGATTCGGTGACGGTGCTGCCGTTCGACGCGGCACTGAACGGTGGCGCCGCCGGAGTGTCCAAGACGTTCGCTGCCCGTATCGCGCGAAACACTCAGTTGCTCCTGCTGGAGGAAGCCCATCTGGGTCGGGTTCTGGATCCGGGTTCGGGCTCGTGGTACATCGAGGAACTCACGGCTGCGGTTGCCGCGACGGCGTGGGACTGCTTCCAGACCATCGAAGCGTCGGGCGGATTCGCTGCAGCAACCGCGGACGGTTCGCTGGTCGCCGACATCGAGAAGACCCGTGCAGAGCGCGAGTCCGACATCGCGCATCGCATCACTCCGCTGACCGGTGTCAACGAGTTTCCCAATCTGGCCGAGGCCCCCCTGACTCCCGAGCAGACGCAGCCTGCCGGCTCGGCACCCGTGTATCGGTACGGCCGGGCATTCGAGTCGCTCCGAGATCGATCGGATTCTTATCTGGCCCAACATGATTCGCGGCCCCAGGTGCTACTGGTCCCGTTGGGGACCGTCGCCGAGCACAACGTCCGGACGACCTTCGCGTCCAATCTGTTGGCGTCGGGGGGAATCGAAGCGGTCAACCCCGGCCCCCTGGGCGTGGACGCTGTCGCCGGTGCTGTCGAAGCGTCGGGAGCCTCGATCGCTGTGGTGTGCGGAACCGACAAGCGCTACGGCGACGAAGCCGCTACTGCCGTGGATGCTCTGCGTGCGGCTGGGGTCTCGCGGGTCTTGCTCGCCGGCCCGGAAAAGATCTTCGCCGGCGTCGACGGCCCGTCCCGTCCCGATGGATTCCTGACCGCCAAGGTCGACGCCGTCGCCGTGCTGACCGAACTTCTCGACACGCTGGGAGCCTCGAAGTGAGTACCGACGAGAACCGAATCTCGCACACCATCGGCAGTTTCGCCGACGTACCGCTGGTCGATCCCGACGAGCCGACGCCGTCGCCGCCGTCCGCGGAGGACGTGGCCACACACGTGAAGAACGGTGCCAAGGCGAACTTCTACACCCCCGAGCAGGTGGTGTGGTCCACTCCCGAGGGCATCGACGTCAAGCCGGTGTACACCGAGGCAGACCGGGACGCCGCCGAGGCCGAGGGCTACCCGTTGCACAGCTATCCGGGTGCCCCGCCGTTCCTCCGCGGGCCGTATCCCACGATGTACGTCAACCAACCGTGGACCATTCGCCAGTACGCCGGATTCTCCACCGCAGCCGAGTCCAACGCCTTCTACCGCCGCAACCTCGCGGCCGGGCAGAAAGGCCTGTCGGTGGCGTTCGATCTGGCCACGCACCGGGGCTACGACTCCGATCACCCGCGAGTGCAGGGTGACGTCGGAATGGCCGGTGTGGCAATCGATTCCATCTACGACATGCGACAGCTGTTCGACGGCATCGACCTCGGTAGCGTCTCGGTGTCGATGACGATGAACGGAGCGGTGCTGCCGATTCTGGCGCTGTACGTCGCCGCCGCGGAGGAGCAGGGCGTCGGGCCGGAGAAACTAGCCGGCACCATCCAGAACGACATCCTCAAAGAGTTCATGGTGCGCAACACCTACATCTATCCGCCGAAGCCGTCGATGCGCATCATCTCGGATATCTTTGCGTACACCAGCGAGAAGATGCCGAAGTACAACTCGATCTCCATCTCCGGCTACCACATCCAAGAAGCCGGTGCCACAGCCGATCTCGAACTCGCCTACACCCTCGCGGACGGTGTCGAGTACATCCGAGCCGGCCTGGATGCCGGCATGGACATCGATACGTTCGCGCCGCGGTTGTCGTTCTTCTGGGCCATCGGAATGAACTTCTTCATGGAGGTTGCCAAGCTCCGCGCCGGGCGGCTGCTGTGGGCCGAGCTCGTCCAACAATTCGAGCCCAAGAGTGCCAAATCCCGTTCCCTGCGCACTCATTCGCAGACGTCGGGTTGGTCGCTGACCGCACAGGACGTGTTCAACAACGTCGCCCGCACCTGTGTCGAAGCCATGGCCGCGACCCAGGGCCATACGCAGTCCCTGCACACCAACGCGCTCGACGAGGCACTGGCGTTGCCGACCGACTTCTCGGCCCGTATCGCCCGCAACACTCAGCTGCTCATCGCGCAGGAATCCAACACCGTTCGGCCGATCGATCCGTGGGGCGGGTCGCACTACGTCGAGTGGCTCACCCATCAGCTGGCGAATCGGGCTCGCGCACACATTGCGGAGGTCGAGGAAGCGGGCGGCATGGCTCAGGCCATCGGCGAAGGCATTCCGAAGTTGCGCATCGAGGAGGCGGCGGCTCGTACCCAGGCGCGCATCGACTCCGGCCGACAGCCGCTGGTGGGCGTCAACAAGTACGTGCCCGACGAGCCCGACACCATCGAGGTACTCAAGGTCGAGAACTCGAAGGTGCGAAAAGAGCAGATCGAGAAGCTCGAGCGTCTTCGTGCCGAGCGGGACACCGCCGAGGTCGAGGCCGCCCTGGCGAACCTGACCCGGGCCGCAGCGTCGGACCAGCCGGGCATGGAGAACAATCTGCTGGCTCTCGCCATCGATGCCGCCCGCAAGATGGCCACCGTCGGTGAGATTTCCGACGCCTTGGAGAAGGTCTACGGGCGCCATCAGGCGGAAATCCGGACAATCAGTGGTGTGTACCGCGACGAGGCAGGTAAATCCGAGAACATCACCCGCGCCACCGCGCTGGTCGAACAGTTCGCCGAGGACGAGGGCCGTCGTCCTCGTGTTCTGGTGTGCAAGATGGGGCAGGACGGACACGATCGAGGCCAGAAGGTCATTGCCACGGCGTTCGCCGACATCGGCTTCGACGTCGACGTCGGTCCGTTGTTCCAGACGCCCGAGGAGGTTGCCCGGCAGGCGGCGGACAACGACGTCCATGTCGTCGGCGTGTCGTCACTGGCGGCGGGCCATCTGACGCTGGTGCCCGCATTGCGACAGGCCTTGGCCGACGTCGGGCGTGAGGACATCATGATCGTCGTCGGTGGCGTCATCCCCCCGGGCGATTTCGACGAGCTCTACGCGGCGGGTGCCGCGGCGATCTTCCCTCCGGGCACCGTCATCGCCGACGCGGCGATCGGCCTGGTGGAGAAGCTGTCCGTTGCGCTCGGGCATGCACCACGCGAGGCCAACGCCTGAATATGAACTCTCCGAACAAGGGCCGCGTCATCGACATCGATGCGGTGGCCGAGTCGGTCCGAGCGAACGAACGATCCGGCCTCGCGCGGGCGATCACGTTGGTCGAGTCGACCCGCGCGGACCATCGCGACTTGGCGCAGCAGTTGCTCCTCCGGGTACTGCCCGACGCCGGCGGATCGCACCGGGTGGGCATCACCGGGGTTCCGGGGGTCGGGAAGTCGACGTTCATCGACGCGCTGGGAATGCGGTTGATCGAACAGGGACATCGGGTCGCGGTGCTGGCCGTCGATCCGTCGTCGACGCGGACCGGTGGTTCCATCCTGGGTGACAAGACCCGCATGTCGCGCTTGGCCGTGCAGGAGAACGCGTACATCAGGCCGTCTCCGACGTCGGGAACGTTGGGCGGAGTCGCCCGCGCGACTCGAGAGACCATCGTGTTGCTCGAAGCCGCAGGGTTCGACGTGATCCTGGTCGAGACCGTGGGCGTGGGCCAGTCCGAGGTGACCGTCGCGAACATGGTCGACTGCTTCACGTTCCTCACGCTTGCGCGTACCGGGGATCAGTTGCAGGGCATCAAGAAGGGCGTTCTCGAACTCGCCGATCTGGTGGCCGTCAACAAGGCCGACGGCAAGCACGCGACCGACGCGAAGAACGCGGCGCGAGAGTTGGCGGGTGCGCTGCGGCTGATCTATCCGCACGATGCGATCTGGAAGCCCCCGGTGTTGACGATGAGTGCCATCGAAGGCACCGGCCTCGACGAGTACTGGAACACAGTGCTCCGCCACCAGCAGGTGCTCCGTGACGCAGGCGAGTTCGCCGAGAAGCGTCGCAAGCAGCAGGTGGACTGGACGTGGACGATGGTCAACGATCAGCTACTGCGTCGGTTGGCTCAGAGCCCGTCGGTGAAGGCAATTCGAGACGACGTGGAATCTCGCGTGCGCGACGGGTCGCTCACGGCGGCGTTGGCCGCTCAGGAGCTACTCGACGCCTTCGATTCCTGACGCCTGCTGTCCCTGCTGGGCGGGGTACAGAGTCGCCGCCAGCTCGCCGACGCGTTCGACGAGCTGATCGAAGAACGCCTGAGGATCGGCGTGGGTGGCGATTGCTGCGTTCGGAGGCCTGCCCCACATTCCGCGCCAATCCGCCACCGTCGTTCCGCGAGTGAGGGTTCCGACCAGTTCCACGTCCACGGTCGCGTGCCGGTAGGTGGCGATATCCGGTTGCACCGCCACTGCTGCGGCGAACGGATCGTGCATGTGGGCCAGGAACCCCTGATCGTGATCGCGATGGAATTCGAAGTAGAAGCGGACCGCGTCCGAGAAATGACGCACGATCGGGTTCGAGGCCGTCGATCGCGCCCCCGGCGCATCGGTCGACGAGATCAGCTCGGCCGGAACGCTTCCGGCGCGTTCACCGAGAAGGCGAATGTGCTCGGGTGTCATCTCGATGGTCTCGGTGATGTCGAGTGCGCAGACGATCGGGCGGCGGTTCTCGGGTAGTCCGGAGAAAGCGGCGAAGACCTCCGCTGCAGCTTCGGGGTCCACCGCGATGTTCCACTCGCTCGTCGGCGTCGTGTTGCCCTGATGCTGAAAAGCACCACCCATCAACACCAATCGCTTCAACAGCCGAGGCAACTCGGGGTCTCGGCGAACCGCCAGCGCGAGATTGGTCAGCGGACCGGTGACGAGACCGGTGATCTCACCCGGTCGCGAGCGAACCAACTCGATCCACATCGTGGTGGCATCGCGTGCGGACAGGTCCCGACTCGACACCGGCAGCTCCGCATATCCGATGCCCTGCGGCCCGTGAGTGTCCTCGGTGGTCATCAGTGGTGCCACCAACGGCACCTGCGCACCGAGCGACACTTCGATATCGGCCGCGCGGCACAGGTCGAGCCAGGCCAGGTTGTTCGCGGCGACCTGGTTCACCGGCACGTTACCGGCGGTGGACGCTATGCCGAGGATCTCGGCCTCGTCGGTGGCCAACAGGTAGAGCAGTGCGAGCGAGTCGTCGATCCCGGTGTCGACGTCGACGATCATCGGTACGGTCATGCGTTCACCCGAGTCGTCGGGTTGTGGCGGACCGGGAAGTTGACCGATCGGGCGATGAAGCACTTGGCTGCGGCCTCGGCGTGCAGTTCCTCCGCACGGGTCACCATCGAGGAATCGGCGACCGTCACTACCGGAGCCAGGGTCACCTCGACGAACTGCCCCGAGCCGTCGGATTGCTCGGTCATGACCCCAGTGGGGGAGTCGACGTAGTCGGTGACGGTCACGTGCGACGCGGCGGCCAACCCGAGGTACCACAGCATGTGGCAGCTCGACAGCGACGCCACGAGTAGCTCCTCTGGATTCCACCGCTCGGGATCGCCGCGAAAGCTCGGATCGGAACTGGCCGAGAGATCGGGTTTTCCGGGTGCCGTGACGAGATGATCGCGGTCGTATGCGGCTGCATTCGCCGTCCCGTGTCCGCGATTGCCGGTCCAGCTCACGGCCAGGGCGTAGTCATGGGTGGGCATGGGTCCATCGTGCCAGGCCGCCGTCCACCGTCGTCACGCACGCCGAGGAGACCTGTCCGTATTGCGATCAATGCGCCAATTGTCAAGGTAGTGGCCAAGATTCGATCGACCGACCTCTACCTGGGGGAATGCACGCTCGTGCGTGCCGATGTCCGTTTCGGCGTTTGTCTGCTGGTCATTGCGCTCGCTAACGTTGCTGCAATGACGGTTGCGCAAGGTCCAGAATCGCCCGAGTCGTCAACCCAGATCCCGAAATGGGGCCAGCGCCACGTACAGCGTCTGCGGCGCGACGCATTCTTCAAACGTATGCGTCGCAAGCCGGCGATGTCGGAAGAAAGCATCACGGTCGTGGACCAGCCCATGCTCAAGCGGGCCGTGTCTGCAGCGGCACTGGGCAACACGATGGAATGGTTCGACTTCGGTGTGTACGGCTATCTGGCCGCGACACTGGGCAAGGTGTTCTACCCGGACGCGTCACCCGCAGTCCAGTTGCTGTCGACCTTCGCCACGTTCGCGGCCGCGTTCGTAGTACGGCCACTCGGTGGACTCTTCTTCGGCCCTCTCGGCGACCGCATCGGACGCCAGAAGGTCCTGGCCGCCACCATGATCATGATGTCGATCGGTACGTTGGCCGTCGGCCTGATTCCCAGCTACGACTCGATCGGAATCTGGGCTCCCATCCTGCTGCTCGTCGCCCGCCTGGTTCAGGGATTCTCGACCGGTGGTGAATACGGCGGTGCCACGACCTTCATCGCCGAATATTCACCCGACAAAAGACGAGGTTTCCTCGGCAGTTGGCTCGACTTCGGTACTTTCGTCGGATACGCGATGGGGTCCGGATTGGTGACAATTCTCAATGCGGTTCTGGGCGACGCCACCATGATCGAATGGGGCTGGCGCATACCGTTCTTCATTGCCGGACCGATGGGCATCATCGGTTTGTACCTGCGCCTCAAGCTCGAGGACACCCCCGCGTTCCGCAAGCAACTCGACGAGCACGACTCCAAGGTCAAGGCGCAGGAGACCGGACGCAGCTCGATCGGAAAGATCTTCACGGTCCATTGGAAAGCACTGCTCATCTGCATGGGAATCGTGTTGCTGTACAACGTCACCAACTACATGGTGACCTCGTACCTGCCCACGTACTTCACCGAGGTCGTCGGTCGCAGCCAGCTCAGCGCCGATCTGCTGGTCCTGTCCGCGATGGTCGTGGTCGTGTCCATCATCGTGGCCGTCGGTCGGTTGACGGACCGAATCGGCCGCAAGCCGGTGTTCGTGTTCGGTGCCATCGGACAGATAGTCCTGGCCATCCCGTGCTTCCTGCTGATCCAACGCAGCGGATGGATTGGGCCTCTGATTGCGTGCCTGCTACTGGGAGTGGTGCTGGCGTGCTTCGCCGCACCCAGCGCCTCCACCTTGCCTGCACTGTTCCCGACGCGCGTGCGCTACGCCGCACTGTCGATCGGATTCAACCTGTCGGTGTCCATCTTCGGCGGCACCACACCGCTGGTCACCTCGGCCCTGGTCAGTTCCACCGGCAGCACCATGATCCCGGCCTACTACCTGATCATCAGCGGCGTCATCGGTCTGATCGCCGTCGGTTTCCTCCGCGAGTCGGCTACTCAGCCGCTCGATGGTTCTCCGCCCCAGGTGGATTCGACCGAAGAGGCCAAGGATCTGTACACCGAGGCTTCTGCGCTGACCGGGAGTAGCTCTGCAGATCGGTCAGCGCGGTAACCAACCGGCCTCGTCGCTACCCCAGACGTGAGCCGGGTACGCGTAGTCGGAGTAGCAGTCGAACACCGGTCTCGCTGCCGTCACCGAGCCGTGCGTGACCACGCACTCGGGTGGCGGTAGCGCGGCGGGGCCGTGTTCGGGGTCGCGCCCGGGAAGACCGGTCAGCCACGCCGCCGTTGCTGCGAGCGCTACGTCGACCGGTGCCGCAGTGCCCGACCTTTCTACGCGCGCCGCCAGTTCCGAGACGATTCCGGCAGCCAGCAGATAACCGCTCGCATGATCGAGCGCCTGAGCCGGAAGCCGACCGGGCCGACCGTCCCGGCCTTCCAGAACAGAGATACCGCAGGCGGCCTGAACAAGGCTGTCGAAGCCCCGCCGCCGCGACCAGGGACCCTCTGTGCCCCATGCGCTGATGCGCCCGTGGACGAGGTCCGCCCGATGTTCGAGGCCGAAACGATCGAGGGACCCCGGCCGATACCCGGTGACGAGCACGTCGGCCGAGTCGAGCAGCCCGAGCACCCGATCGAGTCCCTCCGCCGTGTCCAGGTCCAGCAGGGCCGACCGCTTGCCCTGGCCGTTCTCCAGATGCTGCCAGGGCAGTTCCGGGTGCCGGGGCGAATCGACACGGAGCACATCGGCACCGAGAAGTGCGAGAGCGCGCGTAGCGACAGGACCGGCAATCACCCGCGTCAGATCGAGCACACGGATACCCGCCAACGGGTAATCGGCACCTCCCGGCCGAAGCGACGAAAGCAGCCGGAACGACGGAATGCGCACTCGGGCAGCCGGATCGGCCGCACTTCGTGTAACGACCGGACCGGAGCTCGCGGCAATACCAGCGGGGTGAGCCGACCATTGTTCTTCCGTGCGGACCCG
>CAFBLX010000115.1_pt1 | contig 10674 bp, 7 predicted proteins | sample 7268311 | NCBI WGS metagenome assembly CAFBLX01 (sample SAMEA6814046, study PRJEB35770) | freshwater metagenome | biome: Freshwater; feature: Freshwater reservoir; material: water | place: Czech Republic | collected 2017-05-23 | depth 30m m | reverse complement strand
GCTCAGGACGACATCTCGGTCGTCGGCGACGCCGACAACGGTCGTACCGCGGTCAGCGAGGTAGCGCGGCTGTTGCCGGACGTAGTGCTGATGGACGTGCGCATGCCCGAGATGAACGGGCTCGACGCGGCCCGCGCGATCCTGTCCGCGTCGCACCCGTCGCCGGTCCGCGTCCTGATGCTGACGACCTTCGACATCGACGATTACGTCTACGAGGCCCTGGCTCTCGGGGCCAGCGGATTCCTCCTCAAGGACGCGCCGGCCGAGGAACTGATCAGAGGCGTACGAGTCGTCGCGGCCGGCGATGCGCTGCTGGCACCGTCGGTGACCCGACGGCTCATCTCCGACGTCACGACTCGTCGCGGTGCGCGGAGGAACACTCCTTCGCGCCTGGCCGATCTGACGCCGCGCGAGCGCGAGGTTCTCGAACTGATCGCGACCGGTATGTCCAATGCGGAAATTGCAGGTGCGCTGTTCTTGGCCGAACAGACGGTCAAGACCCATGTGGGCAAGGTGCTGAGCAAGCTCGGGCTACGCGACCGCGCGCAGGCGGTCGTGCTGGCCTACGAAACCGGTGTCGTCACGCCCAAGTGAGGCCGACCGGTACCGGCGCGCGCGGGGACCCACGCCCGATTAGGCTGATGTTCGTCACTTCGGTCCGCTCCGCGGGCCTGCGAGCAGAGAGGCCAAAATCGATGCGCATCGGAGTTCTGACCGGAGGCGGCGATTGCCCAGGGCTCAATGCGGTGATCCGCGCTGTCGTTCGCACCGCCGACGCGCGATACGGCTCCACGGTCGTCGGATTCCAGGACGGGTGGCGTGGGCTTCTCGAAGACCGTCGGGTCCAGCTGCGCAACGACGACCGCAACGACCGGCTGCTCACCAAGGGCGGCACCATGCTCGGGACGGCTCGAACCAACCCCGACGTGCTGCGGGCCGGTCTCGACCGAGTCAAGCAGACCCTCGAGGACAACGGCATCGACGTGTTGATTCCGATCGGCGGTGAAGGAACTCTGACGGCAGCTGCGTGGCTGTCGGAGGAGGGCGTACCGGTGGTCGGTGTCCCCAAGACGATCGACAACGACATCGATTGCACCGACGTCACATTCGGCTTCGACACGGCGCTCACCATCGCCACCGATGCGATCGACCGACTGCACAGCACCGCCGAATCGCACCAGCGAGTGATGCTGGTGGAGGTGATGGGGCGACACGCAGGCTGGATCGCGTTGCACGCGGGATTGGCCTCGGGCTCGCACATGACTCTCATCCCGGAGCAGCCCTTCGACGTCGAAGAGGTATGCACGTTGGTGCGCAAACGTTTTCAGCGGGGCGACTCCCACTTCATCTGCGTCGTGGCCGAGGGGGCCAAGCCCGTCGAAGGTTCGATGCAATTGCTCGACGGCGGTATCGACGAATTCGGTCACGTCCGATTCACCGGAGTCGCACATCAGCTCGGCGTCGAGATCGAACGTCGCATCAACAAAGAGGTACGCACCACGGTGCTCGGTCACGTGCAGCGCGGCGGCACTCCCACTCCGTACGACCGTGTGCTCGCAACGCGATTCGGTGTCAACGCCACCGATGCCGCGCATTCCGGAGACTTCGGAAAGATGGTGTCGCTGCGCGGTGCCGAGATCGGCCTGGTGTCGTTGGCCGAGGCCACCAAACAACTCAAGCGGGTCCCTCAGACCCGGTACGACGACGCGGCAGCGTTCTTCGGCTGACCCCGAGGCGATCGGTGCCCGAGGACACGTGGTTACTCGGGTGGCGAATGCAATGCATAAACTACGGAGCATGACTGCTGCAACCGTCGATCTGATCGATTACGACGATGTGCTCGCCACGTTCGACCCCGTGCTCGGCATGGAGGTCCACGTCGAGTTGGGTACGGCCACCAAGATGTTCTGTGGTTGCCCCACCGCGTTCGGTGCGGAGCCCAATACGCAGGTGTGCCCGGTGTGCCTGAGCCTTCCCGGCGCACTGCCGGTGGTCAACGCTGCTGCGGTGGAGTCGGCGATCCGTATCGGGCTGGCGCTCAATTGCTCGATCACTCCGTGGGGACGGTTCGCGCGGAAGAACTACTTCTACCCGGATCAGCCGAAGAACTACCAGATCTCGCAGTACGACGAGCCGATCGCCACGGAGGGTTACCTCGACGTCGTGCTCGACGACGGCAGCACGTTCCGCGTCGAGATCGAGCGTGCCCACATGGAGGAAGACACCGGCAAGTCGACGCACGTCGGTGGCGCAACCGGACGAATCGAGGGCGCATCGCATTCGTTGCTCGACTACAACCGCGCCGGTGTGCCCCTGGTGGAGATCGTGACCAAGACCATCACCGGTACCGGGGCGCGGGCACCGGAGGTGGCGCGGGCGTACGTGACCGCATTGCGTGACCTGTTGAAGTCGCTGAACGTCTCCGATGTGCGGATGGATCAGGGTTCGTTGCGTTGCGATGCCAACGTCTCGTTGATGCGGAAGTCGGCCACCGAGTTCGGTACTCGCACCGAGACGAAGAACGTCAACTCGCTCAAGAGCGTCGAGGTCGCCGTGCGCTACGAGATGCGCCGTCAGGCTGCGGTGCTCGAATCCGGCGGCGAGGTGACGCAGGAAACCCGACATTTCCAGGAGTCCGACGGCACGACCACGGCGGGCCGGAAGAAGGAGACCGCGGAGGACTACCGCTACTTCCCGGAGCCCGACCTCGCTCCCGTGGCCCCGGATGCAGCGTGGATCGAGGAGCTGCGAGCCACTCTGCCCGAGCTGCCGTGGTTGCGCCGCGGGCGAATTCAGAAGGACTGGGGCGTCTCCGACGAGGAGATGCGCGACTTGGTCAACTCGGGTGCTCTCGAACTCGTGGCGGCGACCGTCGACGCCGGCGCGTCGGCGCAGGCTGCGCGGTCGTGGTGGGTGTCGTACCTGGCGCAGCAGGCCAACATCGCCGGCGTCGAATTGGGGGATCTGGCGATCACTCCGGCTCAGGTGGCCGAGGTGGCAGCCTTGGTGGCCGACGGCAAGGTCAACAACAACGGTGCTCGTCAGATCGTGGACGGCGTCTTGGCCGGTGAGGGCGAGCCCGCAGAGGTGATGTCGGCGCGGAATCTGGTGTTGGAGAAGGACGACACCAAGCTCCAAGCCGCCGTCGACGAAGCACTTGCCGCGAACCCCGGTGTGGTGGACAAGATTCGCAGTGGCAAGGTCCAGGCCGCCGGTGCCATCGTCGGCGCGGTGATGAAGGCGACGCGGGGACAAGCCGATGCCGCCCGAGTCAAGGAACTCGTGCTGGCGGCGTGCGGTCAGTCCTGATCGACGCATGAGCAGGGCGGCCGGGCAGCGATTGCTGCCCGGCCGCCCTTGGCGTTCGAAGGAGCTGTCGGATCAGTCGAAGCCGCCACCACCGCCGGCAGGGAACGGCACCTTGACGACGCGGTCGTCGGTGGGGCCGACGGCAGTGCCGTTCTTGTTCACCGTCCCCACCAGAATCTGACCGTCGCTCGTGCTGGTCGCCCCGTTCAACTGCCCGTACTTGTCCTGGATCAACAGGGTCGGCTCGGCGGACACCGCTCCGGTGTTCGGGTCCGTGGCCAGTGCTGCAACAGCTTTCGCTGTGGTCAGGGCAACCGCAACGCCGCTCTGACCGGCGGCGCACCCGGCCACACCCGGACGGTCGGGCCAGGTCCACACCGGGGAGAACACTGCTCCCAGCTTGTCGATGCGCTGCAGGCGATCCTCGGTGGCGGTGCGGTCGGTGACGTAGATGTTCCCGCTGCCGTCGGTGCACACGTCGCCCGCTGTACCGATGCCACTGAGCGCGATACCCGGACGCGGGGGAGTGGGAGTGGGCGACAGTGATGTCACGCGTAACAGCTTGCCGGACAACGAGTTCGGGTTGGCGGCGGCGACGGGATCGCCGTTGTCGCCGGTCAACACCAGAAGTTCGTTCGGCGTGTAGAACTCGAGGGAGCCTCGAACTCCCGCGGCCCCGCGGGGGATCCCGGTCAAGATGTCCTTGGGTACGTCCCCCTGCGCGAGCCGAACGACCCGCGTATCCGACGCCGTCGTGATCAGCGCGTAGAGCAGTTTGTCCTCGGCGTACGTGGGCGAGAGTGCGATGTCCAGCAGACCTCCGTCGCCCGTGCCGTCGACGGGGATCGTGGCCACCTGCTGTGGCGTCCGGCCTGCGGTGACCTCCATGATGCGGCCGGTCCTGCGTTCTGCCACGAGGCTGCTCTGTCCGTCGGGAAGAGCTACGAGTCCGCCCGTGGTGTCGAGGCAGGTGGCGATCACTGCCGGGTCGGGATCCACGCACGGTCCCGATACGGGCTGCGGGGCGTTCGGACCCGCCGGGGGCGAGGTCTCGCTGGGTGTGGTGGGTTTGAGTTCGGCAGCTCCGACATCCGGCGCGGGAGTGAACGGGGACGAGTTGGAGTCGTCGAATCGGGCGCACCCGGCGAGCAGAACAGCCGTCGTCGACAGGGCGACCACAGCCGCGCGGGCAGTTCGTGACGATGCTCCGAGCGGCTTCATGGTTCGAACGTTACGGAACGTCGAGTCCGACGCGCCACGCGGCCGTGAGCGTCAACGTCGGTGGCGCGGGGTTGTCGGCCTTAGTGTGGGGAGGTGACCGATACACCGCGTGACCCCAACCAGCAGGATCCCTCGTACGAACCGGCCGAGAGCCCGTACGACAACCCCACCGAGAAGATTTCGCCCACGCGTTCGGGTTCCGACGCGTCCGGTGCATCGACCACAGCGTTCGGTGCGCAGCGTTCGGATCGTCTGCCCCGAACCGACGACGAGTTGGACTTCCCGAATTCCTCCGCATCCGACAAGCGGAGCACCGATGCGGCACCGACAGAGAAGATCCCGACGTACCGTCCGTCGGCCTTCGCCGACTCGCCGACCCAGACGCCTACGACGGCTACGACGGCCGGTGCCACCTCGAACGCGTACTCGGATCGTCCGACGGAGTATCTCGGTGAGTCCTCCGATTCGGCAGTCGCCGCCCCGGCAGCCCCGGTGCGCACCGAGACCGTGGAAGTTCCGGCCCGACGCGGCACCACCGATCTGGGCCTGTTCGTCCTACGCGTCGCCATCGGAGCAGTGTTCCTCGGGCACGGCTTACAGAAGCTCGTCGGATTGTGGAACGGTCCCGGGCTGGACGGATTTCAGAATCTCCTGGAGGAGTCCGGGTTCCGATACCCGGAGATCCTCGCCATCGCGGCCGCGGCCGGCGAAACCCTCGGCGGCGCACTGCTGATCCTGGGGCTGGCGACGCCGCTGGCCGGTGCAGCTGTGTTGGCGACCATCATCAACGCCTGGTGCTTCAAGCAGGTGGCAGAGCCGGGGCTGCAGTTCTCCGGTGCCACCGGCGTGGAGTACGAAACCGTTCTCGGCTTCGCGGCCGCGGCCATCATTCTCACCGGACCCGGAAAGATCGCGTTCGACGGCCGCCGCGGCTGGGCGACCCGCCCCCGCATCGGATCGTTCCTCGCACTCGCAGTGGGAATCGCTGCGGGCGTGTGCATCTGGATCTTCCTCAACGGAGCGAACCCGGTCGTCCGCTGATCCGGTCGACAACCAACCATGTGAGTGGTTCCTCGTACCCTGCTACGAGGAACCACTCACATGTTTTTTGGATTCGTTCCGCAGGCTCCACTCACATGCTTTTTCTGCTCAGGGCACGTAGCGCACAGCACCCTTGTCCGCGGATGTCGCCAGTGCGGCGTAGGCGCGCAGCGCCGTCGTGACCGTGCGCTGTCGATCGACCGGCTGCCACGGCCGCTCGGACGCGAGCATCTTCGCGCGTCGAGTCTCCAGAGTTTCCTCGTCGACGAGGATCTCGAGCGTGCGCGTGGCAACGTCGATGCGGACCTGGTCGCCGTTCTCGACGAGGCCGATCACGCCGCCGGCCGCAGCCTCGGGGGAAATGTGTCCGATGGACAGGCCCGACGTACCACCGGAGAACCGTCCGTCGGTGATCAGGGCACAGACCTTGCCCAGACCGGCACCCTTGAGGAACGCGGTCGGGTGCAGCATCTCCTGCATTCCCGGTCCACCCTTGGGTCCCTCGTACCGCACGACGAGCACGTCACCGGGTTGGATCTTCTTCTGCAGGATGGCCGAGACGGCTTCTTCCTGAGACTCGACGACCAGCGCAGGTCCCTGGAACGAGAAGAGGTCCTCGTCGATGCCCGCGGTCTTCAGAATCGCGCCGTCGACGGCGATGTTGCCGCGCAGCACCACCAGACCGCCCTCGACCGTGTAGGCGTGTTCGAGATCGCGGATGCAACCACCCGCCGCGTCGGTGTCGAGGGAGGACCAGCGATTGCTCGTGGAGAACGGTTCGACGGTTCGGACGCCGCCAGGAGCGGCATGGAACAGCTCGATCGCCTCGTCGGATGCGGCACCGGAGCGGATGTCCCACGTGTCGAGCCACTCGTCGAAGCTCTTCGTGTGGACGGTCGAGACGTCGGTCTCGAGCAGATTCGCACGCCGCAGTTCACCCAGCAGGGCGGGAATTCCACCCGCCCGGTGCACGTCTTCCATGTGGTAATCCGAATTGGGGGACACCTTGGCCAGGCACGGCACCTTGCGGCTGATGCCGTCGATGGTGTCGAGATCGAAATCGACCTCGCCCTCCTGCGCCGCCGCGAGCGTGTGCAGCACGGTGTTGGTCGAGCCGCCCATCGCCACGTCCAGTGCCATCGCGTTGCGGAATGCCGCCGGGGTGGCGATGTTGCGGGGCAGCATAGACTCGTCCTCGTCCCGGTAGTACTTGATCGCCGCCTCGACGATGGTCGTGCCGGCCCGGGTGAACAGGGCGCGGCGGGCCTCGTGGGTGGCCAGCGTGGAGCCGTTGCCGGGCAACGCCAGCCCGAGCGCTTCGGTGAGGCAGTTCATCGAGTTGGCGGTGAACATGCCCGAGCAGGACCCGCATGTCGGGCACGCGCTGCGCTCGACCTCGTCCAGGCCCTCTTCGGACACGGCATCGTTCGCGCTGGCAGAGATCGCGGTGATCAGGTCGGTGGGTGCCTGCGCGACCCCTCCGACGACCACCGCTTTACCGGCCTCCATCGGCCCACCGGAGACGAACACCGCCGGGATGTTCAATCGCATGGCCGCGTTGAGCATGCCGGGGGTGATCTTGTCGCAGTTGGAGATGCACACGAGTGCGTCCGCAGTGTGGGCGTTGGCCATGTACTCCACCGAGTCGGCGATGATCTCGCGGCTGGGCAGCGAGTACAGCATGCCCCCGTGCCCCATCGCGATTCCGTCGTCGACGGCGATGGTGTGGAACTCGCGAGGGACTCCGCCTGCCGCGCGGACGGCGTCGGCGACGATCTCGCCGACGTTCTTCAGGTGAACGTGGCCGGGTACGAACTGGGTGTACGAGTTCGCGATGGCGACGATCGGTTTACCGAAATCCGAATCGGTCATTCCGGTGGCGCGCCACAGCGAGCGCGCGCCCGCAGCATTGCGTCCGACAGTGGTGACCCGTGAGCGTAGCGGCGGCATAGTGCAGTTCCTCGTTCGTTGCAGCGGTGATCGCAACGAGGAGATTACTCGGCCGCTCGTCAGCGATCCTTCGGTGCCTGTTCGTCGTCGTGCTCGGCATTCTCGGCCTCTGCGCGTGCCTGATCCTCCGCCGCAGCTGCCGCGGCATAGGGGTCGGTGATGCGACCGCCGCTGGCGGCCGCGAGTTGGGGGAGCCGATCGAACCGCACGAGCGGAAGTGACTTCTCCGTCTTGTCGGTGAGCACCACGCGAGCCCAGCGGCGATCGGGGAAGTGCAGTCCGACCACGGACTCCCACTCGATGACGTCGGAGCCGATGAAACGGCGGGCCGTGATCGCCTCGGGAGTGATGACGGTGCGCACACGCAGCACCCAGATGCACGCGACGATCGGCAGAATCAGCAGCCAACCCAGTGCGGCGGGCCAGCTCGCCGCCGGCAGAGAGGTACTGAACAGGAGCAACCCGACGCCGATCAGGGCCAGACGCGGGAGGCGGATGACCTGCCTGCTCGACGGCGGTGGCCCGTCGGCACTGTTCGGTTGCTCGGAACCGGTGTGGGATGATGGCCGAGGTGGTTCGGACTGCTGCGAAGACGACACCCATTCATCTTCGCATTGCATCTACGCGATCTCACATAATGGGATTGCGTCGTGACGAGTTTGACTCTTCCCTGTGCGCGCGCCTACCGTTCAGTGCGTGAAGCGGAATTGGATACTCGTAATCGGCCGGCGCGTCAACGCCTGAGCCGGTTGTTCAAACTCGCATCGACGCGCCACCCTCGTACAGCTCACGCTGACGGGGGTTTTTTCTTGCCCAGAGATCGCCCAGCAATTTCACATTCCTGAGGAAGCAATCAGTGAGCGCACCAACCGCACGCCCAGGGCCCACGACACGTAAGTCGGGGACAGCCACGAGCCCGTCGACCAGCAACCCGTCCGCAGACGCGGCGACTAACGGATCGCGACGCCACGTCGCACCCGAGAAGGTCAGCGGCGCACAGTCGGTCGTACGAGCTCTCGAAGAACTCGACGTCGACACCGTATTCGGCATTCCCGGTGGCGCGGTTCTCCCGGTCTACGACCCGCTCTTCGACTCCGTCAAGGTGCGCCACGTGCTCGTTCGCCACGAGCAGGGTGCGGGTCATGCCGCCACCGGCTACGCCCAGGCGACCGGCAAGGTCGGCGTCTGCATGGCGACGTCCGGCCCGGGCGCGACCAACCTCGTCACCCCGTTGGCCGACGCGCAGATGGACTCGGTTCCCATCGTCGCGATCACCGGTCAGGTCGCCCGCAGCCTCATCGGTACCGATGGGTTCCAGGAAGCCGACATCTCGGGTATCACGATGCCCATCACCAAGCACAACTTCCTGATCACCGACGGTGCGGACATCCCGCGCATCATGGCCGAGGCGTTCTACATCGCCGCGTCGGGTCGTCCCGGTGCCGTCCTCGTCGACATCCCGAAGGATGTGCTGCAGGCGCAGACCACGTTCTCGTGGCCGCCGGAAATGCGTCTGCCCGGCTACCGCCCGGTCACCAAGCCGCACGGCAAGCAGGTTCGCGAAGCGGCACGCTACATCGCCGATGCCAAGCAGCCGGTGCTGTACGTCGGTGGCGGCGTCATCAAGGCCAACGCCTCGGCAGAACTGCTCGAGCTCGCAGAACTGACCGGCATCCCGGTCGTCACGACGCTGATGGCGCGCGGGGCATTTCCCGACACCCACCAGCTGAACCTGGGCATGCCCGGTATGCACGGCACCGTCGCGGCGGTCGCCGCTCTGCAGCGCAGCGACCTGCTGATCACGCTCGGTGCCCGGTTCGACGACCGCGTCACCGGTCAGCTCTCGTCCTTCGCTCCCGATGCCAAGGTCATCCACGCCGACATCGACCCGGCCGAGATCGGCAAGAACCGATACGCGGACGTGCCGATCGTGGGCGACTGCGGCGAGGTCATCACCGAGCTGATCGAGGCCCTGCGGGCCGATCGCGCCACCGGAACGACTCTCGACCTCGAGCAGTGGTGGGTCTACCTCGACGGCATCCGCAAGACGTACCCGTTGAGCTACGACCGTCCGTCCGACGGTTCCATGTCTCCCGAGTTCGTCATTTCCTCGGTCGGCAAGTTCGCCGGTCCCGACGCGATCTACTGCGCCGGCGTCGGCCAGCACCAGATGTGGGCCGCGCAGTTCATCAACTACGAGAAGCCGCGCACGTGGCTAAACTCCGGTGGTCTCGGCACGATGGGGTACGCGGTTCCGGCCGCCATGGGAGCCAAGATGGGCCTGCCCGACGCCGAGGTGTGGGCCATCGACGGCGACGGCTGCTTCCAGATGACCAACCAGGAGCTTGCTACCTGCGCGGTCGAGGGAATCCCGATCAAGGTCGCGCTCATCAACAACGGCAACCTCGGCATGGTTCGGCAGTGGCAGACCCTGTTCTACGAGGAGCGCTACTCCAACACCAATCTCGGAACTCACGGTGCCGTGCGCATCCCCGATTTCGTCAAGCTGGCCGAGGCGTTGGGCTGCGTCGGTTTGCGATGCGAGCGGGAAGAGGACGTGGATGCGGTGATCGCCCAGGCACGCGCCATCAACGATCGTCCGGTCGTCATCGACTTCATCGTCGGTGCCGACGCCCAGGTGTGGCCGATGGTGGCCGCCGGAACGGGTAACGACGAGATCATGGCCGCCCGCGGCATCCGTCCGCTGTTCGACGAGGACGAGACCGTGGGCAGTGAGCCAGGACTCGACGACGCGATGGAGCGCGAGCAGGCGCCGCACCCGATGAACAACGACGCGAAAGGCACGGACCTGTGAGCACGAGCCATACCCTCAGCGTTCTCGTCGAGGACAAGCCAGGTGTGTTGGCGCGCGTGGCCGCGTTGTTCTCGCGCCGCGGCTTCAACATCTCCTCACTCGCGGTCGGCGGCACTGAGATTCCCGATATCTCGCGCATGACGATCGTGGTGACGGTCGACGAGTTCCCGCTCGAGCAGGTGACCAAGCAGCTCAACAAGCTGATCAATGTCATCAAGATCGTCGAGCAGGACGACGATTCCTCGGTGGCGCGCGAGTTGGTCCTGATCAAGGTCCGCGCCGATGCCAGCGTTCGGAGCGAGGTCATCGAAACGGTGAATCTGTTCCGCGCCAAGGTC
>CAFBLX010000114.1_pt1 | contig 10690 bp, 7 predicted proteins | sample 7268311 | NCBI WGS metagenome assembly CAFBLX01 (sample SAMEA6814046, study PRJEB35770) | freshwater metagenome | biome: Freshwater; feature: Freshwater reservoir; material: water | place: Czech Republic | collected 2017-05-23 | depth 30m m | reverse complement strand
TCCAGGGAACGATCATGCCGATGACGCCGACGGGTTCGCGAACGGTGTAGGAGTGCGTCGGCTGCCCGAAGTAGCCCGCGGTAGGGATGGAACTGCCGGTGATCTTGTCGGCCCAGCCCGCGAAGTGCCGGAACGTGGCTGCGGCATTGGGGATGTCGAGCATCGCGGGCTGGCCCACCGGCTTACCGATGTCGAGGGCTTCGAGTCGAGCAAGAAGGTTACCGTCCCGCTCGATCAGATCGGCCACCCGATTGAGCAGCTGGCCCCGGACTGCTCCGGGGGTAGCACCCCACTCACCACCGAGCTGGGCACGGGCCGCACGCACCGCTGCATCGACGTCCGACGCGGTGGCCGCAGCAATCTCGGCCAGGGGCTGTTCGGTGGTCGGGTTCAAGTCGGTGAAGGTGCCGCCGTCGGATGCACCGTGCCACTGCCCCGCGATGTAGAGCTCGGTGGCGGTGCCGGTCGGCAGCGACGGTGCGGCCGATTCCTGTACTGCGGTCATGTGTTTTCGCTCCTTCTCGGTGCCGTGTGCAGGCACCTCTCGCATGTCTGCTCCAGACTGCGCCCGGGCGAACGCGCCGGTCTTGTGTGATCGCGCACACATTGTGCGGTAGATGCGCACAGTCGCGAGAGTGCAGCAGGCAGCCGAACGGGTTCCGTGCCGGCACCGAAAGGCGCAGTATGAGGTGGTGAACGTGACACCGACGCAATTGCGAGCGCAGTTCGCCCTTCGTCTGTCGGCTCTGTACGGGCGGGAGGTTCCCGCGTACACGACGCTGTTGGATGTCACCGCGTCGATCAATGCCGACACGATGCGCACCAGCGGTGCCGATGCGGAACGTTTCGGCTCCATCGATCGCGTCACCGCCGAGCGACACGGGGCGATTCGTGTCGGCAATGCACGTGAGATGTCGCAGGTGGCACTGATATTCGGTGCCATGGGCATGTATCCGGTGGGTTTCTACGATCTGCGTGACACTGCGTCGAGTTCGATTCCGGTGGTGTCGACAGCGTTCCGGCCGATCGATCCGGCCGAGCTGGCCATCAACCCGTTCCGGATCTTCACCTCGATGCTGGTGGCGTCGGATCGACGGTTCTTCGACCCGGATCTCGGCCGTCGCCTGACGGAATTCCTCGACCGCAGAACACTGTTCCCTCCGCTACTGCTCGAGCTGGCAGCCACGTGCGAGAGGGACAACGGCCTCGCAGCGGAGGAGTCCGCTACCTTTCTGGACCTCGCGACGGCGGCGTTCGCGTTGTCGACCGACCCTGTCGACAGAGCGTGGTACCGCGAACTCGAGGCAGTCTCGGCGGTGGCCGCCGACATCGGTGGTGTCTCCTCCACCCACATCAATCATCTGACACCGAGGGTTCTGGACATCGATCTTCTGCATCGCCGAATGGGAGAGCGCGGGGTGGCAATGATCGACACCATCCAGGGCCCTCCTCGTACGTCCGGTCCCGGATTGCTGTTGCGCCAGACGTCGTTCCGAGCGCTGGACGAGCAGCGGATGTTTCTCGACGAGAACGGCAACGTCGAACCCGGCCATCTGCGGGTGCGGTTCGGCGAGGTCGAAGCCAGGGGCGCGGCAGCTACCGCACTCGGAAGACGTCGCTACGACGAGTATCTGGATCGACTCGATACCGAGGAACCCGAGGACGCGTCCGCACTGTGGTCGTCGCTGGTGCCGGACGACGAGACACAGTGGATGGCAGAAGACCTCGCCTACTTCACCTTTCGAGTCGCCGGGACCAACCCGTCCGCTGCAGACCGGGACGGTGGCCTCGTCGATCTGGTCAGGTCGGGTGTTCTCGCGGCCGACCCGATCGTGTACGAGGACTTCCTGCCCAAGTCGGCGGCGGGTATCTTCAGGTCCAATCTCGAATACGACGGCACGCGCAATTCCGACAACACCGCGGCAGCCTTCGATGCGGAGGCGATGGAAAGCGTTCTGGGACGGACCCTGCACGACCCGTACCGGATCTACGGCCGCCTCCGAGACGAGTCGGTGACGCGAGTCGAGAAGCACCTCGGCCTGACGAAGCCGCTCGACTGCCCCTGGACCCACTGAGCAATCGGCCCGAGATACCGAGTGTCAGCCCGAGATACCGAGGGATCCGGCGAGGGTCGGCCAACTCTTCGGTAGCTGCTCCACCCAGTACGGCCACGAGTGCGTTCCGGTCTCGGTGAAGTCGAACGTTGCAGGAATGTTCAACTGGCCGAGCCGATCCGCGAGTCGGTGTGTGCAGTAGTTGGACCCGACCTCGATGAGGCCACCGACCACCACCCTGTCCCATCCCGCTGCAGTGTCGAAGCTTTCGTGTCGTCCGGGTGCTCCGGTTCCCACCGACACGTAGACATCGGTACCGCGCAGACTTTCGGCATTGGCCACCGAATCATGTTCGGCCCACGCAGGATCGAAGGGTCCGCCCCACATGTTGTCGGCATTGCCGCCGAATGCCCCGACGATGGCTCGAATACTGGCCTGGCCCAACGGCTCGGCGGACGCGAAGCAGCCGCTGTACGACGCCACGCCGGAGTACACGTCCGGGTTACGTGCGGCGAGCATCATCGCCGATTGTGCGCCCATCGACAGTCCCGCGATCGCGTTGCGGCCGTTGCCATCCACGGCTGCGTCGATCAGCGGAGGTAGTTCCTCGGTGAGAAACGTTTCCCACTGGTACCGGCCGAGTTTCGGGTCGTCGCGCTGCCAGTCGGTGTAGAAGCTGCCTGGTCCGGCCAACGGCAGGACGACGTTGACGTTCTTGTCGGCGAAGAACTCCGCTGCCTGCCCCTTCCGCAGCCACATGCTGTTGTGCGGATCCTCTTCGCCGATGCCGCTGAGCATGTACAGCGTCGGACGCGGTCCGGTCTTCACCGCGGGTGTGAGCACCTGCACTTCGACGACGGCTCCCATGGCGGGTGAGTCGACCTTCAGCGTGCGCAGCGTGTCGGATGTCAGGACGGTGTCGACGATGCGGGCGGAGGGGGCAGCCGGCTCGGCGGATGCGATACCTCCCGAGGCGATCGACAGGGACAACGCTGCGACGAAGACAGTGGTGGAGATGCGTCGGCGACGCATGGCGATCCTCTCGGGATTATCACGGTAAGGGTGAATCGAGGTGCAGCATTGCACAATTGCGCGCCCGGTAACACGTTGTGGGCAAACTTTCACCACTGTCGCAGACTCGATACCCGATCGAGGTGGCGAACCTGTACCTCCGCCCTTTTTCGTCTTTTGAGTCGCACACGAACAATTCGTGCACTAATCAATTCTGATACTCTGGCCATCGTGACCACCACCGAGGATCCACTCGCGCTCGATCGCCAGGTCTGCTTCGCCCTGGCCGTCACCAACCGGGCTGTGCTGTCGGTGTATCGGCCGTTGCTCGAACCGATGGGCCTGACCCATCCGCAGTATCTGGTGATGTTGGCCTTGTGGGGCGAGTCGCCGATGTCGGTCAAAGCGATCGGCTCAGCGCTGCAACTCGACTCGCCCACCCTGTCCCCGCTGCTGAAGCGTCTGGAATCGATGGGCCTGCTCACTCGCACACGCAGCACGGAAGACGAGCGCATTCTGCTCGTATCCCTCACCCCCGCCGGAGCCGCTCTCCGCGCCGAAGCCGAAAAGATTCCATCCGCGGTCGTGGCGAGACTCGGTGCGTCACTCGACGAACTGGAGCAGTTGCGCCGCGTCCTCACTCGCGTCAACGACGCGGCGATCGCAGCAGGAGCACTGACATGAGCGCACGACCCCAGCGCACCCGTCCGAACGCCGGCCAATGGTTGGGCTACGCCGTCCTGGGCCGCAAACTCCCCGACTCGATGCAGGATTGGGTTCGACGCGACCTCGTCGGCCCCGGCGCGACACCGCGTCACATCCTGCGCTCGATGATCCCGTTCCTGCCCATCTTCATCGGGTTCTTCGTGCTCTTTCCCGGCGCGATCTGGTTACGTGCCTCGATGGTCCTGTTGGCCCTGCTGCTCGCGCTGTTCTACACCGCCGCATACATGGACCAGAACCGCGCTCGTCGTCTCGAGATTCACGGACTGCCCGCCGATCTGAAGAGCGAGAAGAAGACGGCGGAACTCGAACGCGAACGCGAGAACTACCGCCGCAACCACTGACCGGCCGGTCAGTGCTCGCGGGCGAGGCCTGCGGTGAAGTCGTCGGCGATCATGACGGCCAGATCCCGCGTCTTGCGGTTGGTGTTCTGTGAGAGTTCGGTCAATTGCGTGAACGCGGCGTCCGCGTCGATGCGGTACACCGACATGAGGATGCCGACGGCTCGGCCGATCGTGCCGCGGGTCTCGAGCGCCGTACGCAGTGTCGCGGCCTGATTGCCGCTCTCCGCGATCAGCTGCTCGCGCATCCGTGACAGTTCGAGGTGCACGCGAACGCGCGCGACGAGTTCTCGGTCGTGGAACGGCTTGACGATGTAATCGTCGGCACCGCGTCCGAGTCCGTCGAGCACAAAGTCGGTTCCCGCACGAGCGGTCAGCAAAATGACCGGTACTCGTCTCAAGTCGGCGTCGCCGCGGATGTCGTCCACCAGATCCAGACCACTGCGCCCCGGCAGCATGACGTCGGAGAGCACGAGCCCCGGCAGCATCGCTCGGGCACGATCGAGAGCGGTCTCGATGTCCCCCGCTGTCGAGACGGACAACCCTTCGTCGGTCAGCAGGCGCGCGAGGTAGTTGCGCATGTCGACGTTGTCCTCGACGAGCAGGACGTCGGCGCGATCGGTCGTCTCGGGAACGGGCTCGATCGAGGGGAAGATCGCCGAGATCGGATCGGCCGGAGCGCCGGGTCGATCGACGGCGGCCGCTTCCGCGGGCAACCGGGGCACCTGCACGGTGAAAGTACTTCCCCGGCCCACGTCGCTGTCGACGTCGATGCGTCCGTTCAAGGCGGTCAGCAAGTCCGTCACCAGGGCAAGCCCGATTCCGGACCCTTCGATGCTGTGCGCGCCTTCTCGTTCGACGCGGTGGAACCGGTCGAAGATTCGAGGGAGGTCCTCGGTTGGAATTCCCAGTCCGGTGTCTGTGACCACGAGCCGGACGGTGTTCTCGTCCGCGACCAGACGAACCGACACCCGTCCGGCCGGGGTGTACTTGACGGCGTTGGCGACGAGGTTGAACACCACCTTCGACCACATTTCGGCGTCGGTCAGGACCACGACGTCCTCGGCCGCATCCACGACGAGCTCGAGCCCCTGCGCCGACGCGACGGCCGAGAACATCGTCGCGCAATCGCGTGTCACCGAGCCGAGGTTCACCGGCTCGGGTCGAGAGACGAGTCGGCCGGCCTCGGCATTGACGATGTCGAGCAGGTCGTCCACCAACCTGCGCAGCCGCATCGACGCGCGATGAACGACGTCGAGTGATTCGCGGTCGTTCGCGTCCAGCACCGAAGCAGCGTTCTCGCGTACCGAATCGAGCGGGCCCGTCAGCAACGTCAGCGGGGTGCGGAATTCGTGCCCGACGTTCTCGAGCAGCCGAGTCTTCGCAGCGTCGGCGTCGGCCAAGGCCGCCACCCGGCTGCGCTCCATCTCGAACGCGTGCGAGGCCGTCAATGCGGTGGACAGGCGTTCGGCGACGACGACGCAGAACGAGGTGAAGGCGTCGTCGATCACCCGATGGCTGCTCACTCCGATCAACAGCGCCCCGACCGGCTGTACCCGACCGGCCATCGTCAACGGTACGACGACGGCCTGCGGAACGTTGCCGTCCACCTGCACGGCGGCGCAGGCGACCGTACCGTCGGCAACTCGAGAGATGTCGGCGCACTCCCACGTCGCAGCCTGGTACCCGGCGTCGCCGCCGGTCACGACACACTCCACCGGGCCGTCCGCATTCAGATCTTCGCGGAGGTAACCGGCGACGAGGGGAAACTCCGATGCTTCGGCCGCGAGCACGCCCACTGCCGCACGGCAGATATCCACGGCACCGTCGGTGTCGTTGCCCGTCAGCGTGCCCAGACTCAGCAACGCCTGCATGCGGCGTTCGCCGAGCAGCTGTTGGGTGACCTCCGACGTCGCGACGAACACGCCGAGGACCGCGCGCTCGGGGCCGTGAATCGGACTGTACGAGAATGTCCAGTACGTCTCTTCGAGGAACCCGTACCGATTCATCATGAACCGTTGGCGAGCACCGTGCACCGCAGTGCCGCCGTCGACGACCTGATGAGCCAATGCGCCGATCTCGTCCCAGATCTCTGCCCAGCAGTCCCTGGCCGGCTGCGCTGCGGCGGCGGGAAACTTGTCACCGAGAAAATCGGTGTACGAGTGGTTGAAGATCTGGACCAGGTGCGGCCCCCACCAGATCAACATCGGGATGGTCGACGGCATGACCGTGCGGATGGCCGCGATCAATTCGTACGGCCATTGCTCCACCGGTCCCAGCTCCGTGGAGCTCCAATCCAGCTCGCGAAACCGAGCCTCGGTGGCATTGTCACCGGGAAACAGCTCGTCGAGCCGAGCCGAACCGGGATCGGGTACTGCGGGATTCATGGCCTCGTCCTTAGTCACATGCGGCCGTAGGTCAAGGACGGGCGCAAACTCCTCGTCGATTCTATCCGAGCGCCAGGTGGGCAAGCGTTTCGCTCACCTGCGCCGGGGGTAATCGACCGCTCATGCCCACCTCATCCAGTCTCCCGTATCCCCTGGGCGTCTCGCGTCTGTCCGACGACGGTGCCAACCTCGCCGTCTACTCCGAAACAGCCGACTCGGTGTCCGTCGTCGTGATGAACGAAGACGGAACAGAGCGCAGTACAACGCCGTTGACGCTTCGCACCGGTCACGTCTTCCACGATCTGGTGCCCGACGTCACCCCGGGAACGCGATACGGTCTCCGCGTCGACGGCCCGTGGGATCCCGCCTCGGGACTGCGCCACAACCCGGCGAAGCTACTGCTCGACCCGTACGCCACGGCCATCACCGGCCAGGTCGACTGGAACGAGTCGGTGTTCTCGCATCTGCATGCAGAGCCGGAGACCCGCAACGACGAGGACTCCGCGCCGCACATGCCGTATTCCGTTGCGGTGCAATCGAACTTCGATTGGACCGGCGACGAGGCACCGCGAACTCCGCTGGACCGCACCGTCGTCTACGAGGTCCACGTGAAGGGCTTCACCGCCACCAACCCCGATGTTCCCGAGGACATTCGAGGAACGTACGCCGGGCTGGCCCACCCCGCCGCCATCGCGCACCTGAAGCGTATCGGCGTCACCGCAGTGGAGCTGCTGCCCATCCACCAGTTCGTCCAGGATTCGCACCTGCTCGAAGAGGGCCGCCGAAACTACTGGGGCTACAACTCCATCGGCTTCTTCGCCCCGCACAACGAGTACGCCAGCACCGGCGACACCGGCGGCCAGGTAGACGAATTCAAGGCACTGGTCAAGGCGATGCACGAGGCCGGTATCGAGGTCATCCTCGACGTCGTCTACAACCACACAGCAGAGGGCAACCACCTGGGACCGACGTTGTCGCTCAAAGGAATCGACAACGGCTCGCACTACCGACTCGTCGACGACGACCGCAGCGCCTACTACGACACCACGGGCACCGGCAACAGCCTCAACGTCGGACATCCCGCGGCGCTGGGCCTGATCATGGACTCCCTGCGGTACTGGGTCACGGAGATGCACGTCGACGGATTCCGTTTCGATCTCGCGAGCACCCTGACTCGTCAGGACTCCGGCCTCGACGTCCACAGCGCGTTCCTCGATCTCGTACACCAGGATCCGACGCTCGCGCCGGTCAAACTCATCGCCGAGCCCTGGGACACCCAGGGCTACCAGGTGGGCGGGTTCCCGGCCCGGTGGTCGGAGTGGAACGGTAAATTCCGCGACGATGTTCGTGACTTCTGGCGCGGCGAGGACGGCGCGTTGTCCGCTCTTGCGCAACGTGTCACCGGCAGCCCCGACGTGTACGAGTGCACCCGGCGCCCAACCTTGGCGAGTGTCAACTTCATCACCGCCCACGACGGCTTCACCCTGGCCGACCTCAATTCCTACGACGAGAAGCACAACGAGGAGAACGGCGAGGACAGCCAGGACGGCGAATCCGACAACCGTTCGTGGGGATGTGGCGCCGAGGGCCCGACCGACGACGAGGGCGTCAACGCACTCCGCGCCCGCCAGCAGCGTAATCACCTTGCCACACTGCTCCTTTCGGCCGGCGTCCCGATGATCCTCGGCGGCGACGAACTGGGCCGAACGCAGAACGGCAACAACAACGCGTACTGCCAGGACAACGAGGTCTCCTGGTTCGACTGGAGCACGGTCGATCAGGATCTCGTGGACTTCACCACCCACCTGATCTCGCTGCGTGACGAGCATCCGGCGTTGCGTCCCACCTGGTTCCGGCACGACAGCGATTCCGAGGAGGACGGGGCAGGACCCGATACGGTCGACTTCTACCGCGCCGACGGTCAAAAGATGGTCGACGAGGATTGGTCCGACGGCAACGCACACAGCATTCTGATTCTGATGCGTGCGGGCGAGGGAGACGCGGCGTTCGCCTGGATGGTCAACGCCTCACCTGCGACAGTCGAATTCACGCTGCCAGAGGGCAAGTGGAGTCAGTCGACGTCGAGTGATCCGGATCAGGCGTACGAGGCGGGCGGGCCGTCCATTCTGATTCGCGAGCATTCGTTCACGTTGCTGCAGGGCTGATCGGTCCATTGTTCGAGAATCTGTAGCCACTCCTCCGATTCGGAGCGTCCGGCCCACGCGATGTATCCGTCGGGCCGGACGAGGACGGCGGGGCCGCTGTCGGTACGGCGGACGATGTCCGTTCGACCGCAGTCGCTCTCGCCGACCTGACCCCGACGAATCGACGGACCCGAGCGATCAGGCGGCAGGCAGTACCTTCGTGAACAGCACGGCCCCGGTCGCGTCGCAGAGGTTGACGGTCAGATCGCGCGAGTCCCCGTCGATGAGCACCTCACCGAAATGCTGAAACGCGTCGAGTGGCGACGCGTTCGGTTCTGGTGGCGCGTGCACGAACACTGCCTCCGGGCCGAAGGTGCCGTCCAAGTCGTTGGGGCCGAACGCGCCGGCGTTGAGCGGCCCACTGACGAATTCCCAGAACTCGCGAAATTCCTGGTAGGCCGCCCGCTCCGGCGAATAGTGATGCGCTGCTGTGTAATGCACGTCGGCGGTGAGCCAGACGGTGCCGGTGACGTCGTTCCGGTCGATCGCGGTGAGCACCTGCGCGATGTCGGTCTCACGGCCCAACGGCGCACCGGGGTCGCCGTTGCCGACGCCTTCCTGCGCGACCTTCCCATCAGGAACGACGAGTCCGAGGGGCAGGTCGTTCGCGATGATCTTCCACGTCGCGGTGGAGCGGGACAGCTCGTCGATCAACCACTGACGCTGCGCCGAGCCGAGGATCTCCCCTGACGCAGCGGTGTTCGCACCGTTCGCATCCTTGTACGTGCGCATGTCGAGGACGAAGACGTCGAGCAGCGGCCCGTAGGCGATCTTGCGGTACACCCGGCCGTCGACGGCTTCTGTGGGCGCGATGGGCAACCACTCGTGAAACGCCTGCAACGCTCTCTGCGACAGCAGGTCCACATCCTTCACCGTGTATTGCTCCAGGTCGAGGATCTCACCGGGATACCAGTTGTTGACGGTTTCGTGATCGTCCCACTGGACCATCTGAGCGACAGACGAATTGAAGCGGCGGTAGTTGTCGTCGGTGAGATTGTAGGCGTACTGGCCGCGGTACTCCTCGAGCGTCTCGGCGACCTTGGACTTGGCCTCGCTCATGGTGTTTCGCCAGATTCGACCGTCGGGAAGTGTCACGCGCTCCTCGAGCGGGCCGTCCGCATAGATGACGTCGCCGCTGTGCAGGAACAGATCCGGCTGCCTGTCGGCCATCGCCGAGAAGATGGTCATACCGCCGATGTCGGGGTTGATGCCGTAACCCTGGCCTGCGGTGTCGCCACCCCACAACAGGCGAATGTCGGATGGGCCGTCAGGAGCTGTGGAGAACACTCCGGTGATGGGCTCCGACGTCGCACCGTCCTCGCCCTCGAGCGTGACGCGATAGTGAACCTTCTGTCCCGCAGGCAATCCGGTCAGGCGCAGCACCCCCGTGCCGTCCGACTGCGGAGTCAGCAGTGGCCCCCGCATCGTCGTCACAGAGGAGAACGAGTCCGTCGCGGACGTGTCGACGATCATCGTCGCCGGAGTATCGGAACGTGCCCACACCAGCGCTCCGTCGGCACGCACATCACCGCTGGCGACGCCGTGTGTCAGCATCGGCCGGGTGCGAACCAACGCCGGGCTGCACGCCAGGACAGGCGTGGCAGCGGCACCGAGAGCGGCATATCTGAGGAGGGATCGACGGGTGAGCTGCATGCCCTTCACCGTCCAGCATCGACATGAACGGCTCGTAGCGCCCAGGAAGACAGACGAGTTCCACTGCAGCTCGTCGCGCCCTGCGACGAGGAACGCGGCCGCAGGGTCGGAAACACAACCACCGATCCCGACCCTGCGGCGCTACCTCACCGAACCGCCGTGAGGGGTCAGCTCACCCCGGCGCGCACGTCCGGTGCCCCGAGCCTGGCCGCGTCGGCGGTCTCGTCGTCGGGCTGTTGCTGTGAATCCCGTTCTGCCAGAACACGAAGACGGTAGTGCTCGATCTCCTCGGCCCGGTGCTGATCGTCCCAGCCGAG
>CAFBLX010000113.1_pt1 | contig 10759 bp, 8 predicted proteins | sample 7268311 | NCBI WGS metagenome assembly CAFBLX01 (sample SAMEA6814046, study PRJEB35770) | freshwater metagenome | biome: Freshwater; feature: Freshwater reservoir; material: water | place: Czech Republic | collected 2017-05-23 | depth 30m m | reverse complement strand
CGCGCAGCCGTGATCGCGTGCAGTCAAGGCGCGTTTTTGTTTCGCGGTGACGGTACGGGCGGTGCGGGCGAGGTTGAGTGGGTTGCCGTTCTCGTCCATGACGATGGCGGTGAGGAGGCAATCGCAGGCCAGTTGTCGGGAAGTGTTGCGGGAGAGGGGTCCCATCCACGGTAGCCACCCGACCGACGTGCCGTCACCGAAGAGATCCCGATACGCGCTCCGGTTCGCGGTCGGGCTATCGGACTCGCCCCGGCGATCGGACTCGTCCGTGTCGGGGTGGATCGGGTTTCCGGTGTCGATGTCAACCGGATCGGCTGGATCTGTCTCGTATTCTGCTGTGGCGCGGGTCGTTTCGTCGTCGGTGATGTCGCTGTTGTTCTGGCTGCTCTGGCTTTGGAGGTCCTGTAGCCGGACGTGCAGGTTGACGTGTGGTTTTTCGCCGCCTTCGGTGGGCCTGTTGCTGGAGGCGAGGTAGCGGTCGAGGATGTGTCCGAAGGCGTCGGCTCGTCGCTTGGCGGGGCTGCGGTCGTCTGGGGTGCCGTCTGAGGCTGGTCGGGGTTCGGTCAGCGGTGAGAGTGCGGTGAGCAGTTCTTCGCCGGTGATCGCGTCGAAATCGCCTTTCAACATCAGCCGCCCGTTCAAGGTCTTCGAGGCGAAGAGTTCGTTGCGGTCGGTGTCCTCGGCGGGCGGCTTCTTACCGCCGAAGGTGTCCTGCAACTTGGTGATGGCTGCGCGGATGCGGTCGGTACGGGCTTCGGGGCCGGTGGCGGCGGTGATCATGGCTGTACGAGCGAGATCGCGGCCCTCTTGGGGGAGGTTTTTCGGTGGGGTTTCGGCGAAGGTGAGGATCAAGGCGGCGTGGTCGATGGTCATCACGCCGGTGTTGACGGCGTCGGCGATGTCGGGGAAGTTCTTCATGCCGCGGGCGAGGGCGACGATCTTGGTGGCTTTGGATGGTGAGAGAAGGGTGGTGGAGGTCAGCCAGCCGGCGGGTCCGGGGAACCCGAGCTTCTCTCGGCTCACGCGGGTGTCGATGTCGGCGACGAGGGCGATCCGCCGGGCCTCCAACAGTTGGATCTTGTGGGAGACATCAGCAGCGTCGGCGAGGAGTTCTGCCTCGCTCAGTTGCCAGATCTCCGTGGTCATGGACCAAGTGTATCGAACGTGTGTTCGATGCGCAATGATGATGCAATCGAAAACTATTGCTGTGCACAAGGATTCGGGAATCGGAAGGTGTCGGTGGTCCGTGATATCGCTCGGAGAGTACATTTCGAATCTGTGACGACGCCGATCTTGAAGAAATTGCGTGTTCCCGTTGTCGGTGCGCCCATGGCGGGCGGTCCGAGTACTCCCGAGCTCGCCCGGGCTGTGTCCGAGGCCGGCGGACTCGGAATGATCGCCGGCGCGTTGTTGACGCCGGATGCCTTTGCCGCGCAGGTGGATTCGATGCGGGGTCTGGTGTTCGGGGTCAATCTTTTCCTACCCGAGGAGCCGTCGGGCGCGGATGTCGACTCCTACGCCCAGCATCTGGCATCGTGGTTCGAGCGATTCGACGCCGAACCCGGCGTGCTGAAACGCCGCGATGATTACTACCCGGAGAAATTCGCCTGGCTGCTTGCCCATCCGGTGCCGGTGGTGTCGAGTACTTTCGCCACCTTCGATGCCGACGAGGTTGCCCAGCTGCATTCGGTGGGAACCGAAGTGTGGGCAACGGTAGCAACCGCCTCCGACGCGTCCATCGCCACCGCGAACGGTGTGGACGCGCTGGTGGTGCAGGGTCCCGAGGCGGGCGGACACCGAGGCACGTTCGACGGATCGGCCCCGGAAGAGCCGTTGACGGAGCTACTGGTCGCCGTACGTGAAATTTCGGATTTGCCCCGAATCGCGGCCGGCGGGCTCATGGACGGCAACGACATTGCGCCGCTGCTGGATTCGGGTGCCGCGCATGCAGCCCAGCTGGGTACCGCGTTTCTGAACACTCCCGAGGCAGGAACGAAGCCCGTGCACCGCGAGCAGCTGGCCAGTGCGTCGGGTACCGCCGTGACGAAGGCGTTTTCGGGCCGTCCTGCGCGGGGCTTGGTGAACGAGTTCATGCGCGAGAACTCCGACGCCGCCCCGCTGGCGTATCCCGATCTGCACTATCTGACCGCGCCGATGCGCGCGAAGGCCGCAGCTGCGGGTGACCCGTCGGGACTGTCGATGTGGGCCGGGACCGGCTATCGCCGCGCTCAGGCGAAACCGGCGGCCGAGCTGGTCGCCGAATGGGCGAGGCAACTCGGCCGCTGAACCAGACAGTTCAGGGGTTGGCGTGGGCGGGCTGGAAGTGTCCCGATGCCTGCGCTTCCTCTGCTCGGATGACGTGCACCACGGCGTTGATCAACGCCAAGTGCGTGAATGCTTGCGGAAAGTTGCCGAGGTGACGGCCGGTGCGATGGTCGATCTCTTCGGCGTAGAGCTTGAGCGGGCTCGCGTAGGCAAGCAGGCGTTCGCACAGGTGCTTGGCGCGCGGGAGTTCGTCGATCTCCACCAGAGCGGACACGAGCCAGAACGAGCAGATCGTGAACGTGCCCTCCTCGCCGGACAAACCGTCGTCGGTGGTGTCGGTTCGATAGCGCAGAACCAAGCCGTCCTCGGTCAACTCGTCGGCGATGGCGAGCACCGTTGCACGAATGCGCTCGTCGTCGGCCGGCAGAAATCGCAGGAGCGGTGCGAGTAGCAACGACGCGTCCAGAGAGGGATCTCCGTACCGCTGCGTCAGCACGCCGCGCGAGTCCACGCCGTTGTCGAGGATGTCGGCCTTGATCTCGTCGGCGATTTCGTTCCACTTGGTCGAGTAGTCCTTCTCGCCGTGGATATCGGCGAGCTTCGCACCGCGATCGAGCGCAACCCAACACATCAGCTTCGAGGACGTGAAGTGCTGGGGCTCACCGCGTACCTCCCAGATGCCACGGTCGGGTTTGCGCCAGTTCGCGATCGCTTCCTCGACCTGCCGCTTGAGCAGAGGCCACAGGAACTCCGGGACGTGTTCACGCGACTTGACGTGCAAGTACACCGAGTCGAGCATGGTGCCCCAGATGTCGTGCTGCTCTTGGTCGTAGGCACCGTTGCCGATACGTACCGGTCGGGCACCGTCGTACCCGGACAAGTGCGGCAGCTCGGCCTCGTCGAGGGTCTTCTCACCGCCGATGCCGTACATCACCTGAAGCGGGTTGACCTCCCCGTCTGCACTGGTGGCTACATCGGACATGAAGGCGAAGAAGTCGTTGGCCTCACGGTCGAGCCCGAGCGTGTACAGACCCCACAGAGCGAATGTGGAGTCGCGGACCCAGGTGTAGCGATAGTCCCAATTGCGTTCCCCACCAGGTGTTTCGGGTAGCGACGTGGTCGACGCGGCGAGCAGTGCTCCCGTGGGTGCGTAGGTCAGTCCTTTGAGGGTCAGAGCGCTGCGCTGGAGGTAGCCGCGCCACGGATGATCGGGGAATCGGCCGATCGTGATCCACTGCCGCCAGCATTCCGAGGTCTGCCACATCTTGCTGGCCGCTTCCTCGAACGTCTGCGGTGCGGGAAGATCGGACCACGACAGCGCGACGAAGATGTTGTCGCCCTCCGTCATTCGGGTTCGCGCGCGTGCTTCGCGGCCCTCGATGCCGATCCGAAGATTGGTGGTCAATTTCAGGGTGGGCTGGTCGCCGTCGGCGCTCGCCTCGCAGGTCGCGGTGGTCTCCTCGTACACCTTGCCGGTGTACTCCCATGTCGCGGGTGCCCGATGGTAGTCGAAGGCGGGCTCGCAGCTCATCTCCAATTCGACTGTGCCGCTGACACATTTGATGGTTCGGAGCAAGATGTGCTCGGCATCCCAGTCGCTCGGTGCGCGCTTGTGAGTTCGAGAACGCTGGTCGGTGTTGTGCCAGGGACCCATCACCAACGCGTCACGCACGATGAGCCACCCGGTCTCGGTCTGCCAGGTCGTCTCCACGATGAGCCCGCCGGGCAGGTATCGACGAGCGGCGGGTACCGACTGTCCGTACGGCCCGACGCGGAAGTGGCCCGCGCTGCGATCGAGGACGGCACCGAAAATACTGGGGGAGTCCGGCCGCGGTACACACATCCATTCGACGGAGCCGTTTCGGGCGATGAGGCACGTCGTCTCGCAGTCCGAGAGAAATGCGTAGTCGTCGATGGGCGGAAACGCGCTGCGGTAGGAGACCAACGTGGACACCGGCGCATCGGTGCTGCCCAACGCACCTTGGACCTCCGTTCCGCCCAGGCCTGGATGTCCAGAGCCCATGGCCGGCTCCTCGGCGACCGGGGGCACGGGCGAAACCTCATCGAATGCCGTCATGGCGTAATCATCGACCGATCCGTGGCAGCCGTCCACTGAGAGGCCGTACTCGGCGTGGCGCGGCTCAGGTGGAGCCCTGGTTTAAGCTGCGAGGATGGAATCGTTCGCGCGGTGGTGGGACGGCGTCGAGCTGTGGGTGACGGGCCTTCCGTTCGTTCCGCAGTCGGTGGTCGTCCTCGCAGTGCTCGTTCCGGTTGCGTTCGTCTCGGCTCGGGTGTTCGATCGCGTGCTGGCAGTGATCCTGCGCGTGTTGGGCCGTGACGCCAGCGCAGCACGCGAGGCCGAGCTCTCGGCCTCGACGTCTACGACGAAGGATGGACTGTAATGCCGCGGTCTCGGGTGACATGGGCTCTGATCGCGCTGCTGGCGTTGGTCGTCATCGCGTGGTTGATCACTCGCTGACACGCGCCCGTCGTGCACATGCACGACTCCTCTGATTAGAGTCGGTCCGGAACCTCTGCTAGATTCCTGACCGTGTCTTCTGCCGCCGAGTACCGCGTCCGCCACCAGTTGGCGTTGATTGCTGTCGGCATGCTGGCAGTCGCCGATATCGACTGTTGTTGATTCTTTCCTTCGCGAATCGGTTTCGTCGATCCACTGTCGCCGCGTAGCGCAGTGTGTCCGCACGACGGACCGGAGTCCGTGCCGCCAGTTCGCTGCTTCGCCGGCCGGGTCCTGACTGCTACGGCGCTCAGCGCGAATCACCTTGCGTGTCTTGTGTTCTTTCCTCATCGTCACACCACCATGAAAGGCCTTTCGCAATGAGGCATCGTTCTCGTTATCTGCTCACCACGTTCGCAGCTGTGGGAACTCTTCTGGTCACCGCCTGCGGCGGCGGTTCCAGCGATGTCGTCGGGGGCGGGTCGGACACTGCCAGTGGCCCGGCTCTGACACTCGTCGGCTACGCAGTGCCGAAGAACGGCTGGGACGCAATCGGTCCGGCGTTCGCAGCCACCGAGGATGGAGAGGGTACGGCGATCAACGCCGACTACGGCGCATCGGGAAACCAGTCGCGCAAGGTCGCCGACGGCGCGCCTGCGGACATCGTCAACTTCTCCGTCGAGCCGGATGTCACTCGACTTGTCAAGGCGGGCAAGGTCGACGAAGACTGGAACCAGAACGCGTACGGCGGGGTGCCGTTCGGCTCGGTGGTGACCATCGTCGTCCGCGAGGGCAATCCGAAGAACATCCAGACGTGGGACGACCTGATCAAGCCCGACGTTCAGGTCATCAGCCCGAGCCCCCTCAGCTCCGGATCGGCGAAGTGGAACCTGCTCGCGCCGTACGCCGCCAAGAGCAACGGTGGCCAGGACAAGCAGGCCGGTCTCGACTTCGTTCGTACGCTCGTCGCCGATCACTTCCCTGTGCAGCCCGAATCCGGCCGCGCCGCAACCGAAGCGTTCCTGCAGGGACAGGGCGACGCGCTACTGAGCTACGAGAACGAGGCACTGCTCATCGAAGAGCAGGGACAGAAGGTGGAGCACGTGGACGTCCCCGTCACCTTCCGCATCGACAACCCGGTGGCAGTGATCAACAGCAGTGCGAACCTCGAGCGTGCGAATGCTCTGAACGATTTCGTCTACTCCGACGAAGGCCAGAAGATCTGGGCCGAGGCGGGTTTCCGGCCGACCAATCCGGAGATCGCCTCCGAATACTCGGACAAGTTCTTCACGCCCGAAAAGCTGTACACCATCGATGATCTCGGCGGCTGGACTCAGGTCGACGCCGACCTGTTCGGAGACAACGGCGCAATTGCGACGATCTACCAGGAAAGTACTCGGTAGATGTCGTCGTCGACCGGTGAACCCGCGGCCCCGGGTTCGATCGCCCCGCTCAGTGCGACACCTCGGTTTCGTGCTGGGCGGGAAGGTCGCAAGTTCCGGGGCCCCGGTTCGGTGGGTCCGCTGGGCCTCGGTGTCGCTGTTCTGTGGCTCAGTGTCATCGTGCTGCTGCCGTTGGCGGCGTTGACGGTTCAGTCGTTCGACGGCGGCCTCGGTGGTTTCTGGGATGCGGTCACCGAGACACGTGCCATCGCCACGTTCAAGGTGACTCTGCTGGTGTCCGTGGCTGCCGCCGTGATCAACCTCTTTCTCGGCACTCTGATCGCGTGGGTTCTGGTACGCGACGAGTTTCCCGGCAAGCGTTTCGTCAATGCCCTGATCGACCTGCCGTTCGCACTACCGACCATCGTGGCGAGCTTGGTGTTGCTGTCGCTGTACGGACCGTCGAGTCCGATCGGCATCGTCTTCAACGCCACCAAGCCTGCGGTCATCGTGGCGCTGCTGTTCGTCACGCTCCCGTTCGTGGTGCGTGCGGTGCAGCCGGTGCTGATAGAACTCGACAAGGACGTCGAAGAGGCGGCCGCATCGCTGGGTGCGAACAACTGGACCATTTTTCGGCGCATCGTGTTACCGGTACTGCTTCCGGCTGTGCTCTCGGGCGGTGGGCTAGCGTTCGCCCGTGCCATCGGCGAATTCGGGTCTGTGGTGTTGATCGGCGGCAACATCCCCAACGACACGCAGGTCGCTTCGCAGTACATCCGTGAACTCATCGAGTACGACCGGCCGATCGACGCAGCCGCAATCTCTGTGGTGCTGTTGGCAATCGCCTTCGCTGTGCTGTTCGTGCTCCGCATCATCGGCAACAGGTTGGCCAGACGGGAAGAGCAGATCTCGTGAAAATCGGTCTCCCGATCAAACTGTCCCTGCGTGCCGTCGCACTGATCTATCTCGCTGTGCTCGTGCTGTTCCCCCTCGGTGCCATCCTGTTTCGCACGTTCGAGGACGGGGTGGTGGCGTTCTGGGAGCAGATCACCACTCCCGCCGCGCAATCCGCTCTCCAACTCTCCCTGTTGATCGTGGCGATCGTCGTTCCCATCAACGTCGTGTTCGGAATCGTCACAGCGTTGGCATTGGTACGCGGACGGTTCCGCGGCAAGGGGATACTCGAAGCGATCGTGGACCTGCCGTTCGCGGTGTCGCCGATCATCACCGGCGTCGCGCTCATCCTGCTGTGGGGTGCCAACGGATGGTTCGGTGGCATCGAAAGCCTCGGTTTCAAGGTCATCTTCGCGCTACCCGGCATGGTCATCGCGACGATATTCGTCACCTTGCCGTTCGTCGTTCGCGAAGTGGAACCGGTCCTGTACGAGATCGGTGAAGAGCAGGAAGAGGCTGCCTCGACTCTGGGTGCGAGTACCTGGCAGACGTTCTGGCGAATCACGTTGCCTGCCATCCGATGGGGACTGACCTACGGCGTGGTGCTCACCGTCGCACGTTCGCTCGGAGAATTCGGCGCGGTCATCATGGTCTCCACCAACCTGCCCGGCATTTCCCAGACGCTCACACTGCTGGTCAATTCACGGTACGAGGACTTCAATCAGCAGGGCGCATACGCGGCGTCCACCTTGCTCATGGCGATCGCCGTCATCGTGCTGCTGCTGATGACGGTTCTCGACAAGAAGAGGACGAAGTAATGACCGAGACATCTTCCGAGATCGAGATCTCCGTGGTCGGCGCGAACAAGCGCTACGGCGATTTCGCCGCCCTCGACGACGTCAGCATCGACATCCCGAAGGGCTCGTTGACGGCGCTGCTCGGACCCAGTGGCTCGGGCAAGTCCACGCTGCTTCGATCCATCGCAGGCCTCGAGCAGCTCGATACGGGCCGAGTGGTGCTGGCAGGCCAGGACGTCACCTGGGTGAGCCCGCAGCGTCGCGAGATCGGGTTCGTGTTTCAGCACTACGCCGCGTTCAAACACCTGACGGTGCGCGACAACGTGGCGTTCGGCTTGCAGATCCGCAAGCGTCCCAAGGCCGAAATTGCCAAGAAGGTCGACGAACTGCTCGAGATCGTCGGTCTGGCGGGTTTCCAAGGCCGCTACCCGGCGCAGCTGTCCGGAGGACAGCGTCAACGCATGGCGCTGGCACGTGCACTCGCGGTCGACCCGCAGGTTCTCCTCCTCGACGAGCCCTTCGGTGCCCTCGATGCCAAGGTGCGCGCAGATCTACGGACGTGGCTGCGCCGATTGCACGACGAGGTGCACGTCACCACTGTGTTGGTGACTCACGACCAGGAAGAAGCGCTCGACGTCGCCGACCGAATCGCGGTGCTGAACAAGGGCAGAATCGAACAGGTCGGCACCCCGGAGGATCTCTACGATCGCCCTGCAAACAACTTCGTGATGTCGTTCCTCGGTCAGGTGGCCAGGCTGAACGGACTTCTGGTGCGCCCGCACGACATTCGTGTCGGACGCGACCCGTCGTTGGCACAGGCGCAGGCGAGTGGCACGGCAGAATCTGCCGGGGTGACGCGGGCCGTCGTCGAACGGGTCGTACGCCTCGGCTTCGAGGTGAAGGTCGAGCTCAAGAACGCGGCCACCGGCGAGTTGTTCGCGGCGCAGATCACGCGCGGCGACAGCGAGGCGCTGGGGCTGCACGAGGGCGAAACCGTCTACGTCCGCGCGACTCGGGTTCCGACGATCACGGATACGACCGAATCGGCTCCGGTGCACTGATCGGACGAGCAGTACCTTTCGTGCTATGCGATCGAGCGATCGTGCGCGAGAGCTGCGTCGTACCGCCTGGAGGCGAGCTCGGCCACTGCCGGATGAGGGCCCAGAACATCGGCGTACGTCACGTTCGGGACGCCGTCCAGCACCTGTGAGATGCGGTCGGTGAGTCTCCCGGGTGCCAGGAACCAGGGAGCCACCACGATCCGGGTGGCTCCCAGCGCGCGCAGCTGTGCGACCGCGTCGAGTGGAGACGGATCGACGGACGTGGCGAAACAGGTGACAACTCCCGCCCAGCCGGTGCCGGACACCACTTCGTTCGCAACTCGACGGCTACGGTCGTTCGCCGAAGAATCGCTCGATCCGACGGCAGCCAAGGCGACTCCGACGGTCGAATCGCCGAGCACCGCACCGGCGTCGAGAACACGATCACGAACGGCGTCGACGAGAAGTGGGTCGTCGCCCAGCACCTCGGATTGACCGATCGATACGTGCGGCTGCCGCACCCGCGCTGCAGCCAACAAAGCAGGCAGGTCCACTCGGGCGTGGAAAGCACTGCCCAACAACAGCGGAACCGCGACGATGCGAACATGCCCGGCATCGGCCAGCTCGTCGAGTGCCTGCTCGACACTGGGCTCACTGAGGTCGAGAAACGCCACGCGGACATCGAGATCCGGACGCCGTCGACGCAGGACGTCGACGGCGCGGTGGATCGTCTCGCTCGAGCGGGGATCGCGGCTGCCGTGCGCTACCGCGAGCAAAGCCGTCACGTCGGAACTGCCGACCCCAGCTCGACGGCGGCCAGTGCGTTGCCCACCAGACCGGCTGCCAGTGTGTTGCCACCGGCCGGATCGATCAGCAAGAAGCTGCCGGTGTGCCTGTTGACGGCGTAGTCGTCGGCCACGATCGGCTCGGCAACGCGAACAGAGATGCGTCCGATTTCGTTGAGCTCCAACGATTCCGGGCCCTCGTGTGCAGTGAGGTCCTGTTCGTCGAAACGCTCGACGAGAGCCCCGACGATGGCCTGGGTGGTACGAGTGCCGTGCTTGAGCAGCAGACGAGCGCCCGGGCGAAGCGGCTTCTCGGCGAGCCAGCACACCGTGGCCTCGAAGTCGCCGATCGGTTCCGGTGCGTCCTGCGGGGAGGCGATGGTGTCGCCGCGCGAGACGTCGACATCGTCGGCGAGGACGAGGGTGACGCTACGGCCGGCATGCGCGGTACGCAGCTCGCCGTCCGCGGTGTCGATGCGCTCCACTGTCGTTCGGGTGCCCGAGGGCAGGATGACGACCTCGTCGCCGACGTCGACGGAGCCCGCTGCGACCTGGCCGGCATATCCGCGGTAGTCCGGGAATTCCGCTGTGCGCGGCCGGATCACGTACTGCACGGGGAATCGCAGACCGACCCGGTGAGGTTCGGCGTCCACCGGGACCGACTCGAGGTGCTCGATGAGGGTGGGCCCGTCGTAGTACGGGGTCTTGTCGGACTTCACTGCCACGTTGTCGCCGTGCAACGCCGAGACGGGGATTTCGATGACGTCCTCGGTGGACCACCCGAGCGAGGAGGTCAGTGAATTGAATTCGGCCGAGATGTCGGCGAACACCGTCGCGGGGTCTTCGACCAGGTCGATCTTGTTGACGGCGAGCACCAGGCGCGGAACGCCGAGGAGGGCCAGAACCGCTGCATGCCTTCGGGTCTGAGTGATCACGCCTTTGCGGGCGTCGACGAGCAGGATGACCAACTGCGCCGTCGACGCGCCCGAGACGGTGTTGCGGGTGTACTGCACGTGGCCGGGGGTGTCAGCCAAAACGAAGGAGCGATTGGGCGTCGCGAAGTACCGGTAGGCGACATCGATCGTGATGCCCTGTTCGCGCTCGGCACGCAGGCCGTCGACGAGCAGCGACAGATCGG
>CAFBLX010000112.1_pt1 | contig 10788 bp, 9 predicted proteins | sample 7268311 | NCBI WGS metagenome assembly CAFBLX01 (sample SAMEA6814046, study PRJEB35770) | freshwater metagenome | biome: Freshwater; feature: Freshwater reservoir; material: water | place: Czech Republic | collected 2017-05-23 | depth 30m m | reverse complement strand
CAGCACGGTCTCGATTCTGGTCCTGAGTTCTTCGGCGCTCACACCGATTCCTTTCGGCTCTGCGATGTCGGCGACACCGCATCGAATTCGTGGGGCGAAATACCGGCGCGACATCTCCGAGATGCCGCACGCAGCTGCTGGGAGAACTCTCCTCCCGCGGATGATGCGAGATCGAGCACTTCGCTTGCGGCCCTGCGCAACTCGCCATCGGCCAGACCTGCCCGGGCCGCATCGAGCCACCGACCGGCTGTGCCTGCGCCGAGTTCGGTGGCCTGGGTAACCAGATCGGGAGTGGACAGCAGCGCCTCGAACGCGGCGGCCGGTATCACCCATTGCCCGTCGGGTTGCGCGTCGAGGTAACGGATTTCGAGGTGCCCGCAGGCTCGGACATGCGGGAACAGCGTCGTCAGGTGGTAGTCGAGATCGGCGTAGGTTGCCGGGCGACCGACAACGCTCGGATCGTCGAGCCACTGCGCAAAAGTGATGCCGGACGGCGCTTCCCAGTTCTGGGTGGTTCCCCGAATACAGAGGAGCGGAACGTCGAGTGCCCACCGCGCGTAATCGGCGATCGGATCGCCCGTGTTCGGTACTGCGGTCCGGCTGGAATCGAGTTCGAGCCAGGTCCGCATTCGCTGCGATGCCCACGCACCCGTCGGTGCCCCGGCGAGTTCGGGAGAGCGCGCGAACGCGGCGACGAAGGCCGGGCCGATGGCGTGCAGCATCTGCCATCGCGAAGTGACCTCGGCCCGATCACGTCCGGCGTCGACACTGACCTGGGTGGCGGCGGTGTTGCACATCATCAGCTTGCCGAAAGGCCCGATGGTGGTGAAACGGTTTTCCATCGCGCAATAGCGCGGTAGGACCAGTAGTCGTTCGGGATCTCGCAGGGCGTCGGCGGGAACTGCGCTGATGGAGATGCCGTCGCGACCGAGCATGTCGTGCAACAGTCGAGCGTCGGCGTCGAGCAGCGGTTCGAGCTGGGAAACGGAAATAGAAGGCGAACTGGACAATTCGACTTGGCCGCCCGGTTCGACGGTGACGATACTTCCGCCCGGCAACGTCAGGGCGGGTGACTCGGGAGCGATACTGCGCGGGGAGTGATCACCGAGCGCAGCGGCCAAAGCTGACAGGGAGGGCCGCGAACCGTCGTCGAGGGCGGTGAGCCATTCGAGTTCGGCACCGATGAGCGACGGTGGCCCCAGCTTGAAACACACCTTCGACACGTATGCCTCGATGGCTGGGCGCGTGCTCAGCTCGAGGGACTTCTCGTTGGAGGACACATTTCCTTCTTTCCCACTCACCGCGATCCGACTACGCAATGTACCCAGCTGCCAGGATCGAAAACGCCGAGATCCCGCGTCGTATCGAGGCTACCGATTGTGGAACCCTGATGCCCGAGAGTTCGCTACCGGAAGGACTATCGATGCTCGATCACGACCGCATTCGCCGCGACACCCCTGGTGCGTCGGGCCGGGTATTTCTCGACAGCGCCGGCTCCTCGCTGCCGCCCACCGTCGTCGTCGACACCGCGATCGCCCATCTGCGCCGCGAGGCGGAGATCGGCGGGTACCGGGCCGCGAGCGAACGCCTCGACGATCTCGCGGCGGTCAAGGCATCGATCGGAACCCTGATCGGGGCACCGGCGTCGACCATCGCTCTGAGCGATTCCGCCACCCGCGCGTGGACCGACTTCTTCTACTCGGTGCCGTTGTCGGCCGGGGATCGAATCCTGCTGTGCGAGGCCGAGTACGCCAGCAACGCCATTTCCGCGCTGCACCGCGCCGAGGTCTCCGGGGCCACCGTCGAGGTGATTCCGAGCGACGCGTCGGGGTGCATCGACGTGGACGCCCTCGAACAGATGCTCGACGACCGAGTCCGGGTGGTGTCGGTCGTGCACGCGCCCACCAACGGAGGCTTGATCAACCCGGCCCGCGCGGTGGCCGATCTCGCCCATCGACACGGTGCCCTCGTTCTGCTCGACGCGTGTCAGTCCATCGGCCAGCTGCGGGTTGACGTGGACGAACTCGGCGTCGATGCGCTGTCGGCCACCGGTCGCAAGTGGCTACGCGGGCCCCGAGGTACCGGGTTCCTGTACCTGCGTCCGGAATTGGCCGCGAGCTTGCATCCACCGGCTCTCGATCTGCACAGCGCGCAGTGGGAGGACTCGTCCACCTACCGGATGGCCGATGACGCAACACGTTTCGAGTTCTGGGAATGCGACGTCGCAGCCCGCCTCGCCCTCGGCGCGGCCGTCGACTATCTACTCGAACTGGGCATCGACGACGTCGCGGATGCCATCTCCGAGCGCGCCGAGTACCTACGTGCCGGAATGCGAGGCATTCCCGGGGTCACCGTCCACGATCTCGGTGACCGCAAGAGCGGCATCGTCTCGTTCACCGTGGACGGTGAGGAGCCGGTGGCCGTCCGCGACCGGCTTGCCGACCGAAACGTGACGGTCACGGTGAGCCATCGCGGTTCCACTCGACTGGACATGACGGGCCGGGGACTCGACGCCGTCGTCCGTGCATCTCCGCACTACTTCGTCACCTTCGCCGAACTGGACACGATGCTCGCTGCCCTCGCCGGTGTGTGAGCGGGCTCTACGGTCCGGATGTGCGCTGAGGTAGGCGGCGACCCCGATCCCCGAGACTGCGAGGCCCGCGAAACCGAACCAGGTGACCGCGTCGCCGAACATCACGAAAGCCCAGAGCATCGTCGTCGGCGGTGTCAGGTAGAGCAGCACGCTGGCACGAGTCGGTCCACTGCGGCGCACGACGAACAGGTACGCGCCGTATGCGCCGAAGGTCGACAGCACCACCGTCCACGCCACCGCAGCCCAGAAACCCGTCGTCATCGGCGGTACCGCGTCACCGGCAAGTGCACTCCACGTCATGAAACCGACTGCACTGATGCCACATTGGATGGCCATGGCCAGCGCGATGGGTTCTTTCGGATCCAGTAGCCGTTGCCCGATCGTCCCGGCCGACAGCGCCAGCATGCCCGCGGCGGGCAGCAGGTAGACGGGCCAGGCAAGATCGGCACCGGACAGGTCACCGACGACGACGAGCGTCACTCCGGCGATACCGACGACGAGGCCGAGAATTCCTCTCGATCCGACGCGTTCGCCGAATATCCTGCTCGAGGCCAGCGCGACCACCAACGGCTGCAATGCAGCGATCAGGGCGGCGACGCCCGGAGGGACGCCCATGCCGATGCCGGTGATGGTGGCACCGAGGTAGAGGAACTGACAGAAGAGGCCGAGGACTGCGTGGATACGCAGCGCGTGCCACGTCGGGGTGAGTCGTCGCCATCGGCACCACGCGACGAGGAGCACGACTGCCACCAGGTACCTCCAGGCCAGCAGCGTGTGGGCCGGAGCTTCGGCGGTGCCGAATTCTGCTCCGATGAAGCCGGAACTCCACAGAATCACCAGAGCCGTACCGGCGAGAACGTCGATGCGTGAGGTCATGAGAGCGATGTAAACATACAGGTCTGTATACTCGCAGTGAACCCCACTCCGACCAGCGCTTTCGAAAGGTCGTCATGCACGACAAGCCACTGACCCCGGCAGCGGAACGAATTCTCGCCGTCGCGAGCGAGCTCTTCTACGACCGCGGAATCCGCGCCGTCGGCGTCGACCTGATCGCCGACGAGGCCGGCACCACCAAGAAGACCCTGTACGACCGTTTCGGCTCCAAGGACGGCCTGGTGCAGCGTTACCTGAAGCGGCGATACGACCTCTGGTGTGCGCACGTGACGCAGTACGTCGACTCCCTCGACCAGGGTGAGCAGCGTGTACTCGGGGTCTACGACGCACTCGACCTGTGGATGCGCGACAACCATCGCGGCTGCGGATTCGTCAACGCATTCGCCGAGTTCGGCGGCACCGACAGCCCGGTGTTGGCCATCATCGAGTCGGAGAAGGCGTGGACGCGATCGCTGTTCGCACGCCTGGCCACCGAAGCCGGCTACCCCGATTCAGAGGAGCTCGGGACTCGATTGTCACTGCTGCACGAAGGTGCGGTGGTCATGGGAACCGCAGGCGGTCGCGACGACGCCATCGCCGTCGCCCGGTCGGTGGCCGCCGAGTTGCTCGCTGCGCTCGCACGTGAGCGGAAGTTCGTAGCAGGGGTCGAACTTCCGCGCACGTGACCTGGTCGTGTATTGTCTTCCAGGTTGTCTCGGCGAGGGTAGATCCGGCTCATGAGGATCCACCGTTATCGACGCGGCTCGGCCCCGTTGGCCGCGCTCGTTCGTGTCCGCCCCGACGAGTTTGACAGTCCGACGAAGTACGCCGCACGAACCACAGATCACAGTTATCAGGAGCATGTAGCACCATGGCATCGAAGGTAAACAACCTCACCGCACAGGTCCGCACCGAATTCGGCAAGGGTGCCGCACGCCGCGCTCGTCGCGACGGCCTCGTTCCCGCCGTTCTGTACGGACACGCAACCGACCCCCAGCACCTGGCACTCGACGCCCGCGCATTCGCTGCCGTGCTGCGTAACGACGGCACCAACGCTGTGCTCACCCTCGACATCGCCGGCAAGTCGCAGCTGGCACTGACCAAGTCGATCGTCGTGCACCCGATCCGTCGCAGCATCGAGCACGCCGACCTCCTCGTCCTGAACAAGGGCGAGCGCGTCACCGTCGAGGTCAACATCATCGTCGAGGGCGACGCCGCACCGGGCACCCTCGTCACCACCGACTCGACCGCCGTCGAGATCGAGGCCGACGCGCTCGAGATCCCGGAGAACTTCGTCGTCTCCGTCGAGGGTGCCGAGATCGGCACGCAGATCACCGCAGCAGACCTGGATCTGCCGTCCGACGTCACCCTCATCTCCGACGGCGAGACCCTCCTGGTCAACGTCGTCGAGGCACCGTCCGAGGAAGACCTCGAGGCCGACGGCGAAGGCACCGAGCCGATCTCCGAGACCGGCGAGGCCGAGACTCAGGAAGAAGCAGCTTCCGAGGACGAAGACAGCTCCGACGAGAGCTGATTCTCTCCCCTGCATCTCGAGCGGCGCGCTGTTCTCCTTCGGGAGACGGCGCGCCGTTCGTTTCGAACCATCGATGGAAGAATGACGCCCGTGAGCACCGAAAACGGCCCCGCCCTGATAGTCGGGCTCGGCAACCCCGGTCCGCAGTACGACAAGACTCGGCACAACGTGGGCTTCATGGTCGCCGACGCACTCGCCGGGCGCGTCGGCTCGTCGTTCACGTCGCACAAGAAGTCCAATTCCGACATCGTGCAGGCCCGGCTCGACGGCCGTTCGGTCGTCGTCGCGAAGCCGCGAACGTTCATGAACCTCTCGGGCCAGCCGGTGGCGGCACTGGCTCGGTTCTTCTCCGTCGACCCCGCGAACATCGTGGTCGTGCACGACGAACTGGACATCGACTTCGGCGCACTGCGACTCAAGCTCGGCGGCGGTGAGGGCGGGCACAACGGTCTGCGCTCGATTTCTCAGCACCTCGGCACCAAGGACTACCTGCGGGTCCGCGTGGGCGTCGGACGGCCGCCGGGACGGATGGACCCGGCGTCGTTCGTGCTCAAGCCCTTCTCGACGCCCGAACGCAAGGACCTCGGCGTCGTGATCGAAGAAGCCGCCGACGCCGCCGAGCTACTGCTGAAGGTCGGTCTCGAGGCCGCCCAGAATCGGGTGCACCCGCGCTGATCAGTTCAGCAGCGACACCGAATTGGCCCGTCGCAGTTTGCCGCTCGACGTCTTCGGGATGCTGCCCGGTCCGAGGACTGCCACCGTGCGGGGGCGCACTCCTACCTCCGAATGCACCGCGTGGATCACTTCACGCTCGATCCGCTTGACCTCGTCGGGGTTGTCGATATCGTTCGTTTCGACTGCAACAGCGAAGCTTTCGCGTTTGTCGCCGGCGTCGAGGCGGATCGCGACGGCGTTACCGGGCCGAACTCCCGCGACGGTGCCCGCGGCTCGTTCGATGTCGGTGGGATAGATGTTGCGGCCGCCCATGATGATGACGTCCTTGACCCGGCCGCAGACGACCACCAGTTCGTCCTCGGTGATGTAGCCGACGTCGCCGGTATCGAGCCAGCCGTCGGCGTCCTGTGTCGGCACGGGGCCGTCGACGGTGATGTATCCGGGCGTGACGGCCTTGCCGCGGACCTCGATGATGCCGACGCCGCGCGCGGTGAGCACCTGCCCTTCCTTGTCCACGACGCGACCTTCGAGACCGGGAACGAACTTTCCGAGAGTCGCCAGGGATCGGGTGTTGCCCCGGGTGGACGGGACTGCGCGGCCGAGGGTTTCGAGTAGATCCGCGTCGACGACGTCGATCACCTGTCCCTGCCCCGGGTCCGGAATCGACACGGCGAGAGTCGTTTCCGCCATTCCGTACACGGGCGCGAGGGCCGCAGGATCGAGCTTGTACGGCGCACCCGCTTCTGCCAATGCGATCATCGTGTCGGGGTCGACGGGTTCGGCACCGTTCCACGCGTAACGCAGCGTGGACAGATCCAGATCCAGATCGTCCTCCGCCTGACGCAGCCGACGCGCCAACAGTGAATACGCGAAATTGGGTGCAGCAGTGACTGTTCCGCGGTACTTGTCGATGAGCTTGGCCCACAACAGCGGCGAGCGCAGGAAGTCCAACGGAGTGATGCTCACGACCTCGGCACCCACCTGCATCGGCACCGACAGAAAGCCCACCATGCCCATGTCGTGGAAGAGTGGCAACCAACTGACCATGACGTCGGAATTCACGTCGAACTCGATGCGATCGATCATCGCGTACGCATTGACGTAGAAGTTCTCGTGCGTGATGCGCACGGCCTTGGGCGACCCGGTGGAGCCGGACGTGAGCTGCTGCAGCGCGATGTCGGTCTCGGCCGTCGGCACCGGATCGATGTCGCGACCGGACTTCATGTCGTCGATCTTCAGCACAGTGATGCCGCGCTCGACGAGCACCGGTGCGGCGATGTCGAACGGAGCTCCCAGAATCACCGCCTTCGCGTCGATCATCCGGACGACGGTTTCGGTGTCCTCGCCCCAGACGGCCAGATCGGTCCGCGGGGTGGGCTGATGCAACATCGTCACCGACGCTCCCCGCATCCACGTGGCCTGGCACGCAGGTGCGATGTCGACGGGCTGGCCGGCGAGAATGCCGATCGCGTCGCCGTGTTCGACCCCCGCGTCGGCCAACGCGCCCGCCATCCGCCGCGCCTGCTCGTGGATCTCACCCCACGACTGGCGCAACGCCGCCTCGGGCTCGCCGGTGACCAAACCACGTTTGCTGCTGCTTGCGGTCTCGAACATCTCGTCGGTGAACTTGCTCAACGCGTCATCTCCTCGTTCGACGGTCCTTCCGCGTCCCTCACCCTAAGCAATCCCGCGATGACCGGTGACCGTTACCGGCCGCGTATCCTTGACCTTTGCCGTTGCCGTGACTACGAGATAGAGGCCTTCGTGAGTACCCCGCCCAGTTCCCCCGACGTCGATGCAGCACTCGACGGGTCAGGACCGAACTCCGGCCCCGCTCGACACTCGGCCAGGGAACTCGATTTCGAGGTCGCGAGGCGTCGAACATTCGCGGTGATCTCACACCCCGATGCCGGTAAGTCGACGCTCACCGAGGCCCTCGCCCTGCACGCGCGCGTCATCTCCGAGGCCGGTGCCATTCACGGCAAGGCCGGCCGTCGCTCCACCGTCTCGGACTGGATGGAGATGGAGAAGGCGCGCGGCATTTCGGTGAGTTCGACTGCGCTGCAGTTCAATTACCAGACCTCCCCCGACGCCGAGGTCACCAACGTGATCAACCTCGTCGACACCCCCGGGCACGCCGATTTCTCCGAGGACACCTACCGCGTCCTGACGGCAGTCGACGCGGCCGTCATGCTCATCGACGCTGCGAAGGGCCTCGAGCCGCAGACCCTCAAGCTGTTCCAGGTGTGCCGCCAGTTCGGCATCCCGGTCATCACCGTCATCAACAAGTGGGACCGCCCGGGTCAGTCCCCGCTCGAACTGCTCGACGAGATCGAGTCACGCATCGGCCTGACGCCGACGCCTCTGTACTGGCCCGTCGGCATCGCGGGTGACTTCCGTGGCCTGCTCGATGTGCAGGACGGCAGTTACATCCGCTTCACCCGAACTGCGGGTGGTGCCACGATAGCGCCCGAGGAATTCATGACGGCCGAGGCCGCCGCGCAGCGTGAGGGCGTCGACTGGGACACCGCCGTCGAGGAGAGTGATCTGCTGATCTCGAGCGGCCAGCAACACGACCAGGAGATGTTCCTCGCCGGCCAGACGTCGCCGGTGATCTTCGGCTCGGCGATGCTGAACTTCGGCGTGCGCCAGATCCTCGACACCCTGGTGGCGCTGGCCCCCGCACCAGGCCCCCGGGCCGACGTCTCCGACGGGGTGCGCGCGGTGACCGATCCCTTCAGCGCCGTCGTGTTCAAGGTGCAGGCCGGCATGGACACCGCACACCGAGACCGCCTGGCCTTCATGCGCGTGGTCTCGGGTGTGTTCGAGCGGGGCATGGTCGTCACGCACGCACAGACCAAGAAGCCGTTCACCACCAAGTACGCGCTCACCGTCTTCGGCCGTGACCGGACGACGGTCGAGAACGCCTACCCCGGCGACATCGTCGGTCTGGTCAACGCCACCGCGCTCGCGCCCGGCCACACGTTGTACACCGACAAGAAGGTCGAGTTCCCACCGATCCCGTCGTTCGCACCCGAGCACTTCTCGGCACTGCGCGTCGACAGCGCCGACAAGTACAAGAAGTTCCGCCGAGCCGTCGAACAACTCGACTCCGAGGGCGTGGTTCAGGTGCTGCGCAACGACATTCGCGGCGACGCCTCCCCGGTTCTCGCGGCCGTCGGCCCGATGCAGTTCGAGGTGGTCACCGCACGAATGAAGACCGAATTCGGCGTCGACGCTCGGATGGAACCGTTGGGTTACTCACTTGCTCGGCGCACCGACGCGGCGTCGGCCGTCGAATTGGGCCGTCAGCGCGGCGTCGAGATCTTCACCCGGACCGACGGTGCCCTGCTGGCTCTCGTCAGCGACAAGTGGCGACTGCAGTACATCCAGAAGGAGATGCCCGAGCTCACCCTCGAGCCCCTCGTCGCCGCAGGCGATCAGTAACCTGTCGCGGTGCTGACAGATCTGCTCGACGCCGAATTCAGCGTGCTGGGCCACCCGGTGCTGTGGCGCGAGGTGATCGGGAACGGCTTCGGACTGCTCTCCGCGGTCGGCGGGATGCGTCGAGTCGTGTGGGCGTGGCCGGTGGGAATCATCGGAAATGCGCTGCTGTTCACCGTCTTCATGGGCGGGGTGTTCCACACTCCGCAGGCGTTGGATCTGTACGGACAAGCCGGACGGCAGCTGATGTTCATTGCCGTCAGCGCCTACGGGCTGGCCCGGTGGATGCGCGGCTCGAAGAACTCGGGGGCCGCCGTCGTTCCGCGCTGGGGCACTGCCCGTGAGCGACTGGTGATGATCACTGTCGCAGTCGTCGGAACGATCGTGTTCGCGCAGCTGTTCGGGTACCTCGGTTCGTTCGGCAAGTGGGCCGATGCGTGGATCTTCACCGGTTCGATGCTGGCGACGTTCGGCATGGCCCGCGGGCTCACCGAATTCTGGCTCATTTGGATCGCGGTGGACATCGTGGGCGTCCCGCTGCTGGTGATCGCCGGTTTCTACCCGTCCGCTGTCCTCTACTTGGTATACGCCGGGTTTGTGACCTGGGGTTTCGTGGTGTGGTTCAGGATTCAGAACAAGCCTTTGGACCAAAAAATGGCGATCTAAACAATCGTGATGCTACTCTCAGGCGGTCCGAACAAACTTCGAGTACGTTTTGGCGTGCTCGACGCCGAGTTGGGCGTCATGTGAGTTCTCCGATCATGGCGTCTCGGCGCGGAACCACCCGAGAATCACGATGAAGTGGAAAACGACATGACTAAGGGAACGAACTACCCATTGGCCGGGATCAAGGTCGGTGGCGCTCCCGCGCATCGTTTGGCGACGCCGCCGAACTCCGATTCCACTCCGTCCAACGGTGCCCGCGCCGACAGTTCGGTAGCTGCACCCGCCGAGAAGGCGGCCGAAACCACCACCGATTTCCCGGCGGCAGTGGTCACGTCCACCGACACGGCATCCGCTCCACAGCCCGCAGCATCAGAGAAGCCCGCCACGGAATCGAACGAGGTTGAAGTGACCACCAGCGATCAGATCTCAGAACACGGCCTGCCCACCAACGGCCGTTCCACCGCTCACGCCTCCAGCGGCAGCACGTCGCCGTCTCTCGGCCGCGGCCAGGCACCCGACCGTCGTACCGCCATGGGCGTCGCCTCGGTTCGTATTGCGGGTCGGCTGACCCAGAACGAACTCGGCAGCCGCACCGGCGACATCCGCACTCCCGACACCTCCGTCGGCCCCGACGAGCTGCTTCAGCTCCTCGGCGAATACCTCGTCTCCGGTGGTCTGCAGAACCCGGAGATCCACGTGCGTTCCAACGGCCAGACCATCGTGCTGGACCTGCAGAACCCCGCCAAGGGTTACCGCTGACCCACTGACGGTCACAGCAGCTGCTGGAAGGCCTCTGGTCGCACCATCTCGAGCACCAGAGGCTTCCACTGCGGCGCGCGGTCCTTGTCGACGAGCACTGCGCGCACACCCTCGGCGAAGTCCGGTTCCGTGATGATCCATGTCGCCAGCCGCAACTCGCGATCGAGGCACTCCCGCAACGTACTGTCCGCAGCCCGCTCGATCAGGGCATCGGTGGCCATCAAGGACGTCGGCGACAGCGTTG
>CAFBLX010000111.1_pt1 | contig 10931 bp, 12 predicted proteins | sample 7268311 | NCBI WGS metagenome assembly CAFBLX01 (sample SAMEA6814046, study PRJEB35770) | freshwater metagenome | biome: Freshwater; feature: Freshwater reservoir; material: water | place: Czech Republic | collected 2017-05-23 | depth 30m m | reverse complement strand
GCCGGGGGCAGGCCGACTCGTTGAGCGATCGGTGATTGTCGTGGGCGGCTGCGGGTCGTGCGGGTAGAGCAGGATGTGGCCGAACCGGGCACTGTTGTACTCGATGAGGTCGATCTCGCGGGGAACGCGTTCGGTGATGACCCTGGCGAGATCGCGCACCTTGATGTTCGTCTGCTGTGACCGCCAGACGATCAGGTCAAACGCTTGCTGATCGGTCAGGCTGTAGGCGAACATCAGTATCCCTTTGGCCTGTTCGATCACCGCCCGGGACGTTTCGAAATCGGTGACGCGAGTGATCACTTCGCTCTGTATGGCGTCTGTGCGGACCTCGTGGAGGTCGACGTACACCCCACCGGTCCCAATGACGACACCGTCGGCGTCGCGCAGGGAGTCGCCGATGACCAGAACATGGTGGGTGCTACCGTCCAGGTCGACGATGCGATGGCGGCTGCGGAACGGCGCCCCGATCCGGGCGGAGGTGTCGACAGCGCGGGTGACCTCGGCGAGGTCGTCGGGGTGCCTGTGCTTGAGTACGGCGTCGGTGGTCAAGGTTTTCGGTTCGGCCGGATATCCGTGCAGGGCGGCGAGCTCACTGGACCATTCCCAGATGCCGGTCGAGAACAGGAATCGGAAGTGTCCACCGCGCAATTGCGACCCCGAGTACAGGAAGAGGCGGGCGGGGTCGGCGTGCTCGTCGGTCACGACGCGTCCGTCCCGGTGGCCGCGTGCGGAATTGTCACCTCCAGGCGCGTTCATACAGCAGACAATAGATGCGTCCGCACCGTGTTCACGAAGTAATAGGCGCAGCAGGACACAGGACGGGGCTGCCGGGCCCATCTGCCTGTCGAGCTGTCCGCCGTGGGTAGAGGACATCACTCGGACGGGTCCACACATTTCGTCGTCTACAGCCGGTGGCTGCGCTCATGTGAGATCGGTGCAAGGTGCGGCGGTGTCGATCAGTCGACGGGCAACGGTGGTGGAGCTGAGTCCGTGAGCGTAAGCGTTTGCGCGTAATAATGTTTCCGCTTGCCGGGCGTCGACACCGTGGCGCGCGATGAGGATCCCGACCGCAGTGTTGACAGTGCTCCCGTCGAATTCGCCCCCGCTACGAGCGGCGCGCTTACTGCTCGGCGAATCCGCTGGTGTTGACCACACCAGGTGAGAGTGCAGCCACCGGGCGGTCATCGACAGCTAATGCAGTGCTCGATCGGGAATCTGCACCTCCTGCGCCGAGTGCAGCTGCAATGTGCCCAGGGGCAATTGCGCACCGACATCGTGGGCCATGAGGGGGGCGGAACAGACACTGCGCACGCCGATAGTTGACAACTCGGCAGTCAATAGTGGCCACCGGTCGTGGGTGTCACCGACCTTAGCGAAACCGATGGTGTTCTCGGTCATGGCGTGGCGGTGCGGGCCGCAGCCGAGAACAAACTGCAGATCGGCGACAGCGGAGGCAACGGGGTCGGTTGAATACACCACGGCCCGACCGTGAGTGGAGGGCGGGCCGGCAGCGCCGAGGCCAACGACCACGGTGGCACCGTCCATCCCACACCAGCGCACGCATGCCTGCACCCACTGCTGCGCGGTGGAGTCCAGCGCGGGATCGGGCCCGTGAAGTGGAGTCTCGGTCACGATATGTCCTCTACGGCGTTCATGTGTTTGCGGCGCAACGTCGATACCCCCTGACCAGACGCCGAAACGCCGCCCGGAGGCGCGAGGTGCGGCGAGTGTCGTGGCCGGCCTGCCGGTCGGCGACGGAGCCGGATCGACGAAAACTCTTCGTGAGTGTGGTGGTTGCCGGGCCCCGCTGCGGGCGAGTTCGCTGACACACACCGTTCTGGCCTTCTGCGGTGTGGCCATGCTCGCCTACGTCACGCCCGGACTGGTTCGTGATCATGTCCGTAGGTGTGGCGTCACGGCGAATAGAGTGGATCGCCGCCGGAGTGCAGTGCGGACTGCTGGTGCACATGAGCGCCGCCGCGATCGGTATCGCCGCCATCCCCGTCGTGGCGGTTGTGGCGACGTGTCTTCACCGCGAACGTGCTCAATCTCAAGGCCGCCCTGTTCTTCGTGGCGGTGCTCCCCCAGTTCCGCGACCCCGGCGGGCCGGTCGCGGTGCAGATCGACGGGTTGGGACTGCTCGACGTGGCCTTGGGCGCCGTCTCGTGGGCGGTCTTCGTTCTGCTTCGAGGCGCTGGACGACGCGCTCGATCTCGAGACGCTGCGCGGCGAGTCCGAGCGGGCCGAGCGCAAGGCGTGACGGTACGCGCGTGCGGTGCTGATCAACTCGTCGAGAGTGCCGGCCGCTCGAACGGTGATCGTGCCGTCGTCGTCCGAAGGCCAAACCAGATACCGAATCGTGGGCCGCGTCATTGCTGTGCCAGACGCGCGACGGGAATGTCCTGTAACTGCGAGTGGTCACTGCTGTGGGTGATCTTTCAGTGCAGTGTCACCGTTACTCGTTACTGCCGTCGTCAATGGACGAATGCGCAGCGAGTCGGTTCTGTCGCTTGGGCGTAGCGTTGTACTCGGACGGGGGAATGCCACATGGCCAAGGATGAGTCGGGTTCGGGCAGGAGCAGCAGTCGCGCCGAGAGCACGTCCGAGGCGGACACACGGCGGCGTCTGTCGTTGGACCGTCGGACGATCCTGCTCGAGGCGGTGAGACTCATCGACGACCGCGGATTGCGCGAGTTGACGATGCGCGGGCTGGGGGTGCGGCTCGGAGTCGAAGCCATGACCTTGTATCACTACATCCCCGGCAAAGAGGATCTCCTCGACGGGGTGGTCGAGACCGTGATCGACGAACTCTACGGTGACCCGCAGGTGCGGATGTCCAGCCCGGTCGGGTGGCAGGATTACCTCCAACGCCTTGCGCACGGGGTTCGCCGGATGGCGTTGGCGCATCCGCAGGTGTTTCCGCTCGTTGCCACACGGCCACCGGCAGCGCCGTGGGTTCGCCCGCCCCTGCGGAGCCTCCGGTGGATGGAGAACTTCATCGAGTCTCTTCTCGATTGGGGGTTCGACGACGCCGCAGCGGTCGCTGCGTACCGCGCCTTCTCGAGTTTCCTGCTCGGACACCTGTTGCTGGAAGTCTCCGCGCAAGGGGTCGACACGGGTCCCGTCGAGGAGACCGACCCAGCGACGGGTCAGGACACCGAGACCGATCTGTCCACCTACCCGCAGTTGATGCGACTCGAGCCCGAGCTGTCGCAAGATCATTCACTAGCCGAGTTCGAACAGTCACTCGAGAGCTTGCTCGATCGGCTGGACTCGACGCGACGCCGCTGACGAACCGTCCTGCGGCGGCCACGGTCTGCGGGCTGGTGATAGCCGGTCATGCACGGTGTGTTGCGCGATCGGCGGTATCCGGAACCGGTCTCATTTCGAGGAAATCCGATCTTCGTGTCGATGCGGGCGTTTGGTCGCTTGCGCAGGGGGCAGCTCTTACAAGGTAAGAGCCGTAGGCGGTCCAGTCAGCGGCGCTTCTACAACAGGAGGGGTTCGATGCAAGATGCTCTGCGAGATGGATGGGCAACCGTGGCCCAATTCGTCCCGAAGCTGGTTCTGTTTCTGCTCATCCTGATCATCGGCATCATTGTCGCCAAAATGATCGGTAAAGCCCTCTCCGCCGTTCTGACTCGGGTCGGTTTCGACCGGGCGGTCGAACGGGGCGGTGTGAAGAAAGCGTTGGAGAACAGCAAGTACGACGCATCCGACGTGGTCTCGAAGCTGATCTATTACGCCCTGGTTCTGTTCGTGCTGCAGCTCGCGTTCGGGGTGTTCGGATCCAACCCGATCAGTGACCTTCTCAGCCGCATCATCACGTTCCTGCCCTCCCTGATCGTGGCGATCATCATCGTCGTCGTCGCAGCAGCCATCGCAGCTGCGGTGCGCGAACTCATCGCCGGCACGCTCTCGGGCCTGTCTTACGGGAAAACCCTCGGCACGGTGGCGTCGGTGTTCATCCTGGGCTTCGGGATCATCGCTGCCCTGAACCAGATCGGTGTCGCCACGACCGTCACCACCCCGGTGCTGATCGCCGTGTTGGCGACCCTGGGCGGCATCCTCGTCGTCGGGGTCGGAGGCGGTCTGATTCAGCCGATGGCTCGGCGGTGGGAAAACTATTTGAGCAGGGCCGAGGACGAACTGCCGAAGATCAAGGACACCGCGCAGGACACCCCGCCGGTGACCGAGCAGGCGCGACGCGCCAAGCACCACCTCGAACAGCGCAACTGACCGACCTGTGGCGTCGGCGTGTCTCCCGCTCGGGAGAGAACGGTGACGCGTTCACGAACGGACCGTACGCGCCCCGCGCACGACCGGAACGATCGAACGAAGGGAAGGCACACCATGTTCACCACAGCTGACATCGACACCGTCGCCGGCGGCGACGTCTACGGCAACGATCTGCAGAAGATCGGCTCCGTAGGCCAGATCTACCTCGACAACGACACCGACCGACCCGAATGGGTGACGGTCAAGACCGGCTTGTTCGGCACGAAGGAAACATTCGTCCCTCTGGCCGACGCCACGATCTCCGACGGCAACGTCCACGTTCCCTACGGCAAGGAGAAGGTCAAGGACGCCCCACGAATCGACGCCGACGGCGCATTGAGCCCAACCGAGGAGGACGAGCTCTACGCCTACTACGGCGTCGGGGAGCGCGGTGAACTGGACTCAGGATCCGGCCACACCGACACCCTCACCGCCGGAACCGAGGGAACGGGTGTCGCCGGCACAGAGGAGAGCGACCGTTCGTCCGGCGTCGTAGGCCACGACACATCCGGACCGACCACCGACGAGGCGATGACGCGCTCCGAGGAACAGCTCCGCGTCGGTACCCGCACAGAGGAATCCGGCCGCGCCCGGCTGCGCAAATACGTCGTCACCGAGCAGCAGACCCGCAGTGTCCCCGTCTCGCACGAAGAGGTGACCATCGAGCGTGAGCCGATCACCGAGGCGAATGCCCCCGCCGCGACCGACGGACCGACGATCAGCGAAGAGGAGCACGAAGTGGTCCTGCACGCCGAGAAGCCGGTCGTGGAAAAGGAAGTGACGCCGATCGAGCGCATCAAGCTCGGTACAGAAACGGTGCAGGAAGAGCGCACCGTCACCGAGGACGTCCGCAAGGAACAGGTCGAACTCGACGACGACACCGGCAAATCGACGTCGCGATGAGCCGCCCGATCGACAACGACCGAACCCGCGACGCCAGTTTCGGCCGGTACGAGGAACGGGTTGTCACCAAACCGGCACACACCAGCGCCGCGGCAGCCTTTGCTCTGGCGTTCGGTGTGGCCGCGCTGCTGTGCGTGCTCACCGTTATCCTCTCCCCCGTTGGACTGGTGCTCTCGATCTTCGGACTGATCCTCGGCATCATCGGCATCCGAGCAGGAAAGAAACTCGGAATCACCGGCAAGGGAGTCGCGATCGCAGGCGTCGTCCTGAGTGCGCTCGCGTTGATCATCTCGATAGCGTTCGCCGCCGGCGCAGTCACGGTGCTCAACAACGACGGGGCAGTCGACCGCATCGAGCAGCAGCTGGACAAGATGCGCGACAAACTGCCCGACAAGGTCGAGGTACCGCAGCCGTGACGGCCCGGGCACACGCGAACGGCACCGCCGCCGCCGCTTTCCAGGTCGGCGTGCCCTGCACGGAGGAATCAGCATGACCGCACCCGGCCCACTCGCCTCCTTGTCCGTTCCGCCACCAGGATCAACGGTGGTCGGAAGCGACGGGACGGTGGTGGGCCGGGTCGCCTCGGTCGACACCCAGTTCATCGATACATCGAGCTGGGTAGCAGTCACACTCGCCGAATCCGGCCTCGCGGTCCTCGCGCCACTATCCGGTGCCCGCCGAACATCCACCGGAATCGCCGTCGCCGTCGAAGCCTCGATCGTGCGCGGCGCGCCCCCCGTCACCGACCCGGAGACCGCGACCGCCGGCGCACGGAACTACTACCGCCGACACGTCGGTGCCGACGAGCGTGCGGCATCGTCGGGCGTGCCGGACGCTGACGTCGCAGACCGCGACCGGGAACCCGGCGACGGTACGGCGTCCACCTCCGACGCAACGACGACTCGGTCTCGCGAGGACCTCGTCGTGGGAACCGAATGGGTCCCGTACCGGAGAATGCGACTGCGCAAACGGGTGGTCACCGAAGAACGCACCGTCACAGTGACCGTGCGCCGCGAAGAACTCGTAGTCGAGGTCAGCGATATCACCGCCGAGGACCCCGTTTCGGGTGCGCGCCCACCGCGCAGTCGGTCCGACGAGGCGCAACCACGCCACGACGACGTCATCGAGATGACCCTTCACGCCGAAGAACCCGTTGTCGGAATCGAAGTCGTTGCAGCCGAACGAGTTCGAGCCCGGATGATCGTGGTCGACGGCCGCCCAGTGGCTGTGACCGACACCGTGCGGCGCGAGGAAATCGACATCGAACGGCAGTGACCGAACTGGAGCGTCGCAGCGGCCGCACTCTGCAGCGGCGGCCAGGCAACGCCTTGCTCCGGCAGAATGCCGTCCGTGAGCGTCTCACTTATTCGGTCGGAGTGGTCGAGTGCGTCTTCGAGCCGCGTCCTCCGACGGCCGCAGCACTGATGTGTGCGCCGTGAAAGCGGGATTCGCCGCTGCTGCGGCGCGGTGGGTTGAACGCAGCCGGACACGGCCCGGCCAGCGCAACGCGATGCGTAACGACGGCTTACGACGATCTCGCGGCAGTGCTGCAGCTGTCGCAGTGCCGCTGCGACGGCGACGCGCAGTCCGATCTGGTCGTTCTCCGGGCGACGCTGTCCGGTCTGCACGCCTCTTTGATAGATTTCCTCGGTAATCATCTCGCCGACCCACGAGCCCCCGGTAATCCCGGCCCGGTGGCACTGGACCGCCTAGTGCGTGCGCACGCTCAGCTGTTGCGCGTCGATGGTCATCGACGGCTGACCGATCGAACGGCCCTTGTCGATCGGTCACGGCATTGTTCTGGAGGCACGATGTACACGGTTCTCATTCCCCTGGCGGTCGCGTCCCTCGCCGTACTGGTGGTGGCGCTGCCGACTCTGGTCGTGGTGGAAATTCTCCACGCAGTGACCCGGCGCCGCCGCGTCAAAGCACGCAGCAGGTCCTCGCATTGACCGGGTCTACTTCCGTCGGCGTCTGCTGCTCAGACTTACGTGGCGTTGGCCCCGGGATTACCCCTTCTCAACGGCACGCCGGCGCCATGCGGTTGTAAAGGCCACCGTGATCACCATCCGCCGCGATCGCGTGATGCTGGACGCCCTGGGCTTGTAAAAATCCGTCGCTTCACGAACGGCGATGCCGGGGGCGATCACAGCCGCTGATAGCGGCGTAGCTTACTAGCTAGCCAATCGTGGCTGGCTTGACTCAGAACATCGCTAGCTGTGCGAGGTTGACTGGTTCGCCCCGCCCGGATGCGCGGCGAGCCGATGGCGGGGTGAACCCGGCGGCCGCCAGGATCGATGACCGCACCGCTTGCCGTTCCTGCGGCGAGAGCGACGGGCGCCGGAACTCCGTCAGCCACTGGGCGGTGCCGGGTTGCGGTGCGCTCATGACGCGATCGGTGAGCCGGTCGAGGAGAACGTCGACGCGGTCCTGCAGAACCGTTGCCGCCTCCGTGATGGCCGCGGTATGCGCCAGAATGATCGCCCGGCAAGTGTCGTTGACGAGCTCGTGGGGAAGCGGCGGACCTGCCAGGGTTCTGATGCGCATGAAACCACTGTGCACTCCCCCACCGACAAACGCGCCGCCCACATTCCAACGGGGAACGAATTCGTACGGCTCACCCCGAATCGCTCCTTCGCGCGTCAGCACCCATTCTTTCCAGATCCGTCGGCCGGCTGGGCCTGCGAATACCGGTACAGCAGTGGAGCCGTGATAGAACTCGACCCAGCACCATTCACCGATACGAACAGGACGACCACCCGTGGCCAAGCAGTACGTCATCGAATTGACCGACGACATCGACGGAACCGCCATCGCCGAGGGAACCGGAGAATCCATTTCGTTCTCCGTCAACGGAGTCGACTACAGCATCGACCTGAAGGACAAGAACGCCACCGAGTTCCACCGCAAACTCGACTACTACATTCAGCACGCCGAGCGAGTCGGTGGTCGCAAGCGCAAGACAGCCACCCCGAAGCCGTCCTCGGCCGCAGAGTACGCGCCGTCGACGAAGCGAGACCCCGCGCAGACCCGCGCCATTCGCGAGTGGGCAAACGCCAACGGCTACACCGTCAACTCCCGCGGCCGCATTCCCGCCGAGGTCGTCGAGGCCTACGACGCCGCGAACTGACCACGCCGCAATCCCGGCACGGTGTCCGAGCGTCGCCGAGCCTCGTACAGTGGTCGTCGGGCACCGACCCACGACGCCCGGTTCCACGACATCGAACCCCCTGGAGGTGCACTGATGGCAGGTATCGCAGACAAGTTCGACAAGGCCTACGAGCAGAAGTCCATCGAGGAACTGGCCGATGCTCCGGTGGCCGCCCTGCAGGGCGTCAGCGAGGGCGACGCCCAGCACCTCAAGGACGCCTTCAACATCTCGACGGTCCGCGATCTGGGGACCAACAAGTACTTCCTGTGGGCTCAAGCCGTAGCGAAGCTCGCCGACTGACTCCGCTCCCCCGCCGGTAGGAATACCGAGGCCCGCGCCGCGGTTCCTTCCGTCGACGGTGGTCGCATCACTGCCCCGGGTACCACCCCTTCGCCGCTGCGAGCGGCCACCTGCCGAGAGGCGCACTGACGACCACCGTCACCCACACGCCGGCCGCGTCACCCACTCGGGTGGCGCGGCCGACGCGTTTCGCTCGGCCGGCATCCCCGAACTCCGTTCTCGGTCCTCGCGCTGTCGACCCCGGTCAGCGGGTGTTCAACGCCCCGGTGACCGTGGTCATCTCCGCCGCCGCACGTCGTAGGTGCAGCACAGTGGTCTGATCGGGTCCGGCTTCCCAGGGCACCGGTGGCCCGGACCGGGCCCGCAGGTACCGCACGATGGACTCCACGGTGTCGGCGACCGCGGCGGCAAGCACCCGATACCCCGCGGCCGGATCCTCGCAGGTGCAGTCGGACAGATGGAGGAGGTCGCAGAGGTCGTCGAACGCAGCCCGCGCTTCCCACGCCGCGGTGTCGGCGTCGCGGCCGAGCGCGACGTACCAACTCTCCGCGGCCCGGCACACCTGACCCCGAGCGGTCTCGAGCGCCCCGGCCAGCAGCGGGTCGGCGTCGACGGTGCGGTGCACCAGCCGCAACGCGAACGCCACCGTCTGCACGTCCGCCGGGGTGAGGTAATCCCCCACGGCACGGCCATCAGCGCGGCTGCGGATGCCGCCACGGCCGCGGTGTCGCACCGGCCCGGTTCGGTGTGCTTGGTCTGCATCGGTCGCCCTCTTCCACGTCGGCCGTCGTGGTCATTGTCGTCGATCACAAGGTGCTGCTCAGGATGCGGTAGTTCGCCACTGTCCACGAGTCGCCGACCCTGTGCAGGGTGACGTCGGCGGTGTAGGTGGTGAACGGGGTGCTCTCCCGCGAGCGGTGCAGCACCGTCTGACTGATGGTCACCGGCACGGTCGCGGTGTCGTCGTCGACGACGGCCTCACCGGATGCTTCGACGGCGGCGGTGACGGTGTCGTCGCTGCGCGCCCACCCGGCCCACTCGCCGATCGGCCGCGGCGCCGGCGTCGGGGGCGCCGCGGCGGCGGTAGCGATCGGCCCAGTGAGGAACGCGCGCTGCGCGTGGAGGGCGTCCCAGGTGGAGTTCTGCACCGAGGGTTGCCAGGTGTAGATGCCGGCCATGACCACGGTGGCCACCGCGGTCGGGTCGTCGGAGATGGGATCGATGGCGAAGCCGGCGTCGGTGCCGCTCCGCTCGTCCTGACTGCGGGTGTTTACGGTCAGAACGACGAGTGCGGTGCCGACCGCGATGAGGGCGACGACGGCGACGGCCGCGAGGACCGCGCCGGCGACGCTGGGTGTGCGGGAGGTGGTGCGGGAAGCCGGCATCGGTGTGTCCGTTCTGCTGTTGTCAGCGGGCGAGGTCGTAGGCGGCGGCGGTGCCGGTGATGGTGGTGACGTAGTTCTGTGTTTCTGCATACGGCGGGATGCCGCCGAACTGCTGGACGGCGCCGGGGCCGGCGTTGTAGCCGGCGAGCATCAACGCCACCGGATCACCGCTGATGGCACCGGATTCTATGCCCGGCCGCAGCGCGCTCGCGACGGCGCAGTTGTAGCGGCCCTGCGCCATGACGGCGTCGCCGACGTCGTTGGGGTCCCCGGACCCGGCGGGTCCGGTGACCTGACCGTTCTCGTCGACCGGGTATCCGTAGGAGGCCCAGGTGCCGGGGAGGAACTGCGCGTACCCCTGCGCCCCGGAGGGGCTGGTCAGCCCCGCGGTGAACCCTGACTCCTGCTTGAGTTGCGCGGCGAGAATGGCCGGGGACAGCTCGCGGCACTGCGCCACCGAGAGCGGCAACCATTTCTCGAACTCCGGCGGGATCTGCCCCGCGGCGAGGTCGGCGTGGTCGCCCAATCCGGCGCCGGGCGCGGTGGTGCAGGTGCCGTTCGCCTTCGGTGCCGATCCGGCCCCGTCGGGGGCGGATCCGTAGGTCTGGTTGGGGGCGGGCTGGCCGTGGCCGACGACGGTGACGTGGACGTGGTCGAAGTGGTCTTGCGTCGGTGATCCCCGGTCCTCCATGATGTTCGGCTCACCGGTCGAGGGGATGTACTGCTGACGCCAGATCATGTACTCGATCTGCAACACGTCGCGGTTGGCCCACAGGTAGTCCTTGACCTCGTCGCCGAGGGCCTTGCCGTCCTCGGTGGACCAGTCGTCGATCATCACGTCGACGGCCCGGCCGGAGGGGTGGTCGTCGAAGCCGCCGCCGTCGGCGCGCCACCCACCGATACGGGTGATCTGC
>CAFBLX010000110.1_pt1 | contig 11012 bp, 10 predicted proteins | sample 7268311 | NCBI WGS metagenome assembly CAFBLX01 (sample SAMEA6814046, study PRJEB35770) | freshwater metagenome | biome: Freshwater; feature: Freshwater reservoir; material: water | place: Czech Republic | collected 2017-05-23 | depth 30m m | reverse complement strand
GCGGTGCGGGGTTGGTTGGCGGCGCATCCCGGCCCGGTAGCGGTGGCGTTGTCCGGTGGTGCGGATTCACTGGCGCTCACTGCGGCGACGGCAGCCGAGGCTTCGAACGTGGCGGCGCTGATCGTCGATCATGGACTTCAGGCGGGATCGGCCGAGGTGGCTGCCGTCGCCGCCGAGCGTGCCCGGTTGCTGGGCGTCGCCGATGCGCGGGTGCTGACGGTGACCGTGGCGGGTACGGGTGGGGTGGAAGCCGCCGCTCGCCGAGCCCGATACGACGCATTGGACGCCGCGCGCGGTGATGCCTCGGTGCTGGTGGCGCACACTCTCGACGATCAGGCCGAGACGGTGCTGTTAGGCCTCGGTCGGGGCTCGGGGCCTCGGTCCATCGCCGGAATGGCAGCGTTCGACGACCCGTGGGGTCGGCCGCTCCTCGGGGTCCGCCGCGCCGTGACGCGGGCCGCGTGCGCAGAGCTGGGACTCGAACCGTTCGAGGATCCGCACAATTCCGATCCGGACTTCACTCGGGTGCGACTACGCCACGAGGTGTTGCCGTTGCTCGAGGACGTGCTGGGTGGGGGCGTCGCTCCGGCTCTGGCCCGCACGGCCGAGCAGCTGCAGGACGACGGCCGGGCGCTCGACGCCATCGCCGCGTCCGTCGTCGATACGAACACCCGCGAGTTGGACGTCTCGGCGATCGAGTCGTCCGATCCTGCGATCCGCCGCCGAGTGGTGCGGCGCTGGCTCCTCGGCCGGGGTGTGACGTCGTTGTCGGACCGTCAGATCCGCGCTGTCGATGCGCTCGTCGTGCGCTGGACCGGGCAGGGCGGAGTTGCGCTGCCTGGGGGAACGCCGGAGGCGAGGTTGGTGTGCTCGCGTCGGCATGGCAGGCTGAGCGTCGGCCTGGAGAACGAATGAAGGGAAACCCCGTGTACGAGGGCGACATCGAATCGGTTCTCATTTCCGAGGAACAGATCAAAACACGGACCGCGGAACTCGCAGAGGAAATTGCCAAGCGGTATCCCGAGGGTGCTCCCGAAGGCGACTTGCTGCTGGTCGGCGTTCTCAAGGGCGCGATCATGTTCATGACCGACTTCGCGCGGGCCCTGCCCATCCCGGCGCAGCTCGAGTTCATGGCGGTGAGCTCCTACGGCTCGTCGACGTCGTCCTCCGGCGTCGTCCGGATTCTCAAGGACCTCGACCGCGACATCACCGGACGCCACGTGCTGATCGTCGAAGACATCATCGACTCCGGTCTGACGCTGAGCTGGCTCAAGCGCAACCTGGCGACCCGGTCGCCCGCCTCGCTGTCGGTGGTGACGTTGCTGCGTAAGCCCGACGCGATCAAGGTCGACGTCGAGGTCGCGAACGTGGGCTTCGACATCCCCAACGAGTTCGTCGTCGGCTACGGCCTCGATTACAACGAGCGATACCGCGATCTGCCGTACATCGGTCTGCTGGACCCGAAGGTCTACAGCTGATCCGAGTCGTTCGGCTCCTCCTGCGTCGTCGGGCCGGCCGTGAATGGACCATTGCCGCGCCGAGACGTATGCAATGGTCCATCGATGCCGATAGTGTGCGGCTAGATACGGGGAACTGCCGGGGGAGTGCAGTCGTTGGAGGGGAAGAAGCGTCGACGCCGACAGGCGCGTGGACGCAGAGCGCCAGGTAAGAGCGAGTCCGATGTCCGAGTCTCGCGGTAGCCTGGAGCATCCGGCGGGCAGGGAGCAGCCAGCGCGCGGGAGCGGACTGAAAGGACACGGCCGAGTCGGCTGAAGCTGTATGAATCGGAAGACAGTAATACGAAATCTCGCCATCGTTTTCGGCATTCTGTTGGTGATCTATGCCTTCAGCTACTTCGGTAACGACACGCGGAACTGGACGTCGGTCGACACCTCGGTGGCGATCGCCCAGCTCGACGACCGCAATGTCGAGTCCGCGCAGATCGACGACCGTGAGCAGCAGATTCGGCTGACCCTCAAAGAGGCCTCCGACGCCACGGACAACGAGAAGCAGATCATCGCGAAGTACCCGGACTCGGCGTCCGAGCAGATCTTCGACAAGGTCGACTCGCAGGGCTTGAACAGCTACAACACCACCGTCACCCAGGAGAGCTGGTTCAGCTCGTTCCTGCTGCTCATCCTCCCGATGGTGTTGATCCTCGGCGTGATCATCTTCGTGATGAGCCGTATGCAGGGCGGCGGCCGCGGCGGTGTCATGGGCTTCGGCAAATCCAAGGCCAAGCAGCTGACGAAAGATATGCCGAAGACCACGTTCGCCGATGTCGCGGGCGCGGACGAGGCTGTCGAAGAGCTCTACGAAATCAAGGACTTCCTGCAGAACCCGGCGCGCTACCAGGCCCTCGGTGCCAAGATTCCGCGCGGTGTCCTGCTGTACGGCCCTCCCGGAACCGGCAAGACGCTGCTGGCGCGCGCCGTCGCAGGCGAGGCGGGCGTCCCGTTCTTCACCATCTCCGGCTCCGACTTCGTCGAGATGTTCGTCGGCGTCGGTGCATCCCGCGTGCGCGATCTGTTCGAGCAGGCCAAGCAGAACAGCCCCTGCATCATCTTCGTCGACGAGATCGACGCCGTCGGCCGCCAGCGCGGCGCAGGCATGGGCGGCGGACACGACGAGCGCGAGCAGACGCTCAACCAGCTGCTCGTCGAAATGGACGGCTTCGGTGAGCGCACCGGCGTCATCCTCATCGCCGCCACCAACCGGCCCGACATCCTCGACCCGGCCCTGCTGCGTCCGGGCCGCTTCGACCGTCAGATCCCGGTCGGCGCCCCCGACCTGGCCGGCCGTCGAGCGATCCTGAAGGTGCACTCGGCCGGCAAGCCCGTCGCGCAGGATGCCGACCTCGAAGGTCTGGCCAAGCGAACCGTCGGAATGTCGGGTGCAGACCTGGCCAACGTCATCAACGAAGCGGCACTGCTCACCGCTCGTGAGAACGGCACCGTCATCACCGAGGCGTCGCTCGAAGAATCCGTCGACCGCGTCGTCGGTGGTCCGCGCCGCAAGAGCCGCATCATCAGCGAGCACGAGCGCAAGATCACCGCGTACCACGAGGGTGGCCACACTCTCGCGGCATGGGCGATGCCCGACATCGAGCCCGTGTACAAGGTGACCATCCTCGCGCGCGGTCGCACCGGCGGTCACGCGATGACGGTCCCGGAGGACGACAAGGGCCTGATGACGCGGTCGGAAATGATCGCGCGCCTGGTGATGGCCATGGGTGGACGCGCAGCGGAAGAGCTCGTGTTCCACGAGCCGACCACCGGAGCGTCCTCGGACATCGACCAGGCCACCAAGATCGCCCGCGCTATGGTCACCGAGTACGGCATGAGCAGCAAGCTCGGTGCCGTTCGCTACGGACAGGAACAGGGCGACCCGTTCCTCGGTCGTTCGATGGGACAGCAGTCCGACTTCTCGCACGAGGTCGCCCGCGAAATCGACGAGGAGGTGCGCAAGCTCATCGAAGCCGCGCACACCGAGGCGTGGGCCATCCTCAACGAGTACCGCGACCTGCTCGACACCCTTGCCTCCGAGCTGCTCGAACGTGAGACGCTGACCCGCAAGGACCTCGAGAAGATCTTCCACAGCGTCACCAAGCGCCCGCGCATCACGCTGTTCAACGATTTCGGTGACCGTAAGCCGTCGGACAAGCCGCCGGTCAAGACTCCTCGCGAGCTCGCAGCCGAGCGCGGCGAGCCGTGGCCTCCGGTGCCACCGGCACCGAAACAGCTTCCACCGCAACAGTTTCCGCAGCCCAGCTACGCCGGGTCGCCGCAGCTGACCAAGGGTGGGCAGCAGAACGGCAGCAACGGTTACAACGGCGCACCCACCAACGGCGCCCCCAGCAACGGCGCACCGGGCACCGGCGAGCTCGGACCGAACACGGGTTCCGGTCGACGTAGCGCGCCAGCCCCCGGCGACTACAACGGCGGTAGCAACAACGGTGGCGGCTACAACGGGGCTACCAACGGTGGCGGCTACAACGGCGCTACCAACGGCGGTCCTGCCAACGGAAGCTACGGCGGGCCGGCCACGGGCAGCGGATACTCCGAGGGCTATCGCCGGCCCGAGCCCCGATCGGGTCCCAATGGTTCGGGCCCCGATTACGGCGCTCCCGCCGGCTGGTCGGCACCCGGCTGGCCGCCGCGCGATCAGCCACAGGTGCCGCGCTACCAAGGCCCGTCCACGCCGCCGGCTCAGTACCAGCCTCCGCGTGAGCAGGACTCGGATCAGGGCTACCGTCAGCATCCGACGTATCAGCAGCCGCAGTCCTACCAGCCGCCCCAGCCGCAGCAGTCGTACGACCCGCAGCAGCCGCAGCAGTCGTATCAGCCGCCGCAGTACCAGCCGGATCCGTTCCGGCCGGACGCCGGGGAGCACGGTCGCACGTCCCGGCACGAGCCTCCCTACGGCGAGAATTCCGAGGGCGCGCCGGAGTCGACTCCCACGTGGGAGGTTCCGGAAAGCTCGCACAACTACCCGCTGCCCGGAGACGATCGACCCGCTCATGGTTCGTCGGAGGAGTCGCAACAGGGTGAGCACGGCGACGGTCACGGAAACGACGACGGCGACGCCGGCCCACGCACCCAACGGTGGGAAGGACCGGGCGGCTCACACCGCTAGTCCGATCATTAGGCTGACTGGGTCGACCGTGACGGTCGACCCAGTGCGTCGTTTCGAACCCGTGCTGTTGTTCGTCGGCGAGCCGTTCACACCGAGCAGCACGCCCGCCCAGCTGCCACATTCGCGGAGCCCAACCGGAGGTACGTTCTCGTGTCAGTCAACAGGACCGACGAGTCGACAGGCGACTCGGCAGAAGTCCCAGCAGCCGTGCAATCCGCCGCCCCGCAGCAGGGAATCGTGGAGACGGTGGCCTTTGCCACGGGCGCGGTGTTCGACCAGCCCCGCGCGGAGGCCGCGGTACGCGAGTTGCTCATTGCCGTCGGTGAGGATCCCGACCGCCAGGGCCTGCTCGATACCCCGGCTCGTGTCGCCCGGTCCTACCGAGAGATCTTCGCCGGCCTCTACACCGATCCGGACACCGCGCTGAACACGACCTTCGACGAAGGCCATCAAGAACTGGTTCTGGTTCGAGACATCCCCATGTACTCCACGTGCGAGCACCACCTGGTCTCGTTCCACGGCGTCGCCCACGTGGGATACATCCCCGGCAAGAGCGGCAAGGTGACCGGTCTGTCGAAGCTGGCCCGCGTGGTGGACATGTACGCCAAGCGTCCCCAGGTGCAGGAGCGGTTGACCAGCCAAATCGCCGACGCGTTGATGCGCAAGCTCGACCCACGCGGCGCAATCGTCGTGATCGAGGCCGAGCACTTGTGCATGGCGATGCGCGGTATCCGCAAGCCCGGTGCCAGCACCACCACCTCTGCGGTCCGGGGTCTGCTGCAGTCCAGCGCGGCATCGCGTTCGGAAGCCTTGGACCTGATCCTCCGGAAATGACGGTTCCGGTCCGATCACGATGATTCTCGCGCGCTCCGTTCCCGCTGCGCCCATCGTCATGGGCGTTCTCAACGTGACGGCCGATTCGTTCTCCGACGGCGGTCGCTACCTCGACGTCGACGCGGCCGTCGAACACGGTCTGGCAATGCATCGGCTGGGAGTCGACATCGTCGACGTCGGCGGGGAGTCCACGCGCCCCGGGGCGGACCGCGTCGACCCGTCGGTCGAGGCGCAGCGCGTCGTACCGGTCATCTCGGCGTTGGCCGCCGAAGGCGTGAGCACCAGCGTCGACACGATGCGCGCACACGTCGCCGCTGCGGCGATCGAGGCCGGGGTGTCGATCGTCAACGACGTCTCGGGCGGTCGAGCCGACCCCGCAATGGCCGGCGTGGTCGCGCGAGGCGGACTGCCGTGGATCCTGATGCACTGGCGGGCCGCCGACTCGACGTTCCGGCACACCGGTCCGGCCGATCACTACGACGACGTGGTCGCCGACGTCCGCCGCGAACTGCTCGAGCAGGTCGACCACGCAGTGAGCGCCGGGGTCGACGCGTCGCGGATCGTGCTGGACCCGGGCCTCGGATTCGCCAAGAACGCGGAGCACAACTGGCAGCTGCTGCGCGGACTGCCCATCCTGGTGGAATCCGGTTTCCCGGTTCTGGTGGGTGCGTCCCGCAAACGTTTTCTGGGCTCGCTTCTCGCCGAACCCGACGGTTCACCGCGTCCACCGGACGGCCGGGAGATCGCGACGGCCGTCGTCTCGGCCCTCGCCGTCGCCGGCGGCGCGTGGGGAGTGCGGGTGCACGACGTCCGGTCGTCACTCGACGCGGTGGCCGTCGTGCGGGCATGGCAGGGTGGTCGCGCATGAGCGAGATCAACAGTGCCGCTGCAGGGACTCGTCGCGGCGACCGCATCGAATTGCGCGGGCTGACCGTCCGCGGCAATCACGGTGTCTTCGACTTCGAGAAGCGAGACGGCCAGGACTTCGTCGTCGACATCACCGTCTGGATGGATCTCTCGCCCGCGGCCGAGACCGACGATCTGACTCGGACGTTGCACTACGGCGAGCTGGCCGAACATGCCGCGGCGGTCGTAGCGGGCCCGTCCCGGGATCTGATCGAGACGGTCTCCGCCGAGATCGCCGAGGTGGTGCTCGGTTACGACTCCCGAGTCGACGCGGTGGAGGTGGTGCTGCACAAGCCGTCGGCTCCCATTCCCCTGACGTTCGGCGACGTTGCCGTGGTGGCCTATCGGGAGCGAAAGTGAGCCGTGCAGTGCTGTCGATCGGCAGCAACATCGGCGACTCGATGAGCCACTTGCGTTCTGTCACAACGGAATTGGGTTCGCGCGTGGTGGCGTGCTCGGCCGTGCATCGATCTGCTCCGTGGGGTGGCGTCGAGCAACAGGACTTCCTCAACGCGATCGTGGTGGCCGAGGACGATGCCTACGGCCCGTGGGACTGGTTGCGTCTGGCGCAGCAACTCGAGGAGGCAGCGGACCGCGTTCGAGTGCAGCGTTGGGGACCCCGCAGCCTCGACGTCGACGTGATCGTGTGCGACGACGTCATCAGTGACGACCCGCGCCTGATTCTTCCCCATCCCCGTGCACACGAGCGCGCGTTCGTGCTGATGCCGTGGCTGGACGTCGAGCCCGACGCCACGCTTCGGGTCGACGGGGCGGACGTGCCGATATCCGAGCTGCTCGAGCGTCTGAGTACGGACGAGCGAGCGGGAGTCGTCCGTCTCGACGGCGACGGTGATCGACTGTGGTGACCAATCCCACCAAGATCTGGGATGTCTTGGGTTTGTTTCTGATCGCCGCAGTGGGCACGTGGCTGCTGGTGCGGGTTTTCTACGGTTCGTTTCCGCCGATCCCGGTGTACGCCGGAGCGTCGCTGTATCTGGTCGCGGTGGTGGAAGTGGTGACCGCGGTGATCGTCCGCAATCGCATCGCCGAGCATCGAGTGGGTACCGGTCTGCACGACCTGCATCCGTTGACGGTCTTCCGGGCGCTGGTGTTGGCGAAGGCGTCGCTGCTGGTGGGAACCGCTCTGGTGGGGGTGTGCGTCGGCTTCCTGGTGTACGTATTGCCACGTGCGGCAACGGTGCGAGCGGCGTCCGCTGACCGAGCCGGAGCGATCGTGGCCCTCGTCGCGGGCCTTGCTGTCGTCGCCGCCGCGGTGTGGCTGGAGCAGTGCTGCCGCACCCCGGAAGATCGGGACGACGAGCGCTCCCGATAACGTATCCGTCCCTCGATCGTTACCTTCGTTGTGTACGTGATCGGTCGGGGATGACCAGATGCGACCGACAGGCCGGTTACCCTTGAGAACATGACAGATCAGACTCGCGCCAAGAAGGGACGCCGAAAGCGGCGTAGTGCGAGCCAGCTGTTCCTCGCGGCGCTCGTCGTGTTCGGCATCGTCGCCAGTGTGCTGTTGTTGTTCAGCGAAAGCGTTCAGTGGATGCGCGTCGGGGTGCTCTCGGCGCTGTGGGCCGCGGTGATCGGTGCGTTCGCGATGACGAAGTACCGCAGGGAAGCGGCCGCGGATCAAACCAAGGCCAAGGACTTACAGACCGTCTACGAACTGCAGCTCGCCCGCGAGATCTCGGCCCGACGCGAGTACGAGATGAGCGTCGAAGCCCGGGTGCGCAACGAGACGCGGTTGGAATCGGACGAGGTCGCTGCGCTGCGTAACGAACTGGCCGCGCTGCGCCAGAACCTGCAGGTGCTCTTCGAGGGCAATCTACCGACCGAACGGGTCGCACTGCGCGCCGAGGCGATGCGGATGCAGGAACTCGGTGGCCGTGGCTACGACAGCTATCAGCCCGCACCGTCCGGGTTGTACGTACGGGGTGGCGGCAACGGCAACGGACCCGCAGGCCCCGGCTTCAACGGCGTGGGTACGCCCTACGACGAGCCGGTCACCGCCGAGACGTCGGTGGTCTACCCCGAGGATCCGGACGAAATGCCCCGTGCGACGGCGGCACCGGACCCCGATTCCCGGTACGCACAGGACGCGTCTGCCGAGCAGGGTTCTGCACCGGAGGGTTCCGACGACGTCACCGACGCCGGGCAGAACGACCGCACCGAGCCGCCGGCCGCGCAGTCACGCCCCTACGGGGCACCGAGGCCGGCCGGGCGGGTGAGCCCGCCCACCTCGCCGTTCACCGCATACAACTTCGAGCAGACGCGTCGACCTGCGGCCGAATCCGAACCGGCCGAATCAGCAGCGGTCGAGGACGCCGAACCTGTCGAGGAGGCCCAGGCTCAACAGGCCCCCGAGCCCGAATCGGCCGAAGAAGCGGCCACGTACCCGGAGTCTCGCCGCTCTCTGCGAGATTCGGCCGATGCGTTCTTCGCAGCCGACCGCGTCGACGACACGCCTGCCGAGGAGACGGCGGATGCACCGCGACGCGGACGCAGGCGCGCCGAATCCCCCGAGGAGGCGTCCGGCGCGCACTCCAACGGCCGTTCCGTCGCCGAGATCATGGCCGGGCTGGCAGGCGGCGATTCGGCCGACACGACGACCACCGACGCAGGCACGCGTCGCCGTCGCCGTCGCGCAGACTGAGAACCAGATCACACCGGTTTCCCATGGCACGTTCGGTGCCGCTGTCGCTATTGTTCCCTGCAGGACGTCTGGTACCCGCCGAGCGGGACTGGAACGAACGAGAGGAAAATTTCGGTGACCTCATCAGGGTTCACTGGTGGTCTGTCTCCGGCTCGCTTGACCGTGGGTGTCGTCTCCGCCGGTCGTGTCGGTACGGCATTCGGTGAGGCGCTCGAACGCGTCGGACACGTTGTCGTCGGTGCCGCCGCGGTATCGGACGCATCCATCGCGCGAGTACGTGATCGATTGCCCGAGTCGCAGATTCTGCCTGTCGACGAGGTTGCCCGTCGCGCCGAACTGCTGATTCTGGCGGTACCGGATTACGAACTGGCCTCGATCGTCGCCGGTCTCGCCGCGACCGGGGCGGTCGCGCCGGGCAAGTTGGTGGCGCACACCTCCGGCGCGAACGGCGTCGCGGTACTGGAGCCGTTGGCTGCCCTTGGCGCGGTTCCGTTGGCAATACATCCGGCCATGACATTCAGCGGCGGACCCGAGGACACCGACCGGATGACGGCGGCGTGCTTCGGCATCACTGCGGGCGACGAGATCGGTTATGCGGTAGCCCAAGCCCTCGTCCTCGAGATCGGTGGCGAGCCGGTGCACGTGCCCGAGAACAACCGGGCGCTCTACCACGCGGCGTTGGCTCACGGCAGCAATCACCTCGTGACGTTGGTCGTCGACGCGGTCGAGGCACTGCGAGTTGCGTTGGCCGGTCCGGGTTTTCCTGGATCCGATGCCGAACGTGGTGTGCCCGAGCGCGTTCTGGCTCCGCTGCTCGAAGCTGCACTGGACAATGCGCTGCGCAACGGACAATCCGCACTGACCGGCCCGGTGGCCCGAGGCGATACCGCGGCTGTGGGCAAACACCTCGAAGTGCTCGAGGCCGTCGATTCACGGATCGCCGCCGGTTACCGTGCGCTGTCGCTGCGGTCCGCCCAACGTATCGGTGCCGCAGCCGAACTGATCGAGATTCTGGAAGGGAAGCGATGACCCTCGCGGGCAGCTACACGAAGGGGCAGTTGACGGTTCACCACGATCCCGCGGTGATCACGTCGGTGTCCAAGGCCCTACGTGGCGTCGGCAAGCAGGTCGCTCTGGTGCCGACCATGGGTGCACTGCATGCCGGCCACCTGCAGTTGGTGCGCCAGGCGAAGCTCACCGGCGCGGTCGTGATCGTGTCGATTTTCGTCAATCCACTGCAGTTCGGCGTGGGGGAGGACCTCGACGCCTATCCGCGGACCCTCGACACCGATGTCGAACTGCTCCGCGGCGAGGGCGTGGAATTGGTATTCGCGCCGTCCGCGTCGGACATGTACCCGTCCGGGCCGCGCACCACGGTCCATCCCGGTCCGCTCGGTAGTGAACTCGAAGGTGCCAGCAGACCAACGCATTTCGCGGGAATGCTCACCGTCGTGGCCAAGCTGCTGCAGATAGCCGCTCCGCATCGGGCGTACTTCGGGGAGAAGGACTACCAGCAGCTGACGCTGATCCGGCAGATGGTGCGAGACCTGAACTTCGACGTCGCGGTCATCGGAGTCCCGACGGTTCGCGAGCAGGACGGTCTGGCGCTGTCCTCGCGCAACAGGTATCTCGATGCCGAACAGCGTGACGCTGCAATGGCGTTGTCCGCTGCACTCGTGGCCGGGGCGCACGCTGCGGCCGGCGGAGTCGAGGCCATCATCGCCACCGCGCGTGCCGTCCTCGACGAGGCACCACTGGTGCAGGTCGACTATCTGGAGGTGCGCGACCCGCATCTCGGCCCGGCTCCCGAACGTGGGGACGGAAGACTGCTCGTGGCGGCCAAGGTGGGCACCACGAGATTGATCGACAACGTCGGTGTCGCAGTCGGCACCGGTTTCTTGGAGTACCCGGACGATCCGAAAAGTGGAGAGTGACACGATGTTTCGTACCATGATGAAGTCCAAGATCCATC
>CAFBLX010000109.1_pt1 | contig 11023 bp, 10 predicted proteins | sample 7268311 | NCBI WGS metagenome assembly CAFBLX01 (sample SAMEA6814046, study PRJEB35770) | freshwater metagenome | biome: Freshwater; feature: Freshwater reservoir; material: water | place: Czech Republic | collected 2017-05-23 | depth 30m m | reverse complement strand
CAACGAATCATTCCCTGAGCGAATCGGGCTCGGTGGTTCCGCACCCCGGGAGCTGTGGAGGCATAGGCTTTTCGACGCACGCCCCCGACAAGGAGATCGCCATGTCAGTGAAGTCCGAATCGACGTCCACTCGGCACGTGATGCCCAAGAAGCAACTACTCGCAGTCAGTATCGGCAATGCCGTCGAGTGGTACGACTGGACGGTCTATGCGACATTCTCGATCTACTTCGCGACCCAGATCTTCTCCGGTGACAACCCGGCTGTGGCTCTGTTGAGCACCTTGGCGACGTACTCGGTGGCGTTCTTCTTCAGGCCGCTCGGGGGCTTGCTGATCGGACGTTTTTCCGATCTCAGAGGGCGACGTCAGGCAATGATCCTGACGATCGCGATGATGTCGGGTGGGTCGTTCGCGATCGCGGTCCTCCCCACGTTTTCCGTAGCAGGGTGGATCGCTCCGATTCTGCTGTTGCTGGCCCGGATCGTCCAGGGCATGTCGATGGGCGGTGAAGTCTCCAATGCGTCGGCCTACCTCGCCGAGATCGCCCCGAACGATCGGCGGGGGCGATACTCGTCCTTCTATTACATCTCCACCGGCACGGCCATTCTCCTTGCGTCACTGCTCGGCGCGTACCTGACCTTCGTGCTCGACGACGACCAACTGAGCTCGTGGGGCTGGCGCGTACCGTTCGTCATCGGCGGGCTGCTCGGAGTAGTGGGACTCTGGATGCGACGCGGCATGGCCGAAGCCGACAACCAGGAGCGCAACGCGGTGAAGGCGAAGGCCGTGCGAAACCCGTTGTGGATGACCATGAAGCACCATCCCCGCGCCGTTCTGCAGGTCATCGGATTCGTTCTCCTCGCCACACTCGCCTACTACACGTTCTTCTCCGCGATGACGCCCTACGCCGTCAAGCAGCGCGGAGCAGACGCCAACGACGTGTTCGTAGCGTTGTCGATCGCGACAGCGATGTTCGTCGCGCTGCAGTACCCCATGGGCGCTCTCGCGGACCGCATCGGCCGCAAGCCGCAATTACTCACCTACGCTGCACTGTTCGCGATTCTGATCGTCCCGCTCTCCAAGCTGATCGGGCCGTCGTTCGTCAAACTGCTGATCGTCTTCTGCGTCGGCCTGCTGCTGTTCGCGATGTGCTCGGCCATCATTCCTGCCGTTCTGGCCGAAGCCTTCCCGGCAGAGCTTCGAGGTGTAGGTATCGGGGCCTGGTACAACCTCACGGTTGCGTTGTTCGGTGGCACCGCTCCCCTACTGGTCAATGCCTTGTCCGACGCAGGCCACGCCGACTGGTTCTTCTACTATCTCGCTGCAGCAGCCGTGATCTCGTTCTTGACGACGGTGTGGATGCCGGAGAAGCGTGGCCAGGACCTGGACTGATTCTCGGCGACACTACGATCGGATGGCACACCGTCCGAGGCCGTAGGAGATTCAATGCACCCGTTCGACGCAGCAGTCGCACTCGAGAGTGTCGGCGAGGGCACGTACGCCGGACGTACGTCGCCGTCGTACAACAACATGGTCGGCCCGTTCGGCGGAATCACTGCTGCATCGTTCGTCCGGGCCATCGAGCTCCATCCCGACTGCCAGGGAACACCGGTCTCGTTGACGGTGAACTTCGCCGGTCCTGTCGCCGAGGGTGATTTCGAGATCTCGGCTCGCCCTGTGCGGACCAACCGAAGCAACCAGCACTGGTATCTCGAACTGACTCAGAACGGTGCGGTGGCGACGACCGCGACCGCGGTGTTCGGTTCGCGTCGTGAGACCTGGGACAACATCGAGGCGACGGCCCCTGACGTTCCCTCCCCCGCCGACACGAAGCAGGGCGGTCTTCCCGACGCCATCGCGTGGGCACAGAACTACGAGATGCGTTTCGTGCACGGCGCACTGAGCGATCAGGAGTCCGCTGACTCGACCGAAACTCTGTGGATCCGCGATACACCACCGCGGCCGATGGACTTCGCGGCCCTGACCTCGCTGAGCGATGTGTTCTATCCGCGGATCTTCCAGCGGCTCGGCACGTACGTTCCGGCTGGGACGATCTCCTTGACTACCCATTACTTCGCTACGCCCGAGGATCTCGAGCAGCATTCCGACGGATACGTCCTCGGCACCGCGCGGGCACGCCGATTTCACCAGGGCTACTTCGACCAGACTGCCGAATTGTGGACCGAGGGCGGGATTTTGCTGGCAACCAGTCACCAGATGGTCTACTACAAGGTGTGACTCACCGACGACTGTTCGAGCAGTCGTCGTACCGCGCCCCTCGCACCGTTGTCCTGCAGCGAACGCTTGGCTCGCTGGTACGCACCTCGTAGTCGCGGACTAACCGAGAGGTCCCCGAACACTGCGCGATTGGTCAGGAATGCTCCGGGATTGTCGTGGTCCTCCCACGACAGTCGCTGCAGACGCTCCGCATCGGCGTCGATCATGGGAACGTCCCCACGCTCGTACACCCCACACCATCCGGCGAGTATCAACGCGCAATGATCGACGGTCCGATCGTGCGCCAACCGATCTCGCAGTACCGGCAGCACGAACTTGGGAATCCGCGCGGAGGCATCGACGATCTGACGTTCGAGGGTGTCTCGAACGGCCAGGCTCGAAAATCGTAACAGCAGTTGCTCGATATAGGCGTCGAGGTCGATTCCCGGTACCGGCGCGAGCGTCGGGGCAGCCTCCGCACGCATGTACGACGCGACGAATTCGCGCATGTCCGGATCCGCCATCACCTCGTGGACGTGGGTGTACCCGGCCAGGATGCCGAGGTAGCTCATGGCCTGGTGGGATCCATTGAGCAGCCGAAGTTTCATGTGCTCGTACGGTGCGACATCGGTGACGAGTTGCACTCCTACTTCGTCGAACGGTGGCCGCCCGAACGAGAAGGTGTCTTCGAGTACCCACTGCGAGAACGATTCCGATTGAACCGGCCAGCGGTCGTCTATGCCGAAGTCACGTCGAGCATCCTCGATGACGGTGGGCGTCGTGGCCGGGGTGATGCGGTCGACCATCGAATTGGGGAACGCGGTCGTGGCATCGATCCAGTCGGCCAAGTCGCTGTCGTGGTGGCGCGCGAAGGACGTCAGCGCGGTGCGAGTGACCGCTCCGTTGTGGACGATGTTGTCGCACGACATCACGGTGAACGGCGGGACTCCGTGGAATCGACGGGTGGCGAGAGCCACGGTCAGAAAACCGAAGACGCTCGTCGGTGTGGAGAGATCCTCGAGATCCGCCAGCACCGACGGATCGGTGGGCTCGAACGCTCCCGTCAGATCGTCGACGCCGTAACCGCCTTCGGTGATGGTCAGGGACACGATCATCGTGGACGGTGAACTGAGCACATCGATGACGGCCTGCGGATCGTCGGGTGCGAAAACGAAATCGGCGACGGAGCCGACAATTCGGGCCTCACGTATGCCGTCGGGGTCGACGGTCACGAGTGTGTAGAGGTAGTCCTGGTCGTCGAGGACCTCTCCGATTCTCTTGTCCTGGGGCAGTACTCCCACCCCGCACAGCGCCCAGTCCAGGTGCCCGGCCGCGAGCAATCTGTCGAAGTAGACCGCCTGATGTGCGCGATGAAACGCACCGACACCGAAATGAACCACACCGCAGTGCAGTTCGTCCGCGTCGTACGCGGGCCTCGCGACGGTCGCCGGTAGGTGTTCCAACGTGGTGCGACGAAGCTCGGTCATGACTTCGGTCCTCGAGTCGGCTGAAGATGAAACGGACGTGGTGAGCGGTGGCGCTCCCGGGCAGGTTCTGCCACCAGGAGCACCACCGCAGTTCAGGGGTGAATCAGCAGGACGACTTGTAGACGTACTGTGCGCCTTCGCCGTCGATGTTGTCGGCGGTGATGACGTGGAAACCGGTGGAGATCTCGGCGGTGACCGGCTTGTCGTCGATGGCCGCCATGGCCTGCTCGACGCCATCGGTGCCGATGGTGCCGGGCTGCTGAGCGATCAGGGCCTGCACCGTTCCCTCACGAAGCTGCTTGACCTGCGCCGGGCCCGCATCGAAGCCGACGATCTTGACCTGATCCTGCTTGCCTGCCTGCCGAACTCCGGTTGCGGTGCCTTCGGCCGCAAAGGTGTTGGCGGCGAAGATGCCGACGATGTCGGGGTCCTTGGCCAGTGCGGCCGAGACCAGACGGGCTGCTTCGGCCGGATCGTTGTGGCTGTACTGCACGCCCAGGTAATCGAAGGCCGAGTTCGCTCCGACGGCTTCCTCGAAGCCTTCCACTCGGGCGTCGGCGGTGGAGACTCCTGGATCGGTGGAGATCACCAGTACCTTGCCGCCTGCCGGGCTGAGCCGCTCGATGGCGCTGAATGCCTCTGCGCCACCGCCCTTGTTGTCGGACGAGATGGAGGAGACCGCGATGGACGGATCTTCGAGAGTGGTGTCGACCAGGACGACCTTGATACCGGCCTTGGAGGCTGCCTCGAGGGGGGCCTGCATGGCGGCGACGTCGGTGGGCGCAATGAGAATGGCCGACGGCCGTGATGCCACAACCGAATCCACGATCGGCTTCTGCAGCGTCGGGTCGAACTTCACCGGCCCCTGGGTGTCGACGGTGACGCCTGCATCCTTGGCTGCGGCCTCGATTCCGCACTGCATGCTGATATAGAATTCGTCGCCGCTGACGCCCTGGATGAAGGCGATCTTGCCGCTGCCGCCACCGCTTCCGGAGTCGGACGAACAACCCGCCAGGAACATGGCGGAGACCGAAGCGACACTCAGTGCAACGACGGCGGTGCGTGATGTGATCATGGTCGACTTTCTTGTAAGGGGTTGCGAGTGAGGGAGTTCAGGGCCGGTCCCAAGCTAGGGACTTCGAGACCAGAGTCTCTTGAGGGAGCTGGGCGATTGGCCTCGACTTGCAGCATCGCGTCGACGTTGGTCGAAGTACACCGCGGCGATGAGAACCGCACCGACGGCGACCTGCTGCCAGAAGGGCTGTACTCCGACGATGACGAAGCCGTTCTGCAGTACGGCCGGAATGAACAATCCGACGACGGTGCCGAACATGGTGCCGATGCCGCCGAAGAGACTGGTTCCACCGATGACCACTGCCGCAATGACATTGAGGTTGGTCTGGGACTGGCCGGCGATCGCGGTGGTGCCGTACTGAGACAGCGACAGTATGCCCGCCAATCCGGCGAGGGTGCCGGAGAGCGCGTAGATCTTGACCAGATGCATGTCCACCTTGATGCCGACGCGGCGAGCGGACTGCTCCTTGGAGCCGACGGCGAAGGTGTAGAGGCCGAACTTGGTGCGGTGCAGAACGATTCCGAAGATGACGACCAGCACCAAGGCGATGCTCGAGATCAACGGGATGGTGGTGGCAGGCAGGTTTCCGTAGCCGATCGTGTCGACGAGAACCGGTGGTACGTCGCGGATGTCGACGCCGCCGGTGATGACCTGCGACAGACCGAGCGCCCCGCCCAGTGTGCCGAGTGTGACGATCAGCGGAGGCACTTTCGCCTTACCGATCAGAAATCCGTTCAGCAGGCCCCAGCACAGGCCGCATCCCAGCGCCACCACGATGCCGACGGCCGCCACTCCCCAGCCGTCGCCGCCGATCGCGGCCATCGTCTTCGCCGACACCACGCCGGAGAAGACGAGCACCGAGCCGACCGAGAGGTCGATGCCGCTGGTGACGATCACGAACGTCATGCCGATACCGAGAACGGCCAGGATGGAGACGTTCTGAATGATCTGCCGAATGTTGCCCCATTCGGGGAAGCTGCCGGGGGCCATGATCGAGAACACCAGGCAGATCGCCGCCAGCACCAGCACGATCTGAAAGACCTGAACTCGCGCCAGCTTTCCGAGCGACTCGACGAGATCGAACGTGTGCCGTGACGGGCTGTCGCCGGGAGGCAACGGCTCGAGCGATGGGGAGATGGTCTGATTGCTCATCGTGTTGCTCCGGTGGTTGCGCCGGTCATCGCACCGACGAGTTCTTCCATGGTCGTGTTCTTGGCGTCGAGGGTTGCCACGCGCTTGCCCATCCGCAGCACCTGGACACGGTCGGCTACTTCCATCACGTGCGGCATGGAGTGGCTGATGAACACCACGGCCACTCCCCTGTCCGCGACCCGGCGGATGGTGTCGAGGACATTGCGCGTCTGCACCACACCGAGGGCGGCGGTCGGTTCGTCGAGAAAGACGACGCCCTTGGCCCAGGCGACGGCACGCGCGATGGCGATGGCCTGTTGCTGGCCGCCGGACATCGATCCCACCGGGACGGTGAGGCTGCGGACGGTGGCACCGAGTTCGTCGAGCGCATCCTGTGATTGCTTGCGCATCGTGGAGACGTCGAGGAAACCGAGGCGGCCGAGCGGCCCCTTGGCCGGCAGTTCGCGTCCGAGAAACATGTTCTGTTGCGCGTTGAGATGCGGAGCAAGCGCGAGATCCTGGAACACCGTTTCGATTCCGAGCTCTGCTGCCACCGTCGGACTGTCGAGATCGACCGCTGTGCCGTCGAACAGGATCTCTCCGGTGTCGACGGCCAGGCTGCCCGAAAGAGCCTTGACCATCGTGGACTTGCCTGCGCCGTTGTCGCCAATGAGGGCGACGACCTCACCCGGGTAGATGTCGAAATCTGCGTCGTCGAGGGCGCGCACGTTTCCGAAGCTCCTCGACAATCCCCTCGCTTCGAGGATCGGTGTCGCAGCAGGTGCAACGGTGGCCATGGGTACTCCTCGGTCGAATGGAAACGTTCGGGTGTGGGACAGGACGCCCCCCCGCCGACGCCGGTGCAGCACGGTTCGAGAACTGGGCCTGCGCGGCATGTCGAGCTCCCTGCGGGGCTCGCTGTGTTAACGAGTGTGACCCACACAACTCGCATTGTCACGTGTTTCGCGAAAATTCATGTCACCGGTGACATGGCCTATCGGCCCGGCAGTCATTCCGCCGCAGTACGAGGCCGATATCCGACCACGGAGTACCGTCTCTGAACTGGACAAATGGACGATCTACACCGTTTTCGCGACGGGAACGACGCGCTGCGGTACCGTCCATGACACCGATGACATACGCGTCCACTCTGGGACGGATGACACCGATGACATGACCACTCGGAACAGTGAAGGTAGACCCCCATGGCGAAGTTCGACGGCCGCAAGATCTTGGTGACAGGTGCCAGCGGAGGCATCGGCTCGGCAACGGTTCGGCGCTTGGTGGCCGACGGTGCCGACGTCGTCGCGGCGGGCCAGTCGGTGGACGCGCTCGACAAGCTGGCCGACGAGACCGGGGCAACACCCCTGGCGTTCGATCTGACGTCCGAGAACAGTGTTCGCGACGCCGTCGCGGGCCTCGAGCTGTACGGCGTCGTCAACTGCGCCGGATTCGGCGGCGAGATCGCCACGCCTCAGGACACCGACATCTCGATCTTCGACAAGGTCATCGCCATCAATGCGCGCGGCGCACTGTTGGTCATCAAGTACACCGTCCCCGCCATGATCGCCGCGGGCACCGGAGCCATCGTCAACGTCTCGAGCCAGGCCAGTCTCGTCGCTCTGACCGGACACATCTCCTACGGGTCCTCGAAAGCAGCCTTGGACAACATCACTCGGGTCTCCGCACTCGAACTCGGCCGCCACGGCATCCGCGTGAACGGTGTGAACCCGACGGTCGTCATGACGGAGATGTCTGCGTTCTACTGGGGTCGCCCGGAGATCGAGGAGCCGTTCCTGGCGCAGATGCCGCTGGGACGCTGGGCCACCGAAGACGAGATTGCCGCGCCGATTGCCTTCTTGCTGAGCGATGATGCTTCCATGGTGACCGGAGTGTCGTTGCCGGTGGACGGCGGCTACACCAGTCGCTGACGGGACGAGGACGAGCAGACGGGGTAGATCATGACCACCATGCAAGACGTCGCGGCGCTGGCCAAGGTCAGTGCCAAGACCGTCTCACGGGTGTACAACAACGACCCGCACGTCGATCCCGATACTCGTGCCCGCGTTGCCGAAGCGCTCGAGTCGCTCAACTATGTGCCGAACACGATGGCGACCTCCTTTCGCAACGGCCAGACGGCGGCCATCGGTGTCGCCGTCCCGGATATCGACGACCCCTTCTTCTCCTCCATCGCACGCGCAGTGGAGGAACGGGCCCGCCAGGACGACATGGCAGTTCTCGTCACCAGCCTCGGTCACGACGGAGATCAGGAACAGGCGTTGGTGGAGTCGCTGCTGCGTAGACAGTTGAGCGGCTTGATCATCGCGCCGACGGGTGCGGACCACGCATATCTGGAGCGCTGGATCGACAAGACTCCGACGGTGTTCGTCGACCGCGCACCCGACGGCCTCAAAGCCGACAGCTTCGTCGACGACGATCACGGCGGGGCGGTACTGGCCACCGATCATCTCCTCGATCTGGGTCATACCCGCATTGCCGTGATCGGCGACAGTGCGGGGATTCCGACCAGCCGCAATCGCTTGGCCGGATATCGAGAGTCATTACAGGGCCGGGGAATCGAGTTCGACGAGGCTCTCGTCGCTTTGGGTGTGCTGGACCGCGAGGACGCCCGTGCGGCACTGACCGACTTGACCGCACTCGACAGTCCCCCTACTGCACTGTTCCTGTCGAACGCGCGAGTGGCAATGGCCTGCGTGCCTGTTCTACAGCAGATGAACTTGCTGCATCTGGCGTTCGTCGGATTCGGCGACTTTCCCCTCGCCGATGCAGTGATGCCACCGGTGACGGTGATCGATCAGAACCCGGCTCGACTCGGCCATCTGGCCATCGAACGACTGTTGGGTCGAATCGAAAATCCCGGGCGCCGTTACAAACGGCGCAACATCCTCGGCGTCGAGTTGATCGAGCGTGAATCCTGCACTCCCGGAACCACTCACACCATCAGCTGAGCCCGAGTTCTCGGGCGACGAGATCGGCTTGCTGCGCGGTCGTCAGTTCGGCGTCGACGCGTAGGTGCGGAATGCGCGGCGTCCGAGCGGGCGGATCCACCGGCCGGTGGGCATCGCGATCCGCCCCACGAGCGGCCCGGCGTCGCGCCAGGAGTTCCGGCGATCCGTCGACGTGGATCACCTTCGTTGCAGCAGGGGACAATTCGTTCACCAGCAGCGTCCATTCGGGCGCGCCCGTCAACTCGCGGGTGAAGGGCGCAACGAGGACGGGCCGCTGACCGAGCTGTACGAGATCCCGGGCAGCGGCGCGCACCACGGCGTAGCGCCCGGCGCGAATCCGCTCCGAATGGGGACCGGCACTGTTCCAGTGCGGGCCTTCGATCATCGAATCCAGTTCGTCCAGTAGCGGATTGGTGAGGGTGTCAAGGTCGAGCAGAGCAGTACCGAGACGGCGCGCCAGCTCTCTACCCAGCGTCGTTTTGCCACTGCCCGCCGCGCCGGCAACCACCAGGACCGGCAGGGATTCCCGTTCGATTCCGAGGACGTCTTGACAGACATGAGGCATAGCGGGAATCATACAAGACAACGTTGTCTCGCATACGTGCTACAGCGAACACACTTCCTCCGATCGAGAGTTCACGTGACCGAGCGCGCCAGCATCAAAGACGTCGCCGCATTGGCGGGCGTCAGCTTCAAGACCGTCTCACGCGTCGTCAACGGCGTGGATACGGTCCTGCCGGAGCTGCGCGAGCGGGTCGAGGCTGCGGTGCAGACACTGAACTACGTTCCGAACTCCGCCGCCAGGTCCCTGAAATCGGGGTCGGGCAACACCATCGGGATCGTCGTCGACTCCATCGACGATGTCTTCTTCGCATCCCTGGTCAGTGCCGTCGAAGATCGCGCACTCGAACACGGGCTCGCCGTCATCGTCGGCAGCACCGGCTTCGATGCCCAGCGCGAACGGGATCAGCTGGCCCTCCTGGCCGGACAACACGTGCGGGGCATCATCCTCGCGCCGGTCGGCGACCACAGCGATTTCCTCGTACCTCGGCGTCGCACACTGCCCACGGTCACCATCGACCGCTCGATCACCGGTTTCGATTCCGTCATCGTGGACGATTACGGTGCCGCCAAGCGAGCCGTCGAGAAGTTGGTGGCAAGCGGGCACACGCGAATTGCCTTGCTCGGCTTCGACGATCGCCTGCAGACCGCGCAGTTGCGCAGGCAGGCGTACCTCGACGTTCTCGCCGATCTCGGCCAAGAGCCGGAGGCCGCGCTCGCCCCTCCGGTATCCCACGCCGCAGATTCGGTGCGGCCTGTAGTGAAGACGCTGCTGGCGCAGCGCAATCCACCGACTGCGTTCTTCGTCGCCAACGCACGACACGCGACCGCCGTGGTGTCGGTTCTGCACGAGATCGGTCGCACCGACGTAGCCATGGTGTCGTTCGGCAATTTCTCGCTCGCCGATGCCGTCAGCCCGTCGGTGACCTGTATCGACCAAGACCCGTATCGCATCGGCACCCTCGCATTCGACCGCCTGGTGCAGCGGTTCGACGATCCCTATCTCGAACCCGAGCAGCAGATAGCGCCGACCACTCTGGTGGAACGACTTTCACACGCACTCCCCCTACCCGTAGAGAAATGAGAACTACTCCGTGAACCCCAGACTTGTTGCGGGACTGGACCTCGGGAGCACCGGCGTCAAAGTACTCGTCACCGACGATGCAGGCACCGAGCTGCTCATCGAGCAGAGTCCCACACCGTGGCGGCACGGACCGGGCGGAACCACCGACCTGGCCGCCGAGGATCTGTTGTCCACCATCGGGCACCTACTCGATGCGGTCGCTCGCCGACTGCCCGAGGCAACCGGTGACCCAGCCGCCCGGATCGACGCCATCGCGGTGTCCGGGATGGGCGAGACGGGCTTTCTTCTCGATAAAGACAACGTTGTCCGAGCGCCGGCCTTCGCGTGGTTCGACCCGCGTGGTCAGCAGCAGGTCGACAACCTGCCAGCCGAATTGCGCGACCGATTCGCAGGCAAGACCGGACTTCCCGTCGGCGTTCAGGTCTCCGTCGTCAAGATTGCTCATTTACGTGACAACGGACTGAGCCTCGACGGGCTGCGATGGTTCAACCTGCCGGAGT
>CAFBLX010000108.1_pt1 | contig 11270 bp, 9 predicted proteins | sample 7268311 | NCBI WGS metagenome assembly CAFBLX01 (sample SAMEA6814046, study PRJEB35770) | freshwater metagenome | biome: Freshwater; feature: Freshwater reservoir; material: water | place: Czech Republic | collected 2017-05-23 | depth 30m m | reverse complement strand
TGGTACGCATGAACAGGATGCGGCGTCCGGTGCCGGAGGCGAGCTGGTGAACCAGCTTCTTCTTGGCTTCGACGCCGTCGACCTCGAACACGCTGTGGGTCATGGCCTCGACGTGCGAGGTCGCCTCGTCGACGGAGTGCGTGATCTGGTTGTGCAGGAAGCGCTTGACCAGTTTGTCGACACCGTTGTCCAGCGTCGCCGAGAACAGCATGCGCTGACCCTTGTCAGGGGTGGCGGCGAGGATCCGGGTGACGACGGGCAAGAACCCGAGGTCCGCCATGTGGTCGGCCTCGTCGAGGACGGTGATCTGTACGCCGTCGAGGGTCAGGTGGCGCTGCTTCATGAGGTCTTCGAGGCGTCCGGGGCAGGCGACGACGATGTCGACACCCGACTTGAGTGCGGAGACCTGGCGAACCTGCGAGACACCACCGAAGATCGTCGTGACCTTCAACGAGTATGCGGCGGCGAGGGGTTCGATCGCGACGGCGATCTGGGTGGCGAGCTCACGCGTCGGCGCAAGGATCAGTCCGCGCGGGCGGCCGGGCTTGCGGTTGCCGGGGAGTTGGCCGGCGAGGCGCGCGACCATGGGGATGGAGAATGCGAGTGTCTTTCCGCTGCCGGTCTTTCCGCGTCCGAGTACGTCGCGTCCCTGCAGTGTGTCGGGGAGCGTGTCGGCCTGGATGGGGAAGGCCTCGGTCTTGCCCTGGCTCGCGAGTACGTCTGCGATGGCCTGGGGTACTCCGAGTGCAGCAAAAGTCTGTGGGGTCGTCATTGTGATGAAAAGTGCCTTTCGGGCAGGGTGTTGCACCTGCGGGCCTTAGGGCCGAGATGCAAGGTGGCGAGACTGCCGGTGGGCAGTTTCGATCGCCGTAAGAGAAGCCTGTGCGGGGTGCACATGGTGATTCGGGAGCATTCCACGACGTCTGACGTGCAGTTACGCGCATCGATACCGAGTGTAACCGAGTGCGGACCCGATCTCTTCCCGCGGTCGACGGTCACGCGGCGTCGGAGCCGAACAGTCCGTCGATGTAGACGTTCTCCGCCGGCGAGCTGTAGAGCTCGACCACCGGCATCGGCGGCGCGCTCGAATCGTACGTGTGCCCGGTGGGTGAGATGAGCCTGTACCGATGTCGCGCGTTCCGTTTGTCTCGTAGTGCTTCGGCCGTCCAGCCTTCGCCTTCTTTCGCGTAATTGCATGCGGCACAAAGACCTGCGCCGTTTTCGGCGCTGGTCGCTCCGCCCGCCGTGTGCGCGATGATGTGGTCGTGGTGCCGGATGGGCGCGTCGCACCACGGGGTGCGGCACGTGCGATCGCGGAGATCGATGAGGCGTCCCAATGCGGTGGGAAATGCGCGGGATGTGGATTCGACGGCTGTCAATGCGCCGGTTTTCGGGTGGGCATAGAGGCGACGTAATGCGACGCGCGTCTCATTGCCCTGCGCATCGTCGAGTGCGTCGCGCACGAGTTGGCGTGCGACGTCCGACGGGATGTCGCCGTAGCCGTGCAGATATGCGGACGTGTCGCCACCGGCGAGCAGGGTCGAATCCGAGATGACGATGTCGACGGTGACCGGTGGACCCTGAGCGGCCGATGCGCCGGTGACTCGCTCGAACACCAGGTCGGCCATGATCTGGTCACGGCTGCGTGTGTCGCCACCTGCGTTGATGACGGTGTCGGCGTCGCGCCGCAGGGTCGCCCACATGCAGACGGTCTTCTCCATCGAGGTGAGCGCGGTGAAGAATCCCATCGATTCGGGTGCGGGGCGCGTACTGACTCGGCGTGCGGCGTATGCCTTTGCGCGTCGCTTGACCTGGGAGGCGGCGTCCAGTTCGTTGGCGAGTGCGCGGGCGCGACCTTCGATGGTGCGATTTCCTGCGCCGGCGAGGGTGGCGGGGTCTGCGCACAGGCGTTCATCGATGGTTCGGCGATCGTCGACGGTGAGGCACGCGGTTTCGCGGGCGAGAATCATGACGCGCCACTCGTTGAGTTCGCCGGCTTTCAGGCGGGCCAGGGTGTGTGGCATTTCGTGAACGAGCGCACGAGCAAGCCCGAGATGAGTGCCGCCGCGGTTGGGTGACTCTCGTCGAGCCAGGCCGATCTGCGACGCAATTCCTGTGCGCCACTGCGCTTTCGGTTTGCCACGTTCACGACGTTCGGTGCTGATCACGGTTGCAACGGCATCGGTCACCACGGCTTGGGTCGCCACGCTGACGCATTTGACGGTTTCGAGAGCAGAGATGAGATCGATGCCCGCTGCTGCGTCGACAACTATGTCGGACGCCTGCAGACGCGCAACGAACCTCAACACCTCAGCGGATGTGAGCGGTGATTCTGGTATAGCTGTGACCACGAGTTCCTCCCCAGTACTCGAATGCATGTTCGAATGTACGCCGGTTTGGAGGGGAGGGCAATAGGGCGGGGTGTGAAATCTGAGAGTGCGCGCCGAAAAGCGATGCTGGTGCCCTCGGCAGGATTCGAACCTGCGACCTACCCTTTAGGAGAGGGTTGCTCTATCCCCTGAGCTACGAAGGCTGGTGATCGAACGAGTGCTCCAAAGTCCCTGTGCGGCAGGGTCTTTCGATCAGTCGAACAATCGGGTCGCGGGTGGGTCGCTGTCGTACTGCACAGCGGGCCCACATCGCGGTCGTCAGTCTAGCGGTCCGCACCGCAGATCGTGAAGCAGGTTCGCGCTGCTGGTCACCACACCGGTCAGTGATGTGATCAGTTTCAGGGCGGTGCGGTGCTGGTGGGCGGTGTAATCGGCGACCGATTCGATGCCGACGAAGCACTGAATGTCTCGGGCGAAAGCGTCGAACGTCGTCGCGAGAATTCCCGCCGAGGCGAAGACGCCCACGATGACCAGCTGGTCACGGCCTCGTCGGCGTAGTTCGACCTCGAGATCGGACGCGTAGAACGCGCTGTAGCTGCGCTTCGCGATCGGAACGAAGTCCGATTCGGTGACCGCCACGTCCTCGGTAGACGGGCCCAACCCCCACATCGGCCCCAGCAGTCCACGCTGTTCGATCGCCTCAGCCGCTCGCGGACCGCTCGCCAGAATCGGTACTCCGGCAGACCTGGCGCGCGCGACCACCGCCGACGCTTCCTCAGCCACCCGCGCATGAACCGAGGAGTGCAGCACGTTCAGGTAGTACGGCTGCATGTCGTGGACCAGAAGTGCCGCGCGCTCGGGCCGCAACTCCCACTCGGGACCACCCACACAGTCGCGCAGAGTCTCGACCGCGTACTTCTCTACTTCGACGCTGAATGTGGCCACGTCGGTCATCCTCGTACAAACGCGCGCGCATGTGCCAGACGCGCGCAGAGTCGTCAGCCGCTGGCTGTCTATTTCGCTCGCACCTGACGAACGCGCGCGCGTTTGCGAATCCCTAGGCCCCAGCACCGCAGAACGAGCCCGATCCCCACCACTCAATCCGCGGCAATGGCATCCACGATGTTCAGGCGTGATGCGTGTACCGCAGGGGGAGCCGATCCCAGCAGCGACAGGCCGAGAGCAACCAGTCCGTACAGCAGCACCGTCCAACTGGTGTTGTACTGCACTGGAATTCCGATGCTGGCACCGAGGATCAGTGTGCTCAGGTATTGCAGGCCGGCACCGATGATCAGGCCGAGCACGCCGCCGACGATGCCCACGGACAGTGCCTCCGCCAACACCATGCGCGCCAGGGTTCCTCGGCCGCCGCCCATGGCGCGCAGTACTCCGAGCTCACGTCGACGTTCGAGTACCGACAGCGTCAATGTGTTCAGCAATGCGACGGCAGCGACGAGTGCGACGATCCACTGCAGTGCGATGGCCAGCGCACCGGATTGGCGGATGGCCGCGCTGGTGCCCTCGAGTGCCGCGGCGCCCGTGTACACGAATGCCTCGGGCGGCAGAGTCGATCGCAGCGAATTCTGCACGGCTGCAACGTCTCCGTCGACGGTGATCTCGAGGTACGTCGCACCCGGGCGGTCGTAGAAGCGCTGCATCGACTCCAGCGAGATCGCCATCGTGCCGCCGGCGGCGTTGATGTAGTCCACGAGATCGAGCACGCGTACGTTCTGCACCCCGGTCGGCGTCGGCAGATCGATGGAGTCTCCCGCCGTCACTCCCAGCGTCGTACCGAGCGCCTTCGAGAGCACCACCCCGTCGCCCGCGAGCAATCCCGCGCGTACGTCTGTGGGGAGCGAGGCCAGTGTCACCGCGTTGCTTCCGTCGGCGACGCCTTGGATGGAGACCAGCTCGTCGTCGATGGTCGCGTAGGCCCACTGTCCTTCGACGACGCGGGAGACGCCGGCCGTCGCCCGCACGGCCTCGTCGACGGCGGCGGGAACGATCGGGCCCGACGGTATGGCGTCGGGTGAGCTCATCGATACGTACAGGTCCGTGTCGGCGAGCGACGACAGTGACTCGGCGGCGGAGTCGGTCATGTTCGTCAACGAACCGGACACTCCCACACTGACTCCCACGGCGATGACGATGGTCATCACCGTCGCCCAGATGCGCCGCGGGGCGCGTTCGATCGTCGCGGTGGCGAGCCGTCCGGCACCACCCCATCGGCGGGGCACAGCGCCGGTGGCCCACACGATCGGCCCGGTTCCGCCGACGCACAGTGCGACGACGCCGAACATGAACAGGGCACCGGCACCGAGGGTCAATTGCCCGTCCACGTTGACGGCGAACACGAACGATCCGGCGATGGCCAACAGACCGAACACCGTGGCGGCCAACGTGAACGACAACTTGGGACCGCCGGACGTTTCTCCGCCGCCGACCGCCAATGCTTCGATCGGCGAGATGCGATACACCTGAACGGCAGCCAGAGCGGACGCGCCGACGCAGGCCAGCACGCAGGCCACGATCGCGACGGGAATGGCAAAGCTCGGCAATACGTATTCGATTCGCGCATCGAAAGCTTGCGACAGGAACGGCGGTAGGCTCTCGATGGCGATGCGGCCCATGATGATTCCGAGAGGTACCCCGACGGCACCGCCGACGAGACCCACCAGTACCGACTCGAACAACAGGTCGCGGACGATGTCCGCGCGCCGACCGCCGACCGCTCGGAGCAGGGAGATGGTGGGGCGACGCTTGGCGATGGCCATGTTCATGACGTTGAACACCAGGAAAGCCGCGACGACGAACGCGATGAGGGAGACCATCAGCGTCGCATTGCGCGTCAGGCTCATGGCCTGATCGGCTCTGTCGGCCCGGAATTCCGGATTCATCACCGACGCTCGGCCGGCCAACGCTGCGTCCAGGTCGGACCGTAGCGAATCCCCGCCACCGAGAACGAAGATGGAATCGAGCTGACCCGGACGGTCGGTCAACGCCTGCGCGGTGGGCAGCAACGTGACCGCGAACATGCCCCCACCGATGCGCTGCGTACCAGGGCCGTCGATCACGCCCACCACCGCAGTGGGTCGGTCGGCGATCGTGACCGTGTCACCCTGCGTCAATCCCGTTGCTGCTCCGACCAATACGCCCGACGGGTCGGACAGCAGACCCGCTGCGTTGCCCACGGCACCTTGCAGATCGGACTGCAGTGCCGTGATCGATGAATCGACACCCAGTACCGTCAGCTCGCCGACATCGGATCGTACGATGCTGCGGAGCAGGGGTACCGCCGCATCGACGCCCGCAACACCGCGTACGACGTCGAGTTCGTTCTGGTCGAATCCCGAATCGGTCACGCCGACCACTTCGTACTGCGCATTGCCTGCGATCGAGACCGCCAGACGTTCGACGGATCCGGTCAGCGATCCGTAGGTGCCGAGGACGGCGATGAGCAAACCCGCGGCGACGGCCACGACTCCCGCCGAGACCAGCGAACGCACCCAGTGCATTCGGAGGTCTCGGAGGCTGATGACGCGAAATCTGCTGAGCGCGGTACCGATCACCGAGGTGTACCAGCGGTGTCGGTGTCGACGCGGCCGTCGATCATGCTGACGACGCGATCGGTCGACCGAGCCGCCTCGAGATCGTGGGTTGCCATCACCACTGCCCGACGCCCCTCGCTGCCGTGGGCTACGTCGCCAAGTATTTCGAGGACGTTGTGGGAGGTCTTGGAATCGAGGTTGCCCGTCGGCTCGTCGGCGATCAGCAGCGCCGGGTCCATCATCAGGGCTCGGGCGATGGCGATGCGTTGAATCTGACCGCCCGACAGTTGCGCCGGGCGGTGTTCGGATCGCTGCGCCAACCCCACCATGTCCAACAGCCGCATCGCATCGGCTTTCGCCTTCTTGATGGGGGTGCCGTCGAGCAGCTTCGGAACGGCGACGTTCTCCCACGCCGACATGGTCGGCAGCAGGTTGAAGAACTGGAAGACGAAGCCCACCTGATGGCGTCGGAAATCGGACTGGGCGTTGTCGTCGAGGGTGGTGACCTCGACGTCGTTGAATCGGATGGACCCGGCCGTCGGGGTGTCCAGCGCGCCGAGCATGTGCAGCAGTGTCGACTTACCTGCTCCGGACGGCGCGACCAGCGACACGAACTGACCACCGTCGATCGTGAGATCGATGCCGTCCAACGCACGGACCGGTTGTTCGCCGGTGGGGTACTCCTTGACCACGCCGGACAACTGGAGCTTCAACTTCGTCATGCATGATCCCCTGCTTCTCGAATACTTCCGACGCTACCTGCCGTCGGGTCGAGAAACCGGTCGGAGTTCTCAGATCACGCTGCGCCGCGCGAGGATTCGAGCCGTCTGGCCACCAGTGCCGCCTGGAGGTGGCGGATACCGGAGGGACGAGTCGGGTCGAACCCGGTCAGTTGTGCGATTCGCTTGAGGCGATAATCGACGGTGTTGGTGTGCAGATGAAGTTGCCGGGCGGAGCGCTGACGGTTGAGGTCGTGCGAAATGTGGATCTCGAGGGTCTCGAGCAATTCGGGTGACGAATCGAGTGGCTCGAGGATCTGGGTGAGGTGGCGTCGACCCGGTCCGGGACGAGTGAGCTGGTACTCGAGCACCAGGTCGTCCATCCGGTACAACCCGGACGGGCGGTGCAGCTGATGAGCCAGGGACAGCAGTTCGTGGACCTGGTCTGCTGCGGTGGGAATGTCGGCTGTCGCAGCCTGCTCGGCGGTGGCGGTGACGGGGACCTCTGCGGCGGTACCGATGCGGTGCACCAGCGCCTCGACCCACTCGTCGTCGTGGACGCCGGGGATCAGGACGGTTCCGCCCTCGGTGCTGAGCAGCGACAGGGGAGTGCGTCCGCACACGGTGGCCAGTTCGGCCTGCACGCGACGCAGCTTGCGCCGTGCAGCCACCGTCTTCTGGATGTTGGGGTCGTTCTCGTCGGGGTGCGGCGGTACCGACAGTGCGAGCACGAGGTAACTGTCGGCGAGTTCGATGCCCGACTGGCGGGCCATCGAGACGGCGTTGTGTCCGCTCAGCAACGAGGTGACCAGCGTGTGCGCGGCTGTGTGATGCTCGCTCGCCACCGCCTGAAGCTCTTCGACGTAGCTCTTGCTGGCCGCGATCGAGACTTTCTCCGACAGCAGCACGAACATGCGTGCAGCCTCGATCAACTGGGCGGCGTCGCCTTCTCCTGCCCGCTTGGACACCAGATTCCAACCGATCTGAATGCCTTCGTGGTAGACGCTGAGGACGGACTCGAGCGGGACACCCTCACGAGCCCATTGACTGGCCTTGGCGCGCAGTTCGGCCAAGTCGGACTCGGCAGGTGCGCGCCGCTCGTCGAGCATCTGCACGGCGATGCTGATGCACTTGACGGTGAATTCGGTGACGTCTCCGTGGAGTTGTTCACCGGGAAGTGAACCGCAGGGAGTATTGGCGGCGAAGTGGCCTACCAGGAGGCGCGCCACTGCGCGAAAATCGCGAAGGGGAGCCGAAGCAGGCTGCCCTGCGACCATGATTCCGAGGCCAGTCGAGTTGTGAACGGTCACAGATCAACCCTTCGTGTTGGATTCTTCAGGTTTTGAGAGAGCTAACGTACTCACGCGTAGAAACGCGCTTCCTGTCGTGAATCTATGCAACTTCAGCCGAAATGGCAGGTTTTTCAAACTTTGAGTTTGTTTCCTGGCCTCTAACAGGATCGATCATAGGTTGTTATCTACGTGTGATCCATGGTTTCGGCAAAACTCGTTGTGATCTATCTCGAGCGGGCCACGAGAGGCCTTGCGACTTGCCCTAAACAATGCAGAAGGCGGTCCCATCGCCTGCGCTACACGCCTACTTTGATCTCGGATCGGTCCGGACGAGCGGGGTGAGAGGACGAGTATGCGCAGCGACATCGGGCAGTTCACGGTTCTACGGGAACTGCAGCCGACGATCGACGACAACCTCGCGCGCCACCGCTCGACAGCTGTCTCCTGGCAGCCCACGGATTTCGTCCGGACCGAGATGTACTGGGGAACGCGTACGTCACCGCTGACCGAAGCCGCCAAGGCGGCACTGGTCACCGATCTCCTCACCGAGCAGAACATTCCGCTGTATCGGTGCGAGGTCGCGGCGTCGGGTACCGGCTCATGGCCTGCCTGGCTCGCCGAGTGGAGCGCCGAGCGCACCCGGCATGCTGCAGCCGTCACCGACTATCTGGTCGCCACGCGCAGCGTCGATCCGACGGCACTCGGTCGAGCTCGCGCACAGTGCAAGACGGTGGGATTCGACTCCCCGATGAACGGCGCTCACCTCCTTCGTTCTCTGGCGCAGGTGACCCTCGACGAAACGATCAGTAGCGTCTGCCATACGAATACCGCGCACCAGTGCCACGATCCGGTTGCCGATCGCTTGCTCGGCCGGATAGTCGACGACCAGAAACTGCACGTCACCTTCTTTGCGAATCTGGTGTCGGCAGCGCTCGACGTCGCCCCCGCTCCGACCGTCACGGCGATCACCGAAGTAGTCATGAACGCGCAGTTGCCGGGTACCAACCTGCCCGGCTTCGGTCGGAGCGCCATGCTCATCGAGCGGGACGGGATCTTCGATCTTCGACGTCATCTCGACGAGGTGCTGCTGCCGACGCTCGCTCGGTGGCGCGTCTTCGAGCGGACCGACCTGGGCGTCGGTGTCCGCAGCCGCGACCAATTGGCCGACTACCTGGTCCATCTCGACACCCGGGCCGCGGCAGCCGAGGCGAACCGCACCCGAACTCCGGGGTACGCAGACGCGCTGCGCGCCAGCTGACGTGAGTGCATCACGCCTTCGGCGACCATTCATCGACTAGCCTGAAACCCTGTTCGTCATTCACCGAGCCAGCGGGCTCGGGGCTACTACCGGAGGCCGGCACGTGACAGGGCATCGACCGATTATCGTCGGCATCGACGGTTCCGCTGCGGCCGACAAGGCTGTGATCTGGGCGGCCCTGTGCGCTCGGCGACGGGATCGGCGGTTGCACATCGTGACGGCCGTCGACATGCCGGGCGTTGTCGATCTGAGCGAATTTGCAGGCGAGGCAACGGAATTCGTCGCCACTGCAAAGTCGCGGCTCGCGGCCGCGGAAACGCTGGCCGTGTCGGTCGTCGACGACCCGACGTTCGAGGTGACCTCTAGTGCCGTCGAGGGCGGCGTGATGGACGTACTCATCGGCGTATCGGCCCAAGCCGAGCTCTTGGTGATCGGAGCGAGCGAGACGGGCGCTGTCACACTCTCTCTGGCAGCCCACAGTGTGTCACCCGTCGCCGTCGTACGCGGCCGGGACATCGACGGCCGTCCCGTCGCCGAGGGCCCGGTCGTCGTCGGCGTGGACGGATCCGACGTCAATCAGGCAGCGGTCGAGTGGGCGTTCGTCGAGGCCTCGGCACGTGATGCACCGTTGATCGCGGTACACGTGTGGTCCGACGTGGATCTGACGCGCTCGTTCGGTCGCGCGCCCGCGGATTGGCAGGCCATCGCCGACACCGAGGAAGCGTTGCTGGCGGAAAGTCTCGCCGGGTGGCAAGAGCGATTCCCGGAGGTCGACGTCCAACGCGTCGTCGCCCAGGATCGCCCCGTTCGAGTGCTCAGCGGACTGTCCGAAACGGCAGCCGTGATCGTGGTGGGTAACCGGGGGCGCGGCGGATTCGGGGGAATGCTGCTGGGGTCGACGAGCTTCGCTCTGGTCAACACCGCAGATTGCCCGGTGTTGGTCGTCAGGAAAGCGGTCACATAGCGACGGTCAGCAAGAAGCTGACGTCTTCGAGCGCCTCGACGCTGTGCCGTGCGTCGGGGATGACGAGGAGATCGCCGGTCGAGCCCTTCCAGGTCTTCTCACCGCTGATCAGCTCCAACTTGCCGCTGAGGACGAGGACGGTCGACTCACCGCTGAGATCGTGTTCGGCCAGCTTGTTACCCGCGGCCAGCGCCACGACGGTCTGCCTCAATTTGCGACTGTGGCCGCCGTACACCGTCTGCGAACTGCGGCCACTCGACGCGCCGACTGCGAGCTTGAGTTGCTGACGGGCAAGTGCGGTGAGTGACTTCTTGTCCATAGCCGCCAGTATGACGCACCACCCGCAGCCGCGATGGGGGAATCATGAACGCGCTCAAACAGTTTGGGTAGGCTTCCCGTACTCCACATATCTGAACTGCCTACCGTCCACTCTGCTGGTGAGCCAGTCGCCCGTCTTCTTGATCCAATCGCCTTCCACCGTTGGCGCATCCGTATCGCCCGGTACCTCGACATCGATCTCGGTCACATGCAGGGTTGTGGCGAATGGCATTGCCGATCGGTAGATTTCACCGCCGCCGATGATCCACGCGGTCTCGCCTCCGGCCAGCGCCAGGGCTTCGTCCACCCCGCCGCAGGTCTCGGCGCCGGGTGCGTCGAACGAGCGATTGCGAGTGACCACAATATTGCGTCGGCCCGGGAGCGGTCGAAATCTTTCGGGCAGAGACTCCCAGGTTTTGCGTCCCATGATGACCGGATGGTTCATCGTCGCGGCTTTGAACCGGGCCATGTCCTCCGGTACTTCCCACGGAATCCTGCCGGCTTCGCCGATTTTGAGGTTGGAACTCTGTGCCCAGATCAGGCCGACCTCTCTCGGTGCACTCACACCGCTACCGGGGCCTTGATTGCGGGGTGGTGCTGATAGTCGACGATCTCGACGTCGTCGAAAGTGTAGTCGAAGATCGAATCCCGTTGTGCCAGTTTCAGAGTCGGGTAGGGGTACGCCTCGCGGGAGAGCTGCTCGGCAACCTGTTCGCGGTGGTTGTCGTAGATGTGGCAGTCGCCCCCGGTCCACACGAACTCGCCGACGTCGAGGCCGGTCTGTGCGGCGACCATGTGGGTGAGCAGTGCGTAACTCGCGATGTTGAAGGGGACGCCGAGG